>Ga0180007_10003106_pt1 | contig 18882 bp, 1 predicted proteins | sample MM_PC_MetaG_FD_121122 | JGI IMG/M metagenome (GOLD analysis project Ga0180007, IMG submission 121122) | Groundwater microbial communities from the Aspo Hard Rock Laboratory (HRL) deep subsurface site, Sweden - MM_PC_MetaG | ecosystem: Environmental > Aquatic > Deep subsurface > Groundwater... | reverse complement strand
ATAACAGATAAAGGATTAGCTTTAAAACAAGGTGTTTATACAGCGGATGCTGGATACATTGCTGATAATAAAGATAATGTTGCTGGAGCAGCATCACAGCAGCAGAATAAAATAGAGAGCACAAATATTACAAATATTGTAATCCAAGGCAATGCTCAAGATGGATATTCCTATACAGGAACAGTAGAAGTAAGAGATTTTAAAGCCTTAATATTTAATACAGAAGGGGCAAAACTGACAGCTGGATACAGCGGGTTTACGCATACCGATAATTTAACTTATGAGCAAGGCGCGCAGTTTGTGGGCGATAAAGATGGTAAGTTTCAGCTGACCATGCAGGATGGTGATAAGGTTAAAGCGTCTCAAACTTATCACCATCCGATCACATATAAAGGAATGACTGATAAAATAACCCGGACAGTTACTTTTACTGCCGACGAAAAAGATGGTCAAATCCTTATTTCCCAAAAAACTAAGCTGTTTCTCCAAGACAGAACAATGCTTAAAAATGGGGATCAGTTCAGCAAACAGATAACTGATATTGACGGAGATATTACTCGCGCGGAGTTTACTGTAAAGGAAGTTTCTGTCGGTGATTATATAGCAACTGGAAAAATTACGTATAATCAGTTTTCGGAAAACTGGAATCAAAAAGTATCAGGCCGCAGCTTTCCGGATTATCAAGGAAAGACAGTAAAGATTAGTGAACTTAATACTCAGGTTAGTTTTGTTTATGATCTGGACAATAACCTTGTGGGATTAGAAGGCGAATATTCTAATCATTCTGAGACTGTAATCAGTGAGATTCATGATATAGATCTGCCTAGTAGTATAGAAGTAGAGATAGCCAATCCTGATTATAAGGGCAAAGGCGTTTTACTTAATATCGGTAATTCTGAAGACCCTAGCAATAAAAATATTGAACAAGTTATTTTGCTTAATGATAAAAATTCTATGGGATTTGATGCTGTGTCCAAGATAATAATCCTTAAACAAGCCCAGGTTCTAAGCGCGACGAGCATTCATACTGGAAAAATGAGTTTAGAAGGCAGCTCAGCTGTTGGCGGTGCTGGTGGGGAATCTGAGGATAATTATATTGCGTTTAACTTAGAAAATAAACAGATAGTTATTCAAGAAAATAATATATTTACCATGCAATATAATGAGAAAAGCCAGACAACTGAGTGGACGATTACCAATGATTATTTACAAAATATGAGCGAACAATCAGTTCAGTTTAAAAACGCAGATGGTTCAACTGTTAGGATTGAAGCCGGAGCAACAGTTAAAGCTGAAAATGGCAGCCTTAAGCATGATATGTATGGACAGGCAAGAGATTATACTGATTCGGTAGCATCATTTGGAACTACTGTCAAGGAAAAAGGGATTGGCGTGGTGACCGCAGCTGTTGGTTGGTTGGGATATGCAATTTATGCCGGAGGGAAGAAACTTCGTGAGCTTACTCCTGGTGCTACGCAAGAATATATAAATGAGAATAATGAAAGAATTGATTTTGTAAAGGACATGACAACTGCTGGTGTTAATATTTATAATTCCACAAATAAAAAATGGGATGATATGGGCCGTTGGGAAATTGCTGATGTGGTTAGTATCCCTGTACAAATAGCAACTTTGTTTACTGGAGTAGGCACTCTGTTTAAAGGTATTTCTGCTGTGAGAACAGGTTTAGGTGTTGGGCTAACCAGAGGTTTGCGTGCTGCGGTGACATCTGCTTCTAAATCAGCAATCAAAATCGCAAAAGTAGGTTCTTTTGCGAAAGAGGCGGGTATAACAGGACTTAATATCGGCATGGGCTATATGGGTTTTGATATTGCTATTTCATTAGCTAGAGGTCAGGGTTTTCTATCAGCTAAAGATCTTGGGAAGAGCTTTATAACGGGCTTTGGTTTGGGAGTAGGGTTAACTAGTTTGTATGGTATTGGTGCAAAATTAAGCTCACGTATAGCAAGTTTAAAAGCCACTGGAAAATTGTCCGGGGTTTCTGAAGGAATAACAAAATTAAGCAAATCATTTCCGCGTATAGCAAACTTTGCTAAAGGCGGAATGTCTATGGTTGCTGGTGGAATCGGTTTTACAGCTTTAACAGCTGTCCAACGCGCACTTGCCGGAGAAGAATTCAATTCTTCTGATATTATTAAAACATTTGCAGTCGGAGCATTGTTGATTAAATTTATAAATACAAAAGTAGGACAGAAATTTTTTGGTAAAAAAAGTGATGGTTATTTTACAAAAGTTGGCAATGAAATGACCGCGATTTCTTCAGGCAAAACCCCTAGCTATAATATATCTGAGCTTGCCTTTGGAGGCGCAAAGCAATTCTTAGCAGTTGGCCCGACATTTTTTGCATTTGATACAATGATTTCTAATGGTATTGCTTTAGGGAAAGATGCCTGGAATTGGGCTGTAAACGGTGAAAATTTTGACTATGAATTTGGTTGGGAGGGAAAAGAATCGGGTATGGGCTTTTTCCAATCAGCTGGTGTATCGATTCTGAATATGGGTAAAATGGGTCTTTTCCTTGGGCCAGTAATGCCGGTATTCCAAAATGTAGGTGTTGGAAAAACCGCAGAAGGAATGGCTAAAGAACAGGCAGTATTCAGTAAAATGTCAGGATTTCAAAAATTTACAAAAACTTATTTAAAAGATCCAGCTACAATATCTAGAAAATTGGCTGTATATAATCATGCAGCCCAGTTAGCAATTCCATTGCTAAATAAGTTGCCCGGAGCATCAGCATTTTTACCTCAGGATGAAGAGGGAATTAAGCTGATGGCTAGTGAGATCGCATTTTTCATGCTCATGGCGGGAAGACATAGCTATCAGATTAGGACAGAGGATCAGATGCGTTATTTTAGGACTAATATATCTGATGCTGATATTGTTGGTAATAGGGTTGTTATTGATCCAAATGATAGTACAAAACTTAAACTTCAGGATTTTGAAGTTGCCAAAGAATCAGTTGTCCAAACTAATTCTAAAGATAGCGCAAACAGCGGTCCTGTTTCTGCCAAAGAAGCGTTAATTAATCAGCTGAAGTCACAAAGTGATTTAATGCTAACTGATCCTCAGTTTGTGCAAAGCAAAGGAGTTGAGTCAACTACTGCGAAAGCTAAAGCTCCTGAGACAGTATCTGAAGCTCAAGGTAAACCAGTTTCCAATGAATTGCAGCAGTTAGCGCTTAATTCATTAATGAGTAAATATAGCCCTAAACAGATAGCGGCGATGAATGAGTCGATGGTTGTTAATGAAGGCTCTAAAATGAAACAAGAATGGCTCAAAAATAATTTTCCTGAGATTGCCAGTTCATTAGACGCAAAATTTGAAAACAGTCTTACTGCTAATAGCGAAGGGCCTTCCAAAGCTATTGTTCAAGAAGCCAAGAATGCTGACTACGCGACTGTCACAGATATGGCCTCAAACAATGTGAAAAATCTGTATGAAGCTGTTTCGAAAAATCTTGCGCTGAATATTTTAAATAATGCGGATACAAAAGATATCGCCAGGATTGCTAATGGAGATGCTTTGGTACTTTCAGACAAAAATAGTGGTGTTAAATTAAGTGATATCTTACCGAAGAATATGCGTGCTCAGTTTGAAGGCTGGAAAGTTGATACTGGCTTAAAGGATATGTTAAAGAATGGTCTAGTCTCACGGATATCAACCGAATCATTGCTTGAGTATACAAATAAATCAATCAGTGAAATCAGTGACGCGGATATAAAAGCTGAGGTTGTAAGCAAATTTACTGAAGATTTAGGTTTGAAGCCTATCCATGAAGCAAGTAATCAAACACTTGTCGAATCAGTTTTAAAGGAAAAAGTCAAGGATTTGAATAATGCCTTTGAGGTTAAGAATAATATGAGCGGAATGGTTCAGGATAAGGCAATAACTACGGATGCTGATCGGAAAAAAGTAGGTTTAAATAAAGTAGATTCGGAAAAAGTTCCTGAAGGCGCTACATTGAGTACGATAAATTCACTTATAAATAAAAGCAGTATTCAAAGCTTTTTCAGCAGCCTCAGAGGCCAGGACGGGTTTATCTCTTTACGTTCTGCTCCAGAGTCTAAGTATACAAGACAATTAAAGAGTTTAGCCGCTGTATTAAAGAATCGCCAGGCAGCGTATGATGTTGCGCGGCTTTCTCTTGATTTAACAAAAAGTCAATCCGGCACCAGCCAATACAATAAACTCCAGACTAAACTTGTTGAGGCTAATGCCAAGCAGCAGCAAGCTAGTTTGAAATTGGCTTTAGCTGATCCGCTATTAAAACAAGCTGCTCAAATCGAAGATATAAACAGTGGGTTGCGGCATATAATCGATACTGGTGGTAACTTCCTAGGATTAAGTTCAAGTCAGAAAACCGCTCTTTTTGGTGACCTGTCTAGAAAAGACCAGAGAATTAAATTTAGAGATCTTCAGCAAACACTCAAGAACACAGCAAAAGATAAAGCAACGATTAAAGATGTCCGCGATGCGCTGATTGAAAAAGCAGAAGCAAGAAGTAATCTTGAGCAAAATATAATTAAGCATGGAGTTAGTTCTGTAGAGGCAGGGAAAAGTTGGGTAACTTTAGTGACTGCGGATACGGTGGTTACTCGGACAATAAATGGCGAGAAATTATCAAAGGAAAAAAAGGCTGAAATTAGAATTAAAACAAATAAAGATCATACAACTATGTCTGGCGAAATTGCCAAACTGCCAGCAAAAGTAAAACAAGATATTATCGGCTTGAATTATCGGGGTTATTTGAATGGAAAAATAGAAAATATATTAACTGAAAACAATATTGGTAAATTGCTTAGCGATAACAATATAACCGGAACGGCTAAAGATAAGATTATTAAAGGCTTGAAAGGTGTGGAAGGTAAGGAAGGCTTAAGGGAAAAATTAAACTCTGAAGAGGATAGAACAAGCTATAGGGAATGGGATACAGTTAGAAATAAAGCTGATTTTAATCAGCATTTTGAACTTACAAAGAGCGAATCCACAAAAAACACAGAGAATTTTAGAGAAGCACTTTTTGACCAATTGTCGGAAGCTAGTTCCTTAGATGGTATGTTGAATCTAAATAAAGGTAATAAAGAAAATATATATAAAAACGCTACCGATAGTATTGCTAGCAAAAAGAACCTGACCGCAGAGCAAGCATTAGTATTTATGGATCGTTTGATCAGTGATGTTATGGGTCATGAAGCGAAAATTGATTCTAATGGGAAGACTGTAGAGGGTAAAGCCAGAGGCTTAAAACCTGAGCAGGTTGAAGGATTGATTGCTTTCTTAGAAGGTAAGCATATTGAATTAGACGCCGGCGGAGGAAAAACAGAAGTAGCGGTTACTTATATGATCGCAATGTCTTTGATCCATGGCAGTGATTTTAAGGGGATTATCCTGACTAATACTGAGGCAAACGTGAAAGACATTGTTAGCAGACCTTTTGCCGGCACTGAAAAAGGTAAAGGCTTGTTAGAAGATAAAACTGTTACTACAAAAGATATGGCGGCTAAAGCCGGCGGTTTAGAATTTGTTAATGGTTCTGAGCTTTTTAAGAATAGGAATTACACTAAATTATTAGAGACTTTAAAAGATTCTAAAAAGGTGCTGGTGCTTGATTATACAAGTTTTGGCCATATGCATAATCTGTATACGGAAAAACCGGAAATTGTCGCGGAAATTGATAAAGTAAATTGCATATTGGCTGATGAAATCCATACATCGCTGACCGGTAAATCCTCTTATATCAGCAGCGGCCAAGGAGAGTCAGTTGGTTTTGGCCGGATAAATAAAATTGAGGGGATAATCGGCGAGCTGAAAAAAACAAACCCAGTAAGTGAATATAGCCAGATAAAAGGTCAAGGGGAAACTGTATTTTATAGTGACAAAGTTGATGATATAGGGATATCTGAGTCGCTGAGGACTCGTTTGCTTAAAGACGGAGTTACTGGTAAAGACGGCCGGAATTATAAAGTAACAAAAGAAGAGATAAGAAGTGTTCTCGAAGGTATGCGTGACTTTACAAAAGAAGCAAATGCCCGGTCATGGGGTGTGGGAAAATCTGAGAAAATGATCTATCCGACCAATGAATCAGGCGAATTGCAGAAAAACAGCAGAATCAGCGATGTTGATTATGTTTTGACATTGGGGCTGGAAGTAAACGCGAAAGCAAGAGAAAGTGGCGAAATAGATAAAGTAAAACTGGAAAATATTAAAAAAGCGGAAACTGATAAGCATACATCTTTATTGGAAATATTTGATAAACGCAGCGCGGAAATTTTGGGTATGACCGCGACTGCTGAAGGCAGGATTTCTTTGATCAATTCCAGCTTAGGCTCTGAGGTTAAAACCATCAGCCGGACGCAATTTGATATTAAAAAAAATATGAAACTCTTAGATGGTATTCAAGGAGGAGAAAATAGTCTTATTGCTAAAATTAACAATAGATCAAAAGATAAGAGTATGGTTGATGGAAATATTATGATTGCTTCCGCAGATAAGCTGACGAGAAATGAAGTTTTTGATCTTTTAAAAGGAAGAGAAGATTTGGAAATTTACCGGGTAGAGCCGAACGCGGCATATAGAGTAGACGCGAATGGTAAGGAAGTTCCGGTAGATTTTTCAAAGATGTATAAGGCTGCTGATACGAAAAGCATTGATGGCAAGACCAAGGTATTTATTATAAATGAACGTGGTTTTACCGGAACAGACTGGCGTGGTAAATTAAATCAGTTTATCTTGGATAACAAAATGGAATTAACTGAAACCCTGTTTACCCAGCTGGCAGCGCGTGTCGGCAGAACAAATGGTAAGGGAAGATTTGAAGCAGCGCGATTTTTATTATTAGATAAAAAGACCAGCCAAGCAGCCGAAGACAAGATATCTGAGGTTATGAAGCCGGAAAATTCTCAGACAAAAGATGCTTTGCGGGAAATGTGGTCTGCAAAAGATTCCTTGTATAAAGACCAAAAAGCTTCAAAATTACTCGAAGATTTTTCCAGCAAGCCCAGTGAAATGTCGATAAAGGATAAATTCGCGCTTAATCTGAAAATTAATGAAGCAGTTGAGCGTTCTCAAGCAATAGAATTTTCAATTGAAGAGACTTTAAAAAGTAAAATCCTGATTAAATTCTTAAAAGCAATGTCTCGAGACGCGATTATTAAGTCAGAAGGCAATGGGGAAATTATCGACAATATGCTTAAGAAAGTAATCAATGCTGGTTCTAAAGGCGACGTAAGCTGGTCTCAGAAAGAGTTTAAAACCAGGGAAAAAATAATTAAAGAAATATTTAATCGGGTTCTGGATTCTTCTGCTGAAAACCTGGGAACGCTCAAGGCGCAGGTAAAAGGCGAAAGAACCGAGGGTGTTCTGGATAGCATGCTAAAAGAGATTAATAATGCCAGAGATGGCTCTTATAAGACTATTGAACCAGCGGCTAAGGGTAAGACATATAAAGATGCTTTGCATGTTGATGAAATGTTATCTGTAGCCAAAACAATGGAAGAACATATATTGCCGAGAACCGGGACTCCGGAGAAGGCAAGAACAATATCCTCTAAAGTTGTTGCTGAGAGGGTTATTGATGTTTGCAAGGGAAAAATAGATGAAGCTGGTTTTGAAAAAATTATTAACGAGTTTGAATCCGGTTCAAGACAGGGCAATACATCCATAGCTTTAACTCTCGCTCCTACTTATGCCGGTGCTGTGTTAAATAATTCAGGGCTTGATGAAAAAACAAAAAAACAACTTTCCCAGAAGTTGATGACACTTAGCTATCAGCTGTTATATGGCGAAAGTTCAGATAAGCAAAATTTGGAACAGATTATAATTCAAGCGGAATCTCTTAAAAATGAACTGCCGGCAAATTTATCCGACAGCAAAAAACAGGAAATATCCGATCTGTTTGTGCTGGCTTTTAATCCCATGCTGACTAAAGAGACGATAAATGACGTATTAAACGCGTATAGCGCTATTGAAGCAGTTGATCCGAAACTAGCTGTTGATAATAAAAAATCCAGTTTTGACGCGATGTATCATATCGCGAAAGCTGATAACAAGCAGATTGCTTTTAGCGGGTTTATTATTGACAATACTGACGATGAACAAAAAGCCAAGGCAATGATTGATCTTAAAAAGAACAACCCTCTGAACAAAGAATTTGACGAGATGACTTTTAGCGAGATAGGTCAGCTTGGCCGGACAAATAATCTTTCTCAAGCAGAAGTTACTGCTGTATTTGAGATGGACTCAGCTGAACAGCTGAGTGGTGTGTTTGCTTTTTCGGAAACATTACCTGAAGAGTTGAAAACCGGGTTAAGCAATATGCGGGTTAAGGATATTAAAAACATTCTATCGGAAAGCAGTGATCCTGCTTATGCTTTAAGAAAAATTATAGTACAAGTTATTCAGGGTGTAAAATCTGAGGGCTGGCAGAATATAGCAGAAAGCATAAACAACTTGTCTGGCAAAAGCACGCTTGGCGATGTTAGTGATTTGGAAAATAAGATTATGGCAATGATGAATATCCCAGCGTCTAAAGCTGAACCTCAGGCCGGGTCAGTGAAGTTGTTTGTGTTTAATCTCGTGGCGCCGGGGATTACCGAAAAAGGAATTGAAAAAATAAAGGATATTAAATCCGCGCTGGTACAGGCAGCTTCAGTTCAAACCATACCAGAAAACATTGTTAGCGGTTTAGGATCCGCGGTTGCTGAACTTCAAGCTGACATTAAATCAGGAAAAATTTCCAAAGAAAATATTAGCGCGGATACTTTGGCCGCTAAATTAAAACTAAAAGTTAAGGATATCTCTGATGATCAGGCGCTTGCTTTTAGTAATATGTTTATTGATAGAATTAAACCAAAGGCTGATGATTTAGTAGCGGAGTTATTTAGTATTAATGAAAATGATAATCCTAAGATAAATGGTTTATTTGTAAAGGCTGAGCTTGAAAATCAGGTTGTTAAAGTCGCGCATGGCTCTGCTGAACCTTTTGAGATGACAACAGAAACATTATTAAATATTGTGGGTGTAGAGGCAGCAAAGCTGCGGGATGATGGCAAAGAAATAACAGCGGAGAATCTGGAGACTAGTTTAATCGCTCTGGATATCGTGGTGCCAAATGAAAAAATTAGTGCTCTATGTAAAACAATTATTGATTTCGCGAAAAGCGAGGCTTTAGCGAAGAATTTTATGAACTCTCCGGAGATTAAGACTGATAATTTAGTAAAACCTGCTGGCCAAGTAGAAGCATTAAGTAATTTGGTAAAAAATATTAGTGTTGCCGAACTGGATAATTCCCAGAATATGAGTAAAGAAGATTTAACCAATATGATCTCTTTGTTAGGCCAGGATCAGGCCGGACTTGAGAGTTTGAATGTTAAAGAAATAGCCGGTATGGAAAAGGCTATGGGCAATTTCTATAATACCGCAGTGGAAAAAACCGAGCAGAAGCTTGACCTGATCAACTGGCTGGCTGGAACAAATATTACTAAAAGTGAATATCACTTTATGCTCGGTAATAAACATAATAAGGCGGGTAATTCCATAGAGGCGAAAAAAGAGTTTAATCTTGTTGTTGCTGATCCAGAGGCTAAACCGGAAAATCTGGTCGCGGCTCATTATGTTTTATTCACATTTAATTTAAAACAGACTGAATTATCTGAAGCAGAAAAAAACTTAAATAGCATTAGTAATCTTTTAATCAAAGGTGATCTGCGTAAAGCGGAAAATATAGACACAATGCTTAAGGAAACAGCGAGCTTGTATTTTAATCTTGGCGATATTTCTCTGGATCAAGGGAAAATAAAAGCCATGGAGCTGAAATTTGAAGGATTAAAACTGCTTACCCTTATCCAGGATGGCACGATGGTTCCGGCAGTTGACGCGGCGATCAAAGAAGTCGGAAATGAGTTTGTACATAATCTTAAAGCCGATACTGTGCTTGAATATATGGATGTGCTGATTAATGGTATCGGAGAGAATGTAAACAAGCTTAGCGGATCAAGCAAAGCTGAGGCGCATTTGCTTAAGGGCCAGATTTATACTGCTATGGGTTATAGTGCTTCGGCAATTATCGAGTATAATAAAGCCGTTGAATCAACACCAGTCGAATCTTTTACTCATCAGGGCGCGTTAATTGGTCTGGTTAAAGCCTATACACGCTCTGGAGATAAACAGCAGGCAATTGAAACCATTGAGCAGGGATTGAGTTCCGAAGGTGTAAGTCTTAGCTTTAAACAGCTGGTATTTGAGATTGTAAAGAAAGAGATTGGTCAAATTGATACTGCTTCAACAGTGCTTAATTCTATTTTGCAAGATGATACTAGCCTGGATAATCGAACTCAGGCCGCGGGTTATTATATCGCGCGACAATTGAATTCTAATAACTCCTTAGACGAAAGCCGGAGCATTGAGACTATTCTTAGCGGATTCGCGATAAATGAGCCTGCTTTAGTAGCGGCATTCAAAGATTTTGTTGTTAGTCTTAAAGACGCGTCGAATCAAGGAGAAATCTTAAACACAGAAGCTGTTGAACAAAGCTTTGCTCCAATAAAAGTCTTAACCAAAGCTAAAAACAGCAGTATCACGGAAAATAAAACACAAGAACATGAAATCACTCAGGAATTTAAGCTTAAACACAGTGAATTTGTAAATGCTTCAACTAGATCTAGAGCAACAGAGAATCAGCGCAATACAGTCGCGGCCTATGATATAGCCGATGCAATAGTAACAAATAAAGATGAGTCTGTTACTGATAAAGAGCTCGAGATTAAATTAAAGGGCTATGGGATTACGGATAAAACAGTGACAGCAGAATTTAAGGGGCTTCGCGATATGCTGCTTAGCGAACGGAATTCTTCAACCGCTGGGCCGGCTGCATACAAGACGATTCTTGCTGGGTTTAACAGCAAAGATGAGGATGCGGGCTATAACGCGGCGATAAATTATATAACAGCCAGAGCGGAAAACAATGCCGGGATCAGCACCGCGGAAGCTCAGGATATGCTTGATTTATTCAAAGTTAAATCTCCGGGAAATACCGAAAAAGCTAATCGGCTGGTAAAAGCTTTAAATAAAAATTCACAGCTATCCGCTGATAAACAGTTACCGGTTAAAACAGTGGTTTCGCGCTGGACAAGTGAGAATAATATAATTAATACCTTTAATGAGATGTCAAATAAACTAAAAACCGGCAAGATGAAGTCTAATTCTAATACCCGCGCTGAAGTCGCATCCTATGATCTTGCCAGTCGGGTGATTAAAGGCGAAAGCACAAACAGTTTGCTTGGTGATTATAAGATAAATAAAAAAGAAGAGCAGTCCAGGTTTGGCACTTTGGAGGAAATCCTGAGCAGTGATAATGTATCACTTGTTGGACACAAGAATATCCTTGACGGGTTTAACAGTACATTTGAGCTGGCAGGATATAACGCGGCGATAAATTATATAACAGCCAGAGCGGAAAACAATACTTTGATTACAAATGACGAAGCCAAAATTATGCTTGATTTATTTAAAGTTAAATCTCCGGGAAATACGGAAAAAGCTAATCGTCTGGTAAAAGCTTTAAATAAAAATTCAGAATTGCTATCTGAAAAACAGAGTGTTCAATCAGTGGTTTCAAACTGGACAAGTGAAAATAGTATAATTAATACAGCTGAAGAGAATTCCACTGCCCTCAAGAGCGGTAAGCTTGAAAATAGTAAGGATAACCGAGCGGAAGTCGCGTCATATGATTTGGCTAGTCGGGTAATCAAGGGCGAAAAGACAACAGCGATTACTACTGAGTATAAGCTAGACAAAAAAGATCAGGCAAGATTAGGGACTTTAGAAAAAATCCTGAGCAGTGATGATGCATCGCCAGCTACATATCGGAGCATTCTTATTGGATTTAACAGCAAAGATGAAGATGCGGGCTATAACGCGGCAATAGGTTATATCATATCTAGGGCTGAAAACAATACCGGGATCAGCACCGCGGAAGCTCAGGATATGCTTGATTTATTCAAAGTTAAATCTCCGGGAAATACCGAAAAAGCTAATCGGCTGATAAAGGCTTTAAATAAAAATTCACAGCTATCCGCTGATAAACAGTTGTTGGTTAAAACAGTATTTTTGCGCTGGACAAGTGAAAATAGTATAATTAATACAGCTAATCTAAAGTTAAACGCGCTAAAGAGCGGTAAGCTTGAAAATAGTAAGGATAACCGATCTGAAGTAGCATCCTATGATCTTGCCAGCCGGGTAATTAAAGGCGAAAACACAAAAAATATTGCTGGGGATTATAAACTGGAAAAAGATCAGGCGAGATTCCAAACTTTAGAAAGAGTTTTGAGTAGTAATAATGTATTGCCATCTGAATATGAAGCTATTCTTACTGGATTTAACAGCAAAGATGAGGCTGCGGGCTATAACGCGGCGATAAATTATATAACAGCTAGAGCGGAAAATAATGTTGAAGTAAGTACCGAAGAAACTCAGGACGCGCTTGGTTTATTTCAAGTTAAATCTTCGGAGAAGCAATCAAACGTCAATAAGTTTGTTGATGGTTTAAATAAAAATTCACAAATGATAAATCAGCGGAAACAGCAAGTCCAAGAACAGGAAAAAATACAGGCAAAAGTAAATAGTGTGTTAACGAGTTTAAATGAATCGGTTAAAGCTTTATATATTGGCGATATTCAAAGTGTAAAAGAACAATTCAATCAGATAGTTTCATCTGTGGCAGATGATCCGGGTCTGAGCGCGATAATTGTTAGTAAATTAGAGTCAGTATCCATGCTTATTATTAAGCCAGAGAATAAAGATAGCAATAAATTTGAAAAAGTCGTGTATCTGTTTGAAATAATGGAACAGGTTAATGACAATATCTCAAAAGCGGACAGTGTATCAAATAAACAAATAAGTGAAAAGATAGAATCTAATGAGATTTATCGAGACGCTCAATATAATGTTGTTATGAAAACAATTCAAAATGGGATCAAACTATTTGATCAGGGCGTAGATTTGGTTGAACAGCGAGATGCGGCTACTGACCCAGGAGTGAAGGCCAGTTTAAAGGATGCGGCAATAACTGTCTATTTAAAAGCCGCGGAGACTTTTGGCCAAGCACTTGAGCAAACTGGTAAATTTACTTCTAATCCCAGAGAAGATATCCTTAAGGCCGCGGCTCAATTTAATAAGGGTTTGAGTAATACGCAAGCTAATAACCTAAGAGGAGCTAGGAATGATTTTGATCAATTTAAGGAATTGGTATTGGCAATGGATCAGCCGCCAGTAACTTTAATTAAGAGAATGAATACTTCAGAAGAAATTAAAGCATTAATTACATCTGAAGAATTAACCTCAGCAGATGTTAAGATGAGTGATGATCCTCGTTTGGGGGCTTTAATGGGTAAGCCGGGACAAACTTTGGTTTTTGGTGAGAAAAAAGGTGATAAACTTGTCCTGAGCAGTATCTTAAATAATGGCGATAATGTTACTATGGAGATTGATCTTGAGAGTAAACAACTGAATTTAGCTGATTTAGACAAGTTTATCGGAGCAGTAATGAAAGAGGCTGGTAAGAATTTAAAAGCTGACGAAATGGATACATTAGAAGCGATAATCAAAATCGCGAAAGATGAAGGGATTTACTTATTAAAATCTAATCCTGAAAATATATCTGGTTTTGCAAACAGAAAACTTGAACTGTTTGTCGCGAATAAATTAGTTAATCCTAAAGGTCAGAATAAAGATCTTATTGCCGGGATGGCAGTGATTCATGAAGCCGCGGAAGCATATTTTAATACCGAGGGCAGTCAAAAGTTGCCAGAAGGAGTAAGCAGTCATACATTTACTCGTGGTGGAGGTAAGGATGCGCGTAATGCTTTAGCCGGACTAGGCAAAGAAACATTAGCTAAAATAACTACTCCTGAGGCACTTAGCGAAAAGCTAAGTAGCAATATGGACAGAGATCTGACAACTGATGAAGTATTTTTAATTAAACATAATGCTGCTTTAAATCGTCCGGTTAATGAATGGCTTAATGGTTTTGGTGATGCTATATCCGCTGATGGTATGGCTTTGTTAAGCGGGGCACTTGCCCAGCTTAAAGCTGATAATCCGAATACTTATTCTAGTTCTGATATCCAGCAAACACCGAATAAAGTATTTAATGATGCTTTAATTGATAAAATAATAGGGGTTACTCCTTCTCCTGATACACTTGCAACTCTAAATAAGATAGCGGGGATTGTTGATGGAAACCCAATTACGCAAGAGGAGGGAATTGGTACTTTGCCAGGAGTTCATTCTTTTGAAATATCAAAAAGTAGTGTATAATAGGAGTATAATTTTATATTGGATTAATTATAATTAATAAGGAGGAAGGGAAATGCGAAGAAGTAAATTATTTCGTATGGGTTGTGTTGTGTTTTTGGGGATATTTTTAACTATTAGTTATTCGTGGGCAGCAAATGCTGATCCTGGTGACCTGGAGGTCAGTGTTCAAGCTTCAAGCCTTGAACAACTGCTTAACCTTAGGATTCCTGCTGATTGGGGGATAATAAAAGATTCGTATAATTCCGGGACAGATAAACTTATTATTAATATCCAAGATGCCCATTGTGATTTTGAAGCTCAGCAGAATATTGCCAAAATTCTCGATAATCTGGCTTTAAACTATAAGTTAAAGGTCGTGGCTCTTGAAGGAGCTTCCGGTGAAGTTAAAAACGCGCTTTTATCCAATTTTCCGGATAAAAAAGTCAGAGAAAATGTTGCTTTATATTTAGTAAAACAAGGGACCTTGACCGGCGCGGAATATTTCGCGGTTAATAGCGATTATGATTTAAAGCTGTACGGCGTTGAAGATCTGCGTTTATATATGGATAATCTTTATGTTTTTCAGGAATCACAGCCTTTTAAACAGGAAGCGAAAGGTTACTTTACTTCTATCCGAAACGCCCTGGATATGCTTAAACAGCAAATATATAACGAGAATCTCAAGAAATTAGATCTTCTGGAAAACGCTTATGCTTCAAGAAAAACTTCTTTTGATAAATACGCGGTCGAACTTTATAAAATGATTGAAGAAAATGGACTGCGAAGAGTTAATTATCCATTATTTTATGAATTGCAAAACGCGATCGATCTTGAATTGAATGTTGACTTTAAAAAAGCCGATACTGAAAGAATGCAGTTGATTACCGTCTTAACCCAATTAATCAATGATAAACAGACAATTACCAATTTGGTTGAAAAAAGTTTGGATTTTAAAAAGGGAATGGTCAGCGCGGGAGAATTTGCTAATTATCTAAAAGATTTAGCTTTTGATTTAAAGTTGAATATGGGCGCTTATCCTAACTTTAATGCCTATGCTGAGTATATTACAAAATATGAACAAGTAGCCAATGAAAATCTTTTTGTAGAGATAAAGGTTATTACTCAAGCGCTTAAAAATAGATTTTATGACAATGATGACCAGAAACAGCTGGATGTATTATACAAGCATCTGGATGTTTTAACAAAGCTTGTTGATCTGAAAATGGATAATGATGATATCGCTTATTTCTTTAAAAATCGAGGCCAGATAAACAGCAATAGTTTTAGTGAATTTATTGAGCCGCAGGCTTATAAATACAAAGTGGTTGCTTCCTTATCACCGGCAATAGCGTATATTGATGTGTACATTCCCGACTGGGCTAAATTTTATGAGCTGGCCGATACAAGAGATGCGGCTTTTATAACAAAGACCTTAGCCCATATGGATAAGGATAAAGCTGATTGCGCCGCTTTAATAACCGGCGGTTTTCATACAAAGCAGCTGACTGAAATTTTAAAGAAAAAAAGAATATCTTATATGGTAATCGCTCCCAAAGCATCTGTTAACAGCGAAAATCCATATCTTAACATAATTCAGGGCGGCCAGTCTGATATCGAGAACTTTTTAACTCAGATGCAGAGCACCCTGGCGATTACTATTCCTACAGAGGAGGCTACAGCTGATGCCGGTTTGACTTCTTCCGAAGCTAAGACATTTGAAGCAAATTTCCAGAAAGCAGAAGCAAAGACAACGGTTCTTTTAGCAGTAGCTAAATTCGGAGCGATCGCCGCTGCTGACCCAGGGAAAAGTGATCCGCAGATAAGGACTGAGGTACTCGAAGAATTTAAAGTCGAGGCAGCTTCCGGGAAAGTAGAAGTTGATCTGGGATTAATTGAGTCCAGTCTTAAGCTTATGAGTAAAAAAGGAGATGGTCCGGGCAATACTACAGTACTGGTTGAATTTAAGGCTGGCGATGAGACACTAGTTTTAGATCCTAAAATCGCTTTAGCCTCAGCCGGGAACATGACATTTAGTTCAGATGCTAATCCTACGGCTGGAGTTGCTTTAGCAGCTGTTCCAACAGCAAACAACGCTGCTGATATTAAGAGTACTGAAAATTCAAATGTAAGTTTGGCTAGCCCGTCAGTCAAGATTACATTAGCTGATGTATCCGCAACTGTATCTAGTCCATCGGCTAAGCCTGATGAAAAATCAGTGCGTACTGCTTCTATTATTACCCAAGTTGTCCCATCTTTGGCAAAAGGCAATGCTGCTGTAGAGTCAATAGCCGCTGATTTAAAAACCAATCAGCCAGAAATATCTAATGTAGCCAGTCTTGAGCCGGAAATAAAGGCAGTTGTAGCGAAAATAGAGGCTTTGATTTTAGGTAAGAGTTCTAGCGCGGAAAAAACAGCGGTTATTGCTGTCGGCGCGCAAGGCTTAGACTTAGATTCAGCGGAACAGCAAGTAGCTAAACCGATAATCCAAGAAGCCTTGACTGATTCAGCCACAATTCAGGGGCAGAATCAAGGAGAAAATACCGTTATCGACTCAATAAGCAGTCAGTTAGCTGATAAAGCTATTATCGTCAGTGATTTGGAATTGTCGGAAGCTTTAAACACAGGCCTTTCTGGTTCATATAACACATCAACAAATTCCGGGGCGATTATCGCGCAGGTTGTAGTATCCAAACTTAATCTCCAAGGAGATATTAAGACAGAGGTAACAAGTATTATTAAAAATAATGCCGCTGATGCTAAGACAATGACCAAAGAATTAACTACTGCTTTAAAAGACAATGGATCAGATATTGAAGAAACTCAGGTCGCGGATGCTCTTTTTGCTGGATTTAAGCAGGCCGCTGTTGCCGCTAATCCGATTGCTTCAAGTTCCAGTTCCTTAGCTAAAGTTGAGACAAACGCTCAGGAAAGTTTTATTAGTTCAAAAATTAAAGCAAGTTCTATTATGCCTGTTTTAAGTAAAGCTAATGCCGCTACAAATCAGCAGATCGTATTAACCGGTGATGATCGGGATGCTTTAGTTTTGGGAGTTGCCGCTCAAGCTGGAGTGAAAAGTGATGCGGTTGATGCTTTAGTAATTGTTCCGGGTGATTATTCTTCGGAAACCGAAAATATCTCAGTTGCCATAAAGCCAATTGGCAGTGGGCATGTATTTATCGAAGTAAGTTCTAAAAAAGCTGAGGCAAGTTCAAGTCCGAGGATTGTAGTTAGTGAAGAAATGCAAGCAGAAACTAAGATCGCGTCACTGGTTGTGAAAACTCTAAATTCCGCTTTGGATAAGCATCTGGAAAGTGCTAATTTAGATAATCAAGCTGATAGTACATTGGAAAATGCTAAAGAAGATAGCGCTCCAAACCAAAAAGGGCGTAATGCTATTTTTATTCCGATGAGTATGGAGTTTGAAATTGATCAAGAAAAAAGTACAGATGATCAGATTGTGCTTACGCGTAAAGGCGTTATTAGTGACAGTATGTTAGATGACGCGTCTGAGCATTCGGCTGTTATGTTTTATGATGATTTTTTCGCGGGTAAGCAAACAATTAGTGCTGCTGATTTTGCTCAAGCCGCTGGGATAACCAATGAAAAAATTGGATTTATTGATCCAATAGATTTAGCGGCAGCTGAGGGTGACTTTACCGCGAAAATCGCTAGTGCCAGTGGTCTGGTTAAAGTTGTCCAGCAAAGAGAAGGCAAGCTGGATAATGTTTGTATTATTGCTTCCAATAAATCAAAAGTTAAAGGAGAAGCGGATAAGCTGGCGGCTAATGAAGATATTGATATGAAATTAACTGTTGTCTCTTATCCAGAACCTGCTAAAAACCAGTTAATAAATGGGAACATTCCGATTGCTCAAGCGGTTCATAATATTTATAACGGTACTGATGGATTATCTCAGGACTCAAGGAAACAAAGTCTTGCTGTTATTAAAAACGCGTTGACCGCTGATCAAAAAGTGCTAATTACAATTGAGGGTGATGATTTGGCTAGCTTTGTCGATAGTTTTAAAGGATCAGAAATGTCAATAGAAGATCTTGATATCAAAAATGTACAAGTATATTGCAAGGCAATAACATTTGCTTAAAAATAGTTTTGTTGGATAGTTGTTTTCTTGTTTTTAAAATATTATTATTTAGCAAAGAGAATAAGCAATGTTTTGGAGTGTGAATTTATAAATAGTTGCAAGGAATAATTAGCTGAAAGCATATCATAAATTTTAGTGGCAAACAGCTGCTGATTTATGATATGCTTTTAATCCAAGGGGACACCTTTCAGGGGCTTAATAAATAAAACAATGCAAACATTAGGGTTTTTTTTGCCTTGATTATTTATTGATTTTAAAAGGCTTTTAAAATTGACAATCCCCAACTCCTGAATAGAAAACTAAAAAAGAAGTACCTCCGATGGTAAAATGGTTATTGTTTGAGGACATTAACCTTCACCCAAAGGGTGAAAACCATGGAGGCATTATTATGATAGCAAAAAAACTGCACCGAGTCACGTTAAAAAAAGAATGGGAGCCGACAAAAACGGGGAAAATGGGATTAGTGT
>Ga0180007_10003105_pt1 | contig 18884 bp, 11 predicted proteins | sample MM_PC_MetaG_FD_121122 | JGI IMG/M metagenome (GOLD analysis project Ga0180007, IMG submission 121122) | Groundwater microbial communities from the Aspo Hard Rock Laboratory (HRL) deep subsurface site, Sweden - MM_PC_MetaG | ecosystem: Environmental > Aquatic > Deep subsurface > Groundwater... | reverse complement strand
TCTTTAAGTGTCTCTGGATCGATCCCTCCAATCCATTCAAGCTGTGAGCGGAGCTTCGTAAGACGTGGCGCTAATGATTCAGGATCAGCTTCCAGCTTCTTTTCAGAAAACTCATTTGCCAAAGAATCCAAATTATCTTCCAGGGCCAATGCATTAATTCGCAAATCTTGCAGAAAGCCATCACGACGAGTTTCAATACGAGCCAATTCAACTTCTGCATGATTGGCTTCGCTCTCAAATCTTGATGCGTCCTTGCGCACGTCAGTTAGCTTATGTTGCAATTCAAAAATATGCGCTCTCTTCACTTCCTCATTTTTATTCCATTCGTCCAGCCGCTCCTCAGTCTCCTTGCGCCTATTATCAATTTCAGAGAGCTGTTCGGACAATTTGTTTAAATCTTTTTCCAAAGCAGGATCAACCTCTTTTTCTGCGTCTTCCTCCGGAGCCGGGCGCTGCAACTGAGACAAAAACGCTTCATTTGATTCTCTTAATTCCTCAATTGATTTTTTAAGCTTATCGATCTCAGGCTTATCCGAAGAAACATTCTTCCATAACGAATCATACTTATTTCGCAGTGTCTGAATCATCTCAATAATCTTTGACAGGGGCAGGGGTGACCATGGTTTTTCGGACTTTACTCGCGCTAATTCTTTTGAATTCTCAAGCTTCATCTGACGCTCTCGCAGTGACGAACGTTCGCGCGCCAATTCATCAAGCTGTTGCCGTAGCTCACGAAAACCTTTTGACGGAGGAGTGGCTTCTTCCAGCGACTGGAGTTCACCTTCTAATTTTTTAATCTCTTCCTTAAAAACAGAGCTTTCTTTCTCAGCGGCTTTAACTAACTTTTCAGCAGCCTGCATTTTGCCGCGCAAATCCCCCCAAACGCCACCGTAATAATTGGCCTCAAGTTCTTTCAACTCTTTTTCAATTTCATCTCTTTGCTGCAAACGTTTTGCCTGACGCTCAAGCGTATGCAGACGCGGACCGATCTCACGCAAAACCAATTCAGCCTGTTTTAAGTTGTCTTTAGTGGATTGCAGTTTGTTGGTGGAAGATTGACGCTTTAATTGAAAGGGACGAAGACCGGCAGCCTCATCAAAAAATTCCTTGCGCTCGGTTGGTGACGCTGAAAGTATGCTGTCCACCATACCCTGACCGATCACACTATAAGTACGCTGCCCAATCCCCGCTTGTGCCAACAGCATAACAATATCTGTCAGACGTACTGATTTTTTATTTATCTCATATTCGGATTGCCCGTTACGGTACAAACGACGCGTGATTACTACTTCCGGAAGATCTATGTCCTGATTATCATCATTAATCAAAGTCATGCTTACTTCGGCAAAACCGGCTCGAGATTTTTTTGCTGAACCTGTAAAAATTATGTCCCCGGATTTTTTAGCGCGCAGCAACTTCAAGCTCTGCTCACCCATGACCCAGCGTATAGCATCCGCAATATTTGATTTGCCAGAACCATTGGGTCCGACCACAGCCGTTAATCCCGGGCGATTTCCTGAATCCGGAAGAAATTCAAGAACGGTTTTTTGTGCAAAAGTTTTAAAACCCTGGAGCTCTAATTTTCTGAGATGCATAGGTGGTTTATAAGGACATAGCTTATCGTATTTTTCAAGAGAATAAAAGGCGGACTCGAGACGTGGCAATGAATAAGAAAATCCAAAACTAAATTCTTTACACATGAACCAAGGAACGACGTAATTTGCCCGATAGGTACTTTTTCGTCGTTTTTCTATATCGCTTGGTCACATTACGATATCCACATCTTGACGATCGCTTAAATATATGGCAGCGGTATATATACGGGCTATGAAGAGAAAAACAAAAGACAAAACAAAAACATTAACAAAAGCCTTCTTTGATATTATGGCCGTAGGAACGCTTGTAACTGTTATAGTTTTGTTATCTCAAGGAAGAAATGCAAATAAGCTATTCAAAGCATTAGGAAGTTATAGTGTATGGCGCATTAAGCGCATGTTGAAAAGACAGAAGCTCATGGGCATGATTGAATATGATGAAGATGATGAATATTCTCCAATAATACTCACAAAGAAAGGTTTTACTAGAATAACTAAGGATAAATTGAAGAGAATTGATGGCAAAAAATGGGATCATTTTTGGCGCCTTGTAATGTTCGATGTTCCTGAACGAAAAAATAAACGGGTCAAATTTCAAAGGCTTTTAAGTCAATTAGGTTTATATAGGATTCAAAAAAGTGTGTATGTTTATCCATTTGAATGCAAAGCGGATATTCTATGTTTAGCATCGCAATTTGGCATATCGTCAGATGTAGTAGTTTTAACCGTTCCAAATCTTGGTCCGCACGAAAAATTAGCCCGCAGATTCTACTCCTATAGGTTTTTGAAAGAATGACACCGCCGACGAAATCGTACCGATCAGTACTTTTTTGTCGGTTTTATCATTCTATGAAATTCTGTGTAAATTATTTCTATATATTTGTATTCGTTCCCCTGAATATTGACGCTTTTCTCAAAAGCATATATGATCCTTCATTCCCCGTGCCAAGCCATATCATGAATGAAAAGCAATTCAAGCAGCTGCACGCAGAAATCCAAAAGGCGGATCGTTTTTTGCTTGTGGCTCATCAAAAGCCAGATGGTGATGCTTTGGGCGCTACCACATCCATGATTGGCTGGTTACTTGATCAAGGTAAAGATGTAACAGCTTTTTGTTTGCACGAACCTCCTGAGCAGTACCGATTTTTGGATCATGTTCATCATTTTACAAATGATGCATCTGTGTTCGATCGCGCTTATGACCTTGTGATAATTTTAGATTCAGGTGATCTTAAGTATTGCGGAGTGGAAAATTTTGTACCTCGTTTGCCGAAAGGACATAAAATAATCAACATAGACCATCATCCTACAAATCAAAATTATGGTCACATGAATTTTGTGTTTCCCAATGCTAGCTCAACTGCAGAAATACTCCACGATTTTTATGATCACAACAACATCCGCATTGATCACAAGATGGCCACTTCACTTTTAACTGGCTTGTATTATGACACTGGCAACTTCTCCAACTCTGCCACTTCAGCTTCCAGCATTCGAATGGCTGCTAAAATGTATGCTGCAGGCGCACGTCATAATGATATTGCACAAAGTCTTCAAAATAATAAATCTGTTGACACGTTAAAATTGTGGGGCTTGGTTCTATCACGACTCCACTTGGATCCGGAAACCGATATAGCGACTACTTACGTCCTGCATAAAGATCTGGATGGATTACCAGAAGAAGTTGCAAATGGTCTTTCTAATTTTTTAAATGAAAAGATGGGTGAAGCTGAAACCACAATGTTTTTAAAAGAACTTCCTTCCGGAGAAATTCAAGGTTCTATTAGAAGCACAACGCAAGATGTATCAAAGATCGCGCAGCAATACGGAGGCGGTGGACATAAAAAAGCAGCCGGCTTTAGAGTGCGCGGACGGATTAAAGTATCTAAAGATGGAGGAGCGCGAATTGTTACTGAGTAGAGCTGGCACTCTTGACGTCTAAGCGCTAATCTGGTTAAAGTAGGTCTGATAACGAAAAGAGGTCTACGAAATTACGAATCTCATAGACTATACGAATCCCAAATTCCGACTACCAAATACTGTATACTATGTTTATGAAAAATCCTTACGAAATCGATTCAGAGATAAAGAGCTCTTGGCTTGTGCCAACGGTGATTGAAAAAAGTCAGTATGGTGAACGCGCTTATGATATTTATTCGCGCTTGCTCAAAGACAACATCATTATCTTGGGAACTCCAATTACGGACGAGGTCGCAAATACAATTGTTGCGCAAATGCTTTTCTTGGAAAGTCAGAATAAGAATAAAGACATTAAGCTTTATGTAAACTCTCCAGGTGGATCAGTTACAGCCGGCATGGCTATCTACGACACCATGCAGCATGTGAGCTGTGATGTTTCTACAATTTGTATGGGAATGGCCGCATCCATGGCAGCTGTGATTCTCGCGGGCGGTGCAAAAGATAAAAGATTTGCTTTACCGAACTCTGAGATCATGATCCACCAACCGCTTGGTGGAATGGAAGGTCAAGCAACTGATATTAAAATTCATGCTGAAAGAATTTTGGCGCTGCGAGATAGATTGAACAAACTTCTAGTGAAACACACAGGCCAATCTTTGAAGAAAATCGAAAATGATACGGAACGAGATAACTTCATGCTTCCAAAAGACGCACTCAACTACGGATTGATCGACAAAGTAATATCATAAATTCGTCCACAATTCGGAGTCCGGCGTAAAAACAAACCCCCGAAATTTTCGGGGGTTTGTTTTTTTACTCTTTTTCTTCCAGTTCCGCGCCTCCAACAAATGTCACGTTTGATACTCTGTCTCCGGCTTCTTTAAAGCGCATTACTCGCACACCCTGCGTGTCTCTTCCAAGTGTAGGAACAGACTTGAACAATACACGAAGCACAATGCCTTTCTTGGAAATGAGAATTAAATCATTTGTATCATCCTTATGAGAAATGTACGCGGCAATCACTCCGCCCGTCTTATCTGTCACTCTCATGGTTCTAATTCCAGATCCACCGCGACCCTGAACTTTATATTGGTTAAGATTGGTACGCTTGCCCAACCCGTTTTCCGCAATTGTAAATAGCTGGAGCGTGCCTCCCTCAACTTCTTTAGGATCAATCACGTCCATACCAACTACAACATCATTTTTCTTTAATTTAATACCACGTACACCGGATGCGGTTCTGCCCATTGGTCGCACGTCCTTTTCTATAAAACGAATAGACTGTCCGTTTTGAGTCACTAACGAAATTTCGTCAGTGCCGGTTGAGGGCTTAATCCATTTAAGCTCATCACCCTCTTTCAATTTAATTGCGATCAATCCACTGGAACGCACATTTTCAAAATCTTCCATCGCAGTCTTTTTAACCGTGCCGTGCGTTGTTGCCATTATCAAATATTTTACATCATCTTTCTTTGTAGCCATTGATAATATGGAAGATACTTTTTCACCCGGAGCAAGCTGCAAAAAGTTAACGATAGCCTGACCTTTGGATGTACGGCTTCCTTCTGGAACTTCATACGCCTTAAGTCTGAACACGCGTCCACGAGTTGTGAAAAACAATAGGTCTGCGTGCGTACTGGTTGTAAAAAGATGTTCAACCACGTCCTCTTCTTTGGTTGTGAGTCCCATGACACCTTTGCCTCCACGATGCTGAGAACGGAAGTTGTCCGGTGACAATCGTTTGATGTAGCCGTCGCCAGTAATCATAACCACAGCCGACTCTTTTGGAATTAAATCTTCAACTTTAAACTCTCCCAAAGGTGACTTAATTACCTGAGTACGACGCTCGTCGCCAAAACGTTCCTTAATATCCAAAACTTCTGCCTTAATAAGATCGAGCATTTTCTTTGGGGACTTAAGGAGCTCGGTTAAACTCTTAATCAACTCCATCTTCTCCTTATATTCCTGTTCGATCTTCATGCGCTCAAGGTTGGCCAATTGTTGCAAACGCATTTCAAGAATTGCGACCGCTTGTCTCTCACTAAGCTTAAACTTCTTCATCAAATTGATCTTGGCGACATCCTTATCTTTTGAACTTTTAATCGTGGCGATTACATCATTAATTTTGGCCAGAGCGATTCGCAAGCCTTCCAAAATGTGAGCGCGGTCTTTGGCCTTTGCTAAATCATATTCAGTACGGCGCCTTACAACTACCTGACGATGCTTAACGTATTCTTCCAAAATATCTTTGAGAGTCAAAACGCGCGGCTGTAAGCCATCAACCAACGCAAGCATGTTGGCGTGAAACGTATCCTGAAGCATTGTCATCTTAAACAACTGATTCAAAATCTTTTTTGGATAACTCTCTTTCTTTAGCTCCATGACAATGCGCACTCCTTCTCGATTTGATTCATCGCGCAGATCTCTTATTCCCTCTATCTTCTTGTCAGTAACCAACTTGGCGATTTGGCCAAGCAGCGTTGCTTTATTAACCTGATAAGGAATTTCATGCACGATAATAGAAAAAGCTCCTGACTTATTTTCTACGATTTCCGTTTTTGCGCGAACAACCATTCCGCCTTTTCCTGTTGAATATGCGGTTGCAATATCTTTAATGTTGTAAATCAAACCTCCGGTTGGGAAGTCCGGACCTTTAACGAACTCCATGAGTCCATCAATTGTAATATCAGGATTTTCAATCAATGCGGCTATCGCGTCACACAGTTCAGTTAAGTTGTGCGGTGGAATATTCGTTGCCATTCCAACTGCGATTCCAAGTGTTCCGTTAATTAAAAGATTCGGAAGCTTGGCCGGTAAAACCGTGGGCTCTTTATGAGAACCGTCGTAGTTCGGCACAAAATCAACAGTGTCCTTATCAATATCAAACAACATCTCCTCGGCAATGGTTTCCATTTTCGCTTCCGTATAACGATAAGCAGCTGCGGAATCACCATCGAGTGAACCAAAGTTTCCCTGCCCTCTAACCAATGGATAACGCAATGAAAAATCCTGAGCCATACGAACCAAAGAATCATACACGGCTGAGTCACCATGCGGGTGGTATTTACCAAGTACGTCTCCAACTACGGTCGCACACTTTTTAAACTTGGCGCTCGATCGTAAGCCCGACTGCCACATTGAATACAAAATGCGACGATGCACAGGCTTCAAGCCGTCACGAACATCCGGCAAAGCGCGCGAGATAATGACAGACATTGCGTAATCCAAGTACGCCGTCTTCATTTCATCGGTTATCGTGCGCTCCTCAACCTTTCCAAAAATTTCCTTTTGGTTTTGTTTGCTCGCTTCAGTTGGCGCCCTATTTATAGGCTTCTTTCTTTTTGGCATAAATTCGTTAAACGTTTATCGTTGATCATCTATCGTTGAACTGGTTATTCGCTCTGATATTTCTTTTATTATCTCTTCCTCCTGAGCCGCGTATTGAACTCTTACTGACGTATCTTTTATTTTATTTTGCAATTCTCTTACGTCATCCATATTTTCTTTTACCACTGTTTCTTTAAAATACCTTGTATCATCCAGGGCTTGTTGAAGATTCGCATCAAGTGGTTTTGTCCATATTCTTTTGATATTACCACCCACCGTTAACAACCAGGCTCCGACCACTATGCAAACGCAAACACCAACTCCCATCCATAAATTCACTTGCTTCCTTGAATCGATCGGTTCGCGAGCGTCTACATGAGCTAAGATTAGTTGCCTTTTTTCATCTTCTGAAATGATCCGGGGAGTTGCTTGATATGTTGAGAATCTAATATCCGCTTTTTGCAATTCATTTTTCGCAATTCTCTTTGTTGCTTCAGATTTGCGAGCGCTGTTTGAAACAGACTTCCGCTTTGTGGAAGACTTCTTTTTGGCAAACTTTTTAGTTGTAACCTTTTTCTTTACTGACATGATAGATCAAATTTCTTTTCTCTTGCTTGTGCTCTCGTACTTTTATGTTCTCGTACTCAGGTTCTCTCAATCACGTAAACCAACATTTCATCCATTGGCAAATCCTTCTTTTCAATCTTGAGCTTGTTTACATTTTCTCTTTTGCAAACTCCGAGCTGCTTACAAAAAGCATCAACATCATTTAGTTTCTCTTTAATGCCTTGAACATAATAATGAATCGGAACGACTATGCGAGGCTCAATCGCCTTTATAACATTTGCAGCTCCTTTTGCATCCAATACTGAACTGCCACCAACCGGCACCATCAAAATATCGATGTCTCCAAGCGTTTCTATCTCAAAATTTGTAAGTTGACGTTTAAGGTTGCCTAAGAAGGCGATCTTCATTCCTTCTGAATCAAAACGATAAATTATGGATCGTAATTTTTCTTGTTCCGCCTCCGGATCCTGAATGCTGTGAACGAAGAGATTTGCCACCTCGTACTCCCCTGGTTCTGATACGACAAACGGCTCACCGCCAACAGCTTCAATGTTAAAAAGTTTTTTATCCTGATGAGTGAGCGCCAAAATATCCGCTTCCAAAGTTCTTGGAAAACGCAGCCCGGTTTCATTTGAATATGGATCAGTTACCAAAGTTGCCTCTGCCTCACCTGTCTTTGCTTCGATGCGAATACACGATAATCCGTGCCAAAAAATCTGCATAAATCAATAGGTTTTTAGTATTCAATAACCCCAGAATTTTAACATGATTTACCCCTACTGGCAAGTCTAAAATCAGCTAAATTCAGCCTTTGTAAGCTTGCGGATTCCCGCCCCCAAAACCTACTTCCCGCTACCTTTATATTCCTCAGCAGCAAATTCCGCCGGTACCGGATTTACGGAAATTCCCGTGTCTAATTCAAATCCTCCCCACACGTTGGACCGAGGTGTAAATCGTATTTCAAAATGCTCGTCAGCCTCATCTAACACATCGTGAAAGAAAAAGTTGTAAGACATTTTACGCTTTTTCATAAGAGGTAAAAGTGCGTAAACGGCACTTGCGAGAGATCGCCGCTCCTCCGGCTTTGTTTTGGTTAGATTGTCTACCGCGCGCCTCGTGAGAATTCGAACTTCATAAGAAAAACGCGCTGCCGGATTTGCGTACGCGATCACGTTCTTATCCGAGAAAACAATACGCTCCTTAGTTGCTAATCCCAGCGAATATCGGTGAGACGTCATACGCAATCTTTTTGTTGCCGCTCGTCTTCTATTGGCTGCATCGCGCAGACGATCAGGCACGAATGAAACAGCAAAAATTTGCGAATGCGGATGTGGTTGAGATGCGCCCGCTAATATACCCTCGTTTTTAAATGCCTGAATATATTTGATTTTCGAATCTTGGCGCAACACTTTGAAACGCTCGTTAAATGCCTCCAGAAGATTAAAAATTCTTGCCGGAGTGGAATTACAAAAAGGTATTATCTTTCTTCCCTCCACAACAATCTCCTGCCAACCGGTCACGCCTCGTTTGCGACGAAAAACCGGAAACGCATTCCGCATAACAATCATCTCGTTTTCCCCGCGTCCGTATTTGGCAATAATACTTTCTTTGGGAATGGCTGTGGGCGCAAAAGGGTCATTGTTCTTTTTCTTTCGTTCAATATCAAAAGGACGATGCATTCTCTCAGGTGCGACTATAGCCCAGTCACCGGTAATTTCATCCTGCAGAATGTACGAATCTTTAGCCGTTGGTTTCATATATTGATATTTTACCACGCTTACATTCTGTTTTGAGATTTATAAATAAGTCCACCAACAATAGCGAGCGCCAACGCGTCAGAAGCGTCATCAATCTTTGGAGCGTTCACAAGATTCAGGATGCGCCTTACCATATCTTCAACCTGTTTCTTGTCCGCGCTCCCGTATCCTGTAATCCCCTGCTTTAACTGGTTTGGATTTATTTCAACAATCGGTAAATTAGAATCAGCAAGTGCTAATAGAATTACGCCGCGCGCCATTCCGACTTTCATCGCAGTCTTCACGTTGGTTTGAAAAAAAAGAGTTTCCACAACAGCGGCTTGTGGTTCGAATTTGCGGATACACTCTATTAAATCGTTGCGCACGACTTGAAGCCGCTCAGAAAATGACGAACCTTGGTCAGTTTCAATAACCTCATGCCAAACATGCGTGGATTTTTCCCCTTGCAAATCTACTATCCCAAGTCCTGTTCGACCAAATCCAGGATCAATTCCAATTATTCTCATAAAAATCGAATCTTTCGCACAATGTTTAGTTATTAGAAATTAAAAATTTTCATGCGGCATTTGTATAAACTCGGCTGACATCATCTAAGGCATCCAAAGCATCTAAAAGTTTTTCCAAAGCCAAACCATCTTCTTCCTGCGTATCAATTGTAATTTTTGGAAGCCACTCGATTTCAGCGGATTCAAAACCAACGCCATGCTGCTCTATCGCGCCTGTTACACCAGCCAAGTCTTTGCTCGCGCAAATTACGATTTCAATATCATCATCTTTTTTGATCTCATTCGCACCCGCATCAATTAAGGCGCATTCGATTTGGTCACGATTATTTTCCGGTATTCCTCCCGGAATTTGAATAACACCATTGTGGTTGAAAAGATAAATAACCGATCCGGTTGAAGCTAGTGACGAACCGTTTTTTGACAAAAGATACTTAACATCGCCAGCAGTCCTATTCCGGTTGTCAGTCAGACATTCGATTATAAGTGCTGTTCCGCCTGGTGCATAAGCTTCATACACAAGACTTTCAAGCGCGCCTTCCTGACCGGTTCCGGCGCCACGAGCTATCGCGCGATCAATGCTCTCCTTTGGCATGGAACCTTTTTTCGCTCGATCAATCGCGATCCTCAATTTAAAATTAAAAGATAAATAAGAGCCACCTTCGCGCACCGCAATTGTTATCTCTCTCGCCAATTTGGTAAACGAAGCAGAACGCCTGGCATCAATAGCGCCTTTAAATTGTTTTACCTTACTCCATTTAGAGTGACCGGACATTTATTTGGAAGTTAGAAGTTGGAAGTTAGAAGCTGGAAGTTGGAATAGTTTTATCTTATATGAACATTCGGGGGTTGACAAAAGGGCAAAAAAATGGTAGCCTCTAAACACCGATGAGCGCAGTTTATCATTAATACGGGGACTAAGCTGACATCGGCAGATGATTCGACCAAGATCGAATCAGACAAGAGGAAGCCTTGCCGGTCACGTGCTTCCTAAAACTTGAAGCCCATTGATACTTCAAGTTTACTCTCTCCAAAAAACCCGCCGAGATTCACTCGACGGGTTTTCTGTATCTACTTAGCTTCTGTCTCCTCTGCTTGCTCCTCTTCAGGCTCCTTAACCACCTCTTCTATTTTTTCTTTTTCATCATAGGCACCAAATCCGGTTCCGGCCGGAATTAGACGACCGATGATCACATTCTCTTTGAGTCCAAGAAGATTATCTACTTTACCGGTAACCGCCGCGTTAATAAGCACGCGTGCAGTCTCTTGAAATGATGCGGCAGATAGGAATGACTCAGTGGTCAATGACACTTTCGTTATCCCCATAAACATATCTTCGAGTTGAGCCTGCTCTTGACCGGCTTCCAAAATTCTTTCGTTCTCAGTTAACGCACGCATTCTTTCAACAACCTCACCGGGCAACAAATTAGTATCACCCGCGACCTTCACATAGGATCGTGAGAACATTTGACGAACGATAATCTCAATATGTTTAGCATTAAGTCTCTGTCCCTGAGAAGCATAAATGTGAAGTACTTCGCGGAGCAAGTATCTCATAACAGCATCACGACCCTTCACACGGAACAGCTGCAAAAGATCCAAATGTCCTTCTGTTAGCTGATCACCGACTTGCACTTCGTCCCCATCTTTGACGTAAATCTGGTATCCGGTTGGTAGTGGAAGTTCTTTTTCTGCCGGTCCTTCCCAAATCACAACCACGGCGTTCTTTTTTAACTTTACCGTGCCTTCGTGTTCAGACAAAATCTCATCGCCATTCTTTCTAACTATCAATATATCACCCTCCATTACTTTGGCACCTTCTTTGACTTGAACTTTATCGGTTGTTGATCCAATCGTATGTGAATCTTCTTGCACTGCAATGTGACTGATACGAGCGAATCTTCCACCAGACTCTGTATCCAATACTTTTTCACCTGATGGTGTCTCGATCATGCGTCGCTCACCTTGAACGATACTCACTTTACCGGACACATCCGCAATCACGGCTTTGTGTTTTGGTGATCTGGCTTCAAACAATTCTTCAACACGTGGCAGACCCTGTGTGATGTCAACTCCGGCAACACCACCAGTGTGGAACGTACGCATAGTCAGCTGTGTTCCAGGTTCACCAATGGACTGAGCTGCCATAATACCTACGGCAGTTCCCATCTTAACCAATTGGTTATAAGCCAAATCGTATCCATAACATTTTCTACATAGACCTAAACGCATTCTACATGCGAGAACTGAACGCACGTGCGCATTTTCAATTGGCTTTTCCAAAGCTTCCAGCTTGCGAATATGTTCCTCTGTAATGAGCGTGCCTTTTTTGATCAACGCGCGGTTTGTTTCCGGGTTCTTAATATCTTTCATTAACACGCGACCCAAAAGACGAGTTAGAAGAGGCTCTCCGATGTCTTCGCACTCCTTGCTCTCCAAAACCACACCATCTGTATCACCACAATCTTCTGAAGTGATAATTACATCTTGTGCGACATCAACAAGTCGACGTGTAAGATATCCGGCGTTAGCGGTTTTCAAAGCCGTATCAGTTAAACCCTTTCGCGTACCGTGAGAAGAGATAAAGTACTCCAGAACGTCCAGACCTTCTCTAAGAGATGATTTAATCGGAAGCTCGATAATATCACCAGCCGGGTTAGCCACGAGTCCCTTCATTCCAATAACGTTGGTCAGCTGTCCTACAGAGCCACGCGCTCCGGAGTCGATCATCGAGAAAACCGTGCCAATCTTGTCCAAAGATTCCTTTGATAATTTTTGGATGCGATCTTTGATATCAGTCCAAACTCTGATGATTTGCGTGTAGCGTTCTCTTTTGGTTAACAAACCATCTTTATATTGCTGGTCAATAACTTCTACTTTATTCGCTCCTTCATCTAATAAAGCATACTTGGAATTCAAGTCCGGCAAGTCGCCCATTCCATAAGAGAATCCGGATCTCGTGATATAAGCGAAACCAAGATCCTTAACTTCGTCCAAAAATCGCGCTGCTCTCTCAAATCCGTTGATCTCAAGACATATCTTGGTTATTTCACCGAGTTCTTTTGTGCCGACTGTCTCGTTACGGAAACCAATTTCGTCAGGAAAGAGTTTGTTTACAATTACTCTACCAACATTTGTTTCAATTATTTCTGAACCGGGAGTTAGACGCATTTTGATCTTTTCTCGGATGTCCAGTTTTCCTAACTGATAAATGTAAATTGCTTCCTGCGGATTTGAAAATACTTTTATATTTCCGTCTGCCGGTTCAACTAACGTCGTCATGTAATAACAACCCCATGCAATATCTTTATCCGGTTTTGCAACAGGCTGACCGGTTGCCGGCTTGAGCAAATTCTTGGTTGAAAGCATCATGTTGCGAGCTTCTTCCTGTGCCTCTTCAGTTAAAGGTACATGCACGGCCATTTGGTCTCCGTCAAAGTCCGCGTTAAATGCCGGACATACCATGGGATGAATTTGGATAGCCTTGCCCTCAATAAGTTTTGGCTGAAAACCCTGGATGCCCAAACGGTGCAGAGTCGGAGCTCGGTTCAATAGAACTACAGCGTCTTCTGCTATTTTTTCCAGAATGTCCCACACCTCCGGATGATCAGATTCAATAAAGCGATTGGCTGAACGAATATTATGAACCAGCTCTCGTTTTATTAATTGCGAAATTATAAATGGTCGGAACAATTCAAGCGCCATTATCTTCGGCAATCCACACTGATGAAACTTTAGAGTCGGACCCACAACAATAACCGAACGTCCCGAATAGTCGATACGTTTACCCAATAGGTTTTGACGAAAACGTCCCTGCTTACCTTTCAAAATATCAGCAAGTGATTTTAATTGTCGTTTTCTGCCGGTAGCCGCGATAACAGTTTTCGAGTGACGCGCGCTGTTATCAATCAAAGCATCAACAGCTTCTTGTAACATTCGTTTTTCGTTACGTGTGATAACTTCAGGTGCGTTAAGCTCCATCAAACGCTTTAGACGATTATTACGATTAATAACTCGACGATACAAATCATTCAGGTCAGAAGTCGCGAAACGCCCACCATCAAGAGCGACCATTGGACGCAAGTCAGGGGGAATGATCGGAACAACTTTAAGAATCATCCAATGAGGTTCAATCTTGGTTTGAGATAAAGATTTTAATACTTTAAGACGTCGAATTATACGATCTCGCTTCGCTTCTGAAGCTCCTTCATATTCAACTAACAACACATCAATAGTAGCATCTACATCAATCTTTTGGAGCAAGTCATTTATGGCTTCCGCCCCAATTTTAGCCTCAAAAACATGACCGTATTTAAGCGAATATTCGTGATACTCGTTCTCACTCAATATCTTCAACGGCTTTAATTCCTTAAGCTCCTTTTCTGAACTTGAAAGATCTTCATCCAACTCCTCAAGTCTTCGTTTTTTTTCTCCCTCAATCCGATCAAGCGCTTCTTCGTGAACTTTCTTTCCCTGTTTTTCTTCTTCCGCTTTTTTATTTGCAACTTCAATTTCTCGCTTATGTTCGGAATCAATGGCTTTGCGTTTGCTCTTATATTCAGTCCTGATCTGCTCTATAACTTCTTTCTTAAAATCTTCATTCACATCAGTGATGATGAAAGAAGCGAAATAAATTATTTTTTCCAAAGATTGAACTGAAAGATCTAAAACCGTTCCAATGCGCGAAGGAACGCCTCGCAAAAACCAAATGTGTGAAACCGGAGTTGCTAATTCAATATGACCCATGCGTTCACGACGCACCAACGAGTGAGTCACTTCAACTCCGCACTTGTCACAAACAATTCCTTTATAACGAATCTTTTTATACTTACCGCAGTAACACTCCCAATCTTTTGATGGACCGAAAATTTCTTCTGCAAACAAACCGAATTTTTCTGGCTTTTGCGTTCTGTAGTTAATTGTCTCCGGCTTCGTCACCTCACCATAAGACCAACCGCGAATGACTTCCGGCGATGCCAGCTTGAGACGGATCGCATTGAAATCCGTTGTCTTTACACTTTCTGTTTGGAAAAAAGGCATAAATTTAGAAGTTATTCTTTAGATGGTCCCCATCCGTTATCTCCCGAACTGTTAGTTAAAGATGTTTGTGGTCTGGAGCGTTCTGAGCGCGATCCGCTTTCTTCAATTCTGTTTCCCTTGTTCAGCAATTCCACATCAAGCGCAAGACCCTTAAGCTCACGCACTAAAACATTGAATGATTCAGGAACGTTAACTTTGCGAATCGGTTCGCCTTTGATAATTGATTCGTAGGCTTTGGAGCGACCTGGAACATCGTCTGATTTGATTGTCAAAATTTCCTGCAGCATGTGCGCGGCACCATAAGCTTCCAACGCCCATACTTCCATTTCTCCAAAACGCTGCCCTCCTGATTGAGCTTTTCCTCCGAGAGGCTGCTGCGTAATCAAAGAATAAGGTCCAATGGAGCGTTGATGAATCTTGTCTTCTACCATGTGATTAAGTTTCAACATGTAGATATAGCCAACAGTCGGTTTGTGATCATAAGCCTCTCCTGTTCGTCCGTCATGAACCGTGATCTTTCCATCTTCTGGAAAGCCCGCGCTTTTAAGCTCTTCACGAATAATTTTTTCCGGCACTCCATCAAAAACCGGCGTAGCAACCGTATAGCCCAATGCATTGGCAGCCAACCCCAAGTGAGTCTCCAAAATCTGTCCCAGGTTCATACGAGAAACAACACCGAGCGGAGACAGAATTATGTCAACTGATGTTCCATCTTCCAAAAATGGCATGTCTGCAACCGGCACAATCTTTGAGATAACGCCTTTATTACCGTGTCGTCCGGCTAGCTTGTCTCCAACCTGTACCTTTCGAAGATCAGCCACCGCAACTACAATCTGCTTAATAACTCCCGGTTGTAATTTATCACCGGCCTCACGCGAAAAGATTGTGATACCGACAACTTTGCCATGCGCTCCATGCTGCAAATACAATGATGAGTCACGAACATCTCGCGCTTTCTCACCAAAAATTGCGCGCAATAACTTTTCTTCAGCTGATAAATCAGTTTCACCTTTTGGAGTAATCTTACCGACAAGAATATCTCCGGACTTAACTTCAGCGCCAATTCGCACAACTCCCTGATCATCAAGATTTTTCAACTTCTCTTCTGATACATTTGGAATGTCTGATGTAACGACTTCCGGACCCAACTTGGTATCACGTACGTCTATTGGATAATGTTCAATATGAATTGAAGTGAATCTATCATAATGAACCAAGCGCTCTGACAAAATTATGGCATCCTCATAATTGTACCCGTCCCATGACAAGAAAGCACAAAGTAAATTCTGACCCAATGCCAATTCACCTTTTTGACAACCGGCTCCATCAATCAATGCCTCCCCTGCCATTACCTTCTGTCCTTTGGAAACTCTGGCGTGCTGGTTAAGACAGGTTGAGCTGTTTGAACGCTGAAATTTAACAAGATCATAACGTCGGATGTCACCGTTTTCAGTTTTAAGTTCTACATGATCTCCGGAGATTGACGTAACCACAGAATCTTCGGGCGATAAAATAACAACCCCTGCATCAACTGCCGCTCGTCTTTCTACTCCTGTTCCTACAATCGGCGCATCAGGTTTAATACACGGCACAGCTTGGCGCTGCATGTTCGTGCCCATCAACGCGCGCTGACCATCGTCATGCTCAACGAATGGAATCAAAGATGTACCAACAGACAAAATCTGTTTGGAAGATACATCCACATAATCAATCTCATGCACATCAACCATTGTTGGCTCACCGTTCTTTCTGGCGCTGGCTTTTTCAACCAAAAAGCGTCCGTCTTTTCCAACCGGAGTTGTGGCAGGTGCCGTTGTCCCACGCTCTTCGGTAAACGCGTTTAAGAAAACAATCTTATTTAAAACACGCGGAACAATAGGGATCTTCGGCATTGGAAGATTCTTTATCTCCTCGGCCAAATCCTTTTTCACTTCAGTGCCGGCTGTGGCAATTACATTTCCCGCACCATCTCTCAAATCAACGCGCAATGTTTCATCTATCACATCTTTTCCGTCATTTTTTGCCCAGTTCTTAACTTTGCGATATGGAGTTTCGATAAAACCGAAATCATTAATTCGTGCGTAGCAAGATAAGTGACCCACCAAACCAATGTTCGGACCTTCTGGTGAGGCAATAGGACAGATTCTCCCATAGTGAGTTCTGTGCACGTCACGAACATCAAAGCCCGCGCGCTCACGAGACAAACCACCTGGACCCATGGCTGATAAGCGGCGTTTGTGTTCAAGCTCAGACAATGGATTAGTCTGATCCATGAACTGCGAAAGCTGCGAGCTCATAAAGAATTCGCGAATCGCGCCGATCACAGGTCGCGCATTAATCAACTTTGCCGGCTTGATGGTTGAAATATCCTGAGTGGACATTCGATCTTTCACAATTCGTTCCATGCGAGCCAAACCGATACGAAATCGTCCCTGCGCCAACTCACCAACAGCTCGAACTCTTCTGTTTCCAAGGTGATCCACGTCATCCGGTTCTTCCTGCGTGTTGTTCAGGCGAATAATTTCGCAAATAATTTTAACCAAATCCTCTTTTGTTAAAATTCTGTTTTCCTCTTTTGAAATCTCTGAAACATCTTTGTTATCCTTAATATCCATTTCAGTTCCAAAGCGCTGCAAAAACTTGTAACGTCCAACCTGTCCCAAATCATAACGATCAAAATTAAAGAACATGGCATGGATCAATGACTTGGCATTGTCTGCGGTCGCCAAATCACCAGGACGAATGCGCTTATAGACCTCGATCAATCCCTCATCTTCATTGCTCGCCAAATCCTTTGCCAGAGTAGCATCTGTATAATTGTTCAATGGATGAACATCCACTTCTTTAAAGAGGGCTCTTAACTCTTCATCATCCGCATATCCAAAAGCGCGCAATAAAGATGTACAAGCCACCTTGCGCTTTCGATCGATTTTTACCCAAATAACATTTTTGGAATCAGTTTCAAACTCCAACCACGCTCCGCGATTAGGAATGACTTTTGCCCCGTAGTAACGACGACCCCGTGTTACCTCAGCTGTAAAAAACGCACCGGCTGAACGTACCAACTGTGAGACAACAACACGCTCAATACCATTAATGATAAAGGTACCGCGGTCAGTCATGACCGGAAGATCGCCCAAGTACACTTCCTGCTCATGTGATTCTCCTGTGCGCTTGTTGGTCAATTTAGTTGTAACTCTAAGCGGTGCCTCGTAATTAACTTTCTTGGCCTTGGAAGTTTTTTCATCAAATTTAGGTTCATCAAAAAAGTATCCGGTGAACCAAAGTTCCAGATCTCGACCAATAAAGTCTTTGACAGGCGACAGCTCGTTAAAGAGATCCTTTATCCCCTCTTTTAAAAACCAGTTGTAGCTATGCTTTTGCACTTCGATTAAATCGGGCAGAGCCGTAGCATCATGGAGAGCCGTGAAATAACGACGCTCATCCACTTTTATAGGTTGGCGTCTGAATATTTTAGACATTGTTGTCTGTTTTTAAGACACGTTCCAATCCACGCGCGGACCTTTGTCGTTGGGACCTAACGGCCGGGGTTACAAGGCGACGGCGAGAAAAGAAATGTCTTTTTAAATTATGTAAAGTTGCTATTTGGATTTGGCCTCCCATTTTACGGGAATACAACAAAACCCACCGAAATACTATTATCGATGGGTTAAGTTTGATCGGTTATTGAAAAAAAGTTGATCATTGGGCCAAAAATTGACTCCTTCAACGGACTCATGCGCGTGATAATGCCACAAGCTGGAAAAGCTGTCAAACTAGCGTTTATAGCCCCTCGTCCGTAGTTCGAGGTCCGGCGGCAGATACCAGAAAATTGAAAATTGGTGATTGAATAAAGATAATGCCCAATTGTCAACCCATTTTGGCATAAATCTCATTACCCTCATTCGCGCGAATGAGCGAATGATGGAGTATGAATAGGACGCATTCAGATGGATAAACTCATTAAGAAAATATAAAAAACCTTTTAAACAAAGGCTTTTTGGATATTTGGCTTAACCTAGCAAAGAATCATGGCTTATTCTTGGCTTAACCTAGCGAAGCTTATTTGCCAACCCCCCTTGACAAAATCCTCATTATGTGTTATATTATCTTGTTCTGGAATGAATAAGGACATTTTGGAAGATAGGTTGAGTAGTACCTTTAAACTATAGATA
>Ga0180007_10003104_pt1 | contig 18884 bp, 23 predicted proteins | sample MM_PC_MetaG_FD_121122 | JGI IMG/M metagenome (GOLD analysis project Ga0180007, IMG submission 121122) | Groundwater microbial communities from the Aspo Hard Rock Laboratory (HRL) deep subsurface site, Sweden - MM_PC_MetaG | ecosystem: Environmental > Aquatic > Deep subsurface > Groundwater... | reverse complement strand
ACGTTATGTGAAAGCCACATAAATATATTAATCTATTTTCTGAAAAAACGCTGGATATAAAAGTATTCAGCGTTTTATTACAGTAAATTAACCGGATCCCGGTCAATTATCCAGTTATCCGGTACGGTATTGATGATATTATCAAGTAGATTTTTTTTAAGTGATAGCTCGCATTTTAGAATGATATACATCCGCCATTGGCCGCGCTGGAAGGGGATGAGAGGAGTTAAAATGGAGGCCTCACAAGGAGAAGACTTTAATATCCGCAATAGACGCATAGTCTCATTAAGGCATTCATTTTTATCTTTATTTTGGTAAGTTAGTTTTATAAGTTGAGAAAAAGGAGGATATTTTAATGATTTCCTCTCTTCCAATTCGTTTTTATAAAAATTTTTGTTGTCAGAAATTTTAAATAAATTAATTGCCGGATGTTCAGAATTGTAAGTTTGGATAATAATTGGGCATGACGAGTAATATGCGATGTTATGCATCAGATGCCAGGTTTTTTCACTGGCCCGGAAGTCTGGCAGGTATAGAAAGGTATCGGCTGATACTATCCCCACTAAACTAATAGCATCCCAGTCTAATACATGAATGGCCCGTGATGTACCTATGATAATGTTATAATTAGCTGGAATGTTAATTTCTTTTTCATCCTTATCAATCCGGATAATTTTTTGCTTTGGCCAGAATTTATTAGCTTCTTTCTCAATTTTTTGCGTGCCTAAGCCGGTAAATTTAAAATTAGGCCCGGAACATTTAGGGCAAAACGGCGGTAATTCAGACTTTGAATTGCAGTTATGGCAATAGAGAAGAGAGCCTTTTTCATGGTACATAAGAGGCTGCTGGCATTGGTTGCAGTCCAATATATTACCGCAATCCTGGCAAATTACAGAAGAGGCGCTGCCGCGTTTATTAATAAAGAGAAACACTTTTTTCTTATTAGCTATTGCCTTATCAATCTCTTCATGCAGCTTATCTGAAAAAACTGAATAGTTTCTTTTTTTACGCTCATCACGCATGTTTATTATTGAGACTGGTCTTTTTATGGCAGTTTTTGATTGTAAATTAACAATCTCTTGATTTTTTATTTGTGCATAAGTTTCTACTGAGTGAGAGTGGCTAAGATAAATTAATTTTGATTTATAAATTTTACTAAGCTGCTGGCAGGCGGTCCGGGCATCAAAGCGCGGATTCTGATCTGATTGTTTATGATTATCATCCTCCTCGTGATCAATTATTATTGCTTTTAAGTTTTGGAATGGTGCAAAAATTCCCAGTTTAGTGCCAATTATTAATTCCGCCTTATTTTCAAGAATTAACTTATACGTTTTATAAAATTCATTTTTATTCAGCTGGCTGTGGATTATGGCAATTTTTTCCTGATAAGCCTTGGGAAATATATTTATAATTTTGTTTATTTGATTAATTTCAGGAACGATTATTAGTTTAGTGCCTTTATTTTTATTGATTAGCCCAAAAATAAATTGCTCTTTTTCAAGATGGTCAGTTATTTGAACAAATGTGCTGGCTGCCTGCTGTTTTTTTATTAAGTTTAAGGCATCTTTTATTTCTGAAGATATTACTGGCGGATAAGCTGATTTATATTGATATTTAGTTGCATGAATTTTTTTTGGGATTGGGGGCAGCATCATCTTAATTATTGTACCCAAGGAGACAAAATAATATCTGGACATCCATTCAGCCAATAAAATTTGGTTTGGTATGATTATGGGATCAGGGTTTGTAATATTAATTATTTCTTTAATATTTTTTCCGGCAATGCCCTGTTCCTTGATTTTGATAATTATCCCTTCAACTTCGGATTTTCTAAATGGTATCGTCACTAATTGCCCGATTTTTATTTGTTTAGCATAAACTTTGGGAATTTGATAATCAAAAATTCCTATGTGTTTTGGAAAACGTCTTGAAAGGATAATCTCTGCAAACATATTTTATTTATGTCGGTTAACTGTGAAACGAAATAATTCAATTTTTTCCTTAGCCGGGTTTATGCCGCCTTTTTGGCAGCATATATTTATTTGTTCTTCAACATTATCTATTCCAATATCAGGCAGTAATAATCCGGATTTATTGCCGCTTTTTACAATTAAGCCGTATTTGACGGGATCTAATTGGTTCATATCAGTAACAGGCTCAGGTTCAGCCAATACATCTACGTTTATGGCCAGGTCATTCAGTTCATCTTTTTGAAGAGGCATAAAGCGCGGATCTTTAAAAGCTGCGGATACAGCGTTTGAAATAATCTCTTCAGCAATATTTTTTTGTGTTGGCAAAAAGGTACCTATACAGCCCCTGAGTGAATTATCTGATTTTTTATGGAGTGAAACAAAAATACCCGCTTTTTGTGCTAATAGTATATTAGGCAGGTTATCTGGCAGGGGCAAGGTTTTTTTACTGGCTAAATACTCTTTAATTGCATCGTAAGCTAGTTGTATGTGTGGATCCATATTGTTATCATAGCAAATTTTAAGGTAATAGAAAAAGCCACTAATTGTACTGTGGCCCTTTCTATTTTTGATATTTATTTACAAATGTGCAAGAATTTTTTTTGAAAAAGTATAGTCTGGATTGACAATTTTTTTCAGTGAATTTATGGAAAATATTCTGGCTACTAAATAGCTAGAGAATTAACAATTACATAACTTAATGCAATACCACCGGTAAACAGAGCTCGTTCCAGGAAGACTATGGGTATCAGCGCTATCCAGACTTCAGCCGGCAAGTTAAAAGCATATAAAAAGGCTACTGAACCAAGCGCATGTGCTGTAAAAGTAGCGCCTAAACTGTTGAAGACCAGACTTTTTTTGGCAAATATTGCAGCCATGGGGATCAGCCAATAGAGCGAATAAAACCAGGCTTGCCGTCCTTCCGGATGCAGTATGAACATTATCATGCAGATAAGGGGGACAGCCGCAACGAGAGGTTTAAATCTTTTTGCTCCAAAATATAAAGCTGCTAAGGCTAACGGGAATAATCTAATAATTGTGGCTGTATCAAAACTTTGATCTGATACTAGTACGTTGACAGTTTTAATTATTACTACAGAAATGGCTCCCCAAATTGAAGCTAATAACATCCCTATACTAGGTGCGAAAAAATCAAAAAATGAAAAGTTTTGGCCTGAACCAATAATATTTGTAAAGGGGATTTGCAGCAGAACAAAGCCCACTCCGATGAATAATGCCAGGTATATTATTTTTTTGTACATGATATTTTTATATTGATAATTTTAGGTTAGCTACTAAATATCCGACTCCAAAAGGGCCTTCGTAAGAATATATATCTGTTTTATATTTTATACTATTTAAGATACCTTGTAAAATTATAATTGATCTAAGCCCGCATTCGCCGGCCTCTTCAATAAAATCTTCATCAAGGCTTTTAAGGCCATTATGATCCTGATTGGTTACTTTTTCTATAATTGTCTTATCAAATTTTTCAGCCCAGTGGGAAAAGCCAGCTGGTGCATCTTTGGTCAACCTGTGTGATAAGTCACCCGATGCAATAACAGCAATCCTTTTAGTGTCATTGAGAATATCTTCCTGGAGTTTTCTGCCGAATTCATAGTGGCTTTGGTAATCAAGCATAGAAAAGGAGATTGGTACTATTTTAATCTTTTTCTTATCAAGGTTCTTGGTTAAAAAGTAAAGTGGAACGCCTGCGCCGTGGTCTAGTTCGGCTTGATTGGCTAAAACTACCGGAATCTTAGTTTCCATAATTTCTTTATAATGGTGTATCAGGCCTACGTCTCCATTTATTGTCAGGTTAATAGATAAATCGCCAAAGTTTTTGAAAGAGATGGTGAATTGCGGTGACATATTAATAGCAAAGGCATCACTTAGCATAGGTCCATGCGGTGAAATTATGATGATTGTATCGGGTTTAGCTGCATAAATATCTTCTGCTAATCTTTCCATGCTCTTGACCGTTTTTTCTATAAAACGTAAATTTTGTTTGCCTATTTCAGGAATGATTATTGGAGGATGGGGGGTGATGGCACTGAATACTAGCATATATTTAAATTATAATTAGGCTTCAATATCAATAGGTTCACCTTCAATATGGATTTCTACTGCCCGGTCCGTAGTCCAGATCAGGTTTTCCCATTTTAAGCCCAAGGCCTCAAATGTCTCCTTGGAAGCAATACCACGTCGTTGGCCATTGGAAATAAAGTAGACACCCCTCATACCTGGAGAAGTGATTAATTCCCCATCTTTGAATTTGACAGGATCACCTTTTGTATATTGGTCAATAGTTGCTTGTTCCACTATAACCGGAGTTTTGTCTGGAAAACGTGATTGTAGTATTTCTTTTGACCAGATTGACTGGCGGATTCCATTTTCTACATAAGAAATGCCACCAGTTTCTTTTGACTGCAATAATACGCCTGTGGGATAGATGCTTTGCATGTTTATATTTGGACCAAAGCTGTAGGAAACTAATTCTGCTTCAGTAGCATTTTCAATTTCTTCCGGATTAAAGCCAATGGCTCTAAAGACTTCAGGTGATTCTATATATCTGCGTGTGTTGCCGTCAATGAGAAATACCCGTCCAGTATCAGTTGAACGGATTAATGAATAATTAGCAAATCTGAATGGCAGCCCATCCTCGTAGGCGTCTAAGTCTGAATAACTTACTAGTATGATGCGCGAGGCATCAAATCTTGATATCAAGGCAGTCCTGGAAAGGAAAGCTCTTTTTTTGCCGTTCTGGATCAAATAAACACCATGCTCCCCGTGGACCTGCAGTAAAGAACCGTCGGGGTAGTTCTTGGCAAACCAGCTGTTATAAAAATTCCAGATATTATAATTAGCATTATAAACCCAGGGCGTATAAGTATACATAGCAGCCGTGGCATCATTAGCCGGGGTGATATTATATCCGTCACCTGTGGTTTTAGTTATCCCGGGGCCCCAGCCCGTAAAGGTCATGCCGTTATTTTCTAAATCGGTTAAATAACTTTCCCGAATTTTCCGAGCACCCCAATTAACTTGATTGAAAAAACCTCTATACTTAATAACTTCCGGATCAGTAGTTGAACACCCATCGCAAACGCCATAGCCAGTAGCCCAGTTTAGGCGATAATCAGTAAGCGCTCCAGTAATTAAACTTTGTTCAATCTGCATCCTAACCAGTAAATACTGGGGGCTAATGGTCCAGTAATGTCCTGCGTCAAAAATAATTTGAGCAGCTGATTTTTCATTGCCCCATGGATCAAGCGTGCTATAGCCGCCCAGGTTGCCTTGGTTCCCAAGAAATCGCTGTATGCGATTAACAGACATGGAATCGCCATTTTCCAGGTCATTGTCAGAAATTATCAGGTTGGGATTAAATGTCAAAGCTGAAGCTATATTCGGAATTAGCAGGAATGTTACTAAACTCAGGATTACTGCTTTTTTCGTATATTGTAGAATATTGTACATTTTATTATTCAGTAATTATTTCAATTATTTCGCTGCACTTTGAGCATTTTCCACGCTGGTCATGTCTTTTGGAGGAAAAACCCCGTCTGGTGATAATTATATTACCACATTTTGGACAAAATGTGTTTTCACTATCAAGACCGGGGATATTACCGGTATAAACGTATTTTAAGCCTGCTTTTTTTCCAATGGCATGGGCCATAACTAATGTTTTTGTTTTTGTAGGAGGCAGATTTTGTAGTTTATAAGAAATCGCTGGTGAAAAAGCCGAAATATGCCATGGTGTTTCTGCCCCCAGCTCCTTTTTTATAAATTCAGCAATTTGATAAAACATTTTATCCGAATCGCTCAAAGTAGGAATTGCCAGGGTAGTTATTTCAAGCCAGACCCCGGCCTTTTTTATAGTTATAAGATTTTCTAAAATTGGTTTTAATTTTCCACCGCAGTTTTTTTGGTAGTTCTTATTATCAAAAAACTTTAAGTCAATATTAATAGCGTCAAGATAGGGGAGTATTAACTTAAGGGTTTTATCTGACATGTATCCATTAGAGACCCAGACGTTCTTGATATTTTGTTTATGTGCCAGTTTCATGCAGTCGTAGGCGTAATCCATCCAAATAGTAGGTTCTGTATAAGTATAGGCTATGCTTCGGCATTTGGATTCAATAGCGTCCTGGATTACCTTGTCAGGCGGCAGGTCTTCGCCAGTAATATGCAGGTCAGTATATCCGGTTTTTTTTGAGGCTTGCGATATTTGCCAGTTCTGACAGTTATTACAGCGGAAATTGCAGCCTACGGTGGCAATAGATAATGAGCGTGAGCCGGGAAGGAAATGAAAAAATGGTTTTTTTTCTATTGGGTCAATGCTTTCAGAAATCGCTTTAGCATACACGAGCAGGTAAAGAGTTCCATCTTGGTTTTCCCGTACCCCGCAAGTACCTCTTTGCCCAGGCAAAATACTACAATGGTGATTGCACACGTGGCATTGTACTTTATTTTGATCCAGCTTTTCATAAAGAAGAGCCTCTTTCATGTTGTAATATTTTACCATATTATTATATATAAAAAAAGACCCCGAGCAAGAGTTGCTTGCTCAGGGACAGAGGTAAACTAAAGATCAAGGTTAGGAGCGCGTATGCCTATAAAGTAGAGTCCTTCCAGCCAGACAATCGGGTCCTGCGGTGTAGCAGCTTTGCCCAAGTAGTACGGTTTGCGTAATGAGATTTCCAATACTGCATCAGCTGGCAGGAATACACTGCCTTCAGGTTCTGAGCCGATCCAATGCCAGAGGATAGGCGAGCCATACACTGAGAAGAAGTGATCCGCTTCACTACCACCCAGTATCCGGATACAGAATTTCAGCGAGTCTGGCGGTGGGTCGTATAATTTGGTATTAAAACCAAGTATATACTTTCCCGAATCATTGGATAATTGGACATAGGCCGTCATATTGGCGCTGTTTATGTTCCACTCGTAGTCTTGCAGAAATGCGTAGTTTTCGGGTAAGTAGAATGTGTCAACGACGATGGTTGTGTCGTAGCGGTATTCAATTAGAGATTCCCAGATGTATATCACCGTCGTGTCAAAGACGGTAACTGTGTCGCCGTTGTAAACGTAAAACGAGTCCACTGAATATACATAGGCTGTATCAGTAACGAATACCAGTTTTTCCACTACCACAGTGTCAGGCCCGACAGAAATTGGAACATCAGTTCCCATGTCGGAGCAACCCGTCATCCCGGAAATTGCCAGGGTGATGATCGCAATGACAATCAGTTCAATAATCCTTATTGACCGGTTCATTCCATCCTCCGATGATGTTTGGTGTGATGTAAAATTACTATTTTTATCTGATCAGTTTAATACATAATTAATAATTTGTCAATAGAAAACCCCGAGAAATTGCGTCTCGGGGCTGTATCTCTTATTGCTTATAAACGCCTTTTGCGTCTACTGAAAAGGAACAGTCGGGTAAGACCTTAGACTTAGCGCTCAGATAGAATCCTTTCGTACCGCATGAAGCTTTTGCGTAGGAGTAGGTACACTCCAAGTTGTCAGGAGATGTTAACGGGTCGGCCAGGCGGTTAAATAGTATGTCGACTTTGTATTCTCCGCAGCAAAGAGCTGGCGATGAATGTTTCTCTGCTACTGCGTATAATAGCGGTAAGAAGTGATCTGCTTCTTCTTGGGCAGCTGTGCAGATACTGTCTTGTTCCGGTGTCCACTGGGCAACTGTTTCTTGTACCTTTGCTTCTGTTTTCTCAGTCTGTTCACCGCTGGTTCCATTGCATCCGAGCAGCAACAAGCCCATTATGATGATCATCAGGCTCCGCATTAAAATTTTGTTAATCCATGCACTCATGATTGATCCTCCTGGATTGGTTGGTTTTTTGTATAAATAACTATTTATAGGTAAATTCTATCATGCAAAAGTGTTTTGTCAAAAAGCGGTTCAGGAGTTATAATCATGTTATGACAAAGCGAATTTTTGTGGCTATTAATTTACCTGACGATTTAAAAAGGAATATTGTTGCATTACAAAATAAACTACAAAAATTTGACTGGCCAGTACGCTGGGAAGATGAAGATAAGCTGCATATTACGTTACGATTTTTAGGCTCAATCACAGAACAAAATATTAGCCAAATAAACGAGATAGTAAGTCGGGCAATTAATAATTTCAAAACTTTTACCTTAAAAATTAATAATTTTATTGCTTTTCCCAGTTTTAAATTTCCGCGTGTAATCTGTTTGAATATTAAAGAGAATGAATCCCTGTTTGAATTACAGAAAAAAATTGCTGATCCTATTGAAGATCAGGGGATTGGTGAATCTGAACGTCATCCTTTTTCCGGACACATTACCATTGGCCGCGTTAAACCAGTAAATGCGAATTTCCGCGCCTTAAATAAGATTGGATTTAAAAGTGAATTTAAGGTAAAATTAGTTGAAATAATGCAAAGTAATTTATATTCAACTGGGTCAGAATATTCAATAATGAACAAGCATGAGTTTAGAAATTCTAGGAGTTAAAATTCATAATTATACAATTGATGAGGTATTGGAAAAAATTCATGAGTTTTTTAATAGCCAAAATCAGCATTATATCGTAACTACCAATCCGGAATTTATCATGGCCGCGCGGCATGATGATGAGTTCCGGCATATTTTAAACAAGGCGGATCTGTCAGTGGCTGACGGCGTGGGCATTAAATACGCCGCGCGGCGCCTAGGGCAAAAATTAAAACAGCGCATTACAGGTGTTGATTTACTCTGGGAAATCTGTAGGATTGCGGAAGAAGAGAATAAATCAATTTTTTTATTAGGTTCAAAAAGAGGAATTCCGGAAAAAGCTGCAGAAAATATACTATCAAAATATCCAAAATTAAAAATTGTTGGTGCGGAATGCGGTTATAGACGCTGGCATCGCCATATTAAAGAAAAAAAGCTGGTGGAGATGATTAACCGTCACCAGCCTGATATCTTATTTGTGGCTTTTGGGCAGGTTAAGCAAGAAAAGTGGATTTATCATAATTTACCAAAATTGCCATTAGTCAAACTGGCTATGGGTGTTGGCGGTTCGTTTGATTATATTTCCGGAAAAGTCAAACGTGCACCCAGCTGGATGCGCAATTTGGGCCTTGAATGGCTATATCGTTTAATGCGCCAGCCATGGCGATTGCCCAGGATTATAACGGCTGTAGTTAAATTCAGCTGCGCTGTAAGGAAAGATAAAAATGAGGTTTAAGTATTTTGATATTATACTGGGTTTGTTTGTGGCGGTTTTATTGATTTCCAATATTGCCTCAACAAAGATATTGAATTTCGGGCCATTTACTTTTGATGGCGGTACAATTTTATTTCCAATAATTTATATATTTGGCGATATATTAACTGAAGTATATGGTTATAAGGCGGCGCGGAGAGTTATCTGGACAGGATTTGCCGGTGCTTTATTAATGTCAGTGGTATTGATTATTGTTGGTAAGCTGCCAGCGGCAGCTGATTGGGTTAACCAGGAAGCTTATGATGCTATTCTCGGTTTAACGCCGCGAATAGTGGTTGCTTCTTTAATTGCGTATTTTGCCGGAGAGTTTTCCAACTCGGTTACTCTGGCAAAGATGAAAGTTTGGACCAAAGGCCGTCACTTATGGTCAAGAACTATTGGGTCAACAATAATTGGGGAGGGGATTGATACGGTATTATTCGTACTCATTGCCTTTGTCGGTGTTTTACCAGGCAGTTTAGTTATTACGATTATTGTGTCTAATTATATATTCAAGGTTGGATTTGAAGCGTTGGCTACGCCATTTACATATTTATTTGTAAATAAACTGAAAAAGAAAGAAGGCATTGATGCATATGATACAGATACGAAATTTAATCCTTTTTCATTTAAATCATAAATTTTTTTAAAAATGACTCCCCTTGCCTTTCTTGGACAATATCAACTTTATTTTTTTTACAAAGACCTCTCACTATAGTATTTCGGGATGATTTGGTTAAATTCATTATGAGCCCCCTCGTTTTACTCGGAGCAATATTAATTTTATTATAATATTTAAGAGACCCTTCGCCTTTTCAGGGCTCAGGGTAACTTAGCCAATAAATTGGCTAAGTTAGTTATCCACATTGACAAATTTATTGATAAAAAATATTATAAACTCGGACAATTTAATAGTTAATATTTAGTGTTTTTCAAATATCTCTGAATAAATCAGAAAAAACAAAAACACGAATAAAAATCCAATACAAAAGGAAAATAAAAAAAGTATTGGTTTTTTTAACATCATTGATAGTATATTACTGGGTAGGGTCACTTCTTATTTGAGCTGGTATCAAGTTAGGTAGCAAGGAAAAATTGAAGTTTCCTTTCATCTCTTTACTTGAACCGGATTCCTTGGTAATAAGCCAGGACTCAAAAGTTAAAGAAGCTGTTCAATGGATCCTACCCAGCAACGTATTATTAATCAAGAAAAATATGCGCACTAAGACAGAACGAGAGCTGATGGAAGATATGAAGTTTCAGGAAATGAAGCGCTTTCTTGGTATCAGGAGGGTAAGGAATTTTTGTTCAGGCTGCGGTGAAGAGATACATGAACCAGTCTACTGCCTTGACTGCCAAGAAGAGATTGAGAGGCTAAGGCTCCGTAATAGATATAAATAGTATTATTAGAACCGACTAAATATTATTTTTTGGAAACCCCAAGAATTATTTGAGGTTTTTTGTTTTAATTTCAAAAATATGATATATTAGATATATTAATTAAAATTATATGAGGAAAGCAGCAATATTTTCAATATTCTTAATAAGCTGTTTTTTTATTAGCCAGCAGACTCATGCCCAAGCTGATTTTGATGAGTATATTACAGATTTTTCCGCTGACATTGTAATTAATGAAGACAGCAGTTTTGTAGTGACTGAAACAATCATTTATGATTTTAATGATAATGAAAGAAGGGGGATTTACCGTTATCTGCCTTATAAATATGAACGGAAAGGAACTAAGTATAATGTCCGCATTGATGTATTGGAGGTAGCTGATGAAAAGGGTCAAGCAATGCCGTATGTGGTTAGTAAGTCAGGTGGCTATATAAATGTTAAAATAGGGGATTCTGATATATATATTTCAGGTGAGCATACTTATGTGATTACATATTCTGTCAGCCGGGCAATTAATTATTTTGATAAACATGATGAATTATACTGGAATGTGACCGGCACTGACTGGGAGGTGCATATATTAGAAGCTTCTATTTCGATTTCATTACCTCAGGCTATTAATCAGGAAGAATGGCAATTGAAATGCTATACCGGGTATTTTGGCTCTGAGGAAGAGGAATGCAAAAGCAGTTATGAAAGCGGGTCGTCAGTGAGTTTTTCCAGTTTGCGCGAATTTAATTGGCATGAAGGCTTAACAGTGATTGTAGGATGGCCTAAGGATGTTGTAATTGAGCCCGATTCAAGGCAGCAGTTTGGATGGTTTATTATAGATAATTGGCCTTTAGTAATTCCTGTAATTATTTTTTTTGTTTTATTTTATTTATGGTATACGCGCGGTCGTGACCCAAAAGGCAGGGGTACGGTAATTCCAATATATGAATCGCCAGATAATTTAACAGCCGGTGAGGTAGGTACTTTAGTGGATGAAAAAGTAGACCTAAAAGATATTTCAGCCACGATTATTCAATTAGCTGTAAATGGGTATTTAAAAATTAAGGAAGTTGGTAAAATTGAAAAAGGTAAAAAACCTGAGGATTATGAGTTAATTAAATTAAGAGAAGTCGATGGGTCATTAAAGCCTACCAAAGGGAAATTATGAAAGGCATTTTTGGTGAAGACCAGAGTAAAACAATTTCAAGTTTAAAAAACAAATTTTATATTCATTTGAAGAAAATAAAAAAGGATATGTATGAATTAGTTGTCAGTAAGGGATATTTTCCGACTAATCCAGAAAAAGTAAGGCAATTATATTTAACCATTGGAATAATTATAATATTTTTTGGGCCATTCGCTATAGGATTTATGGGGCATGTATTAGCGGCTTTTGCAGTGGGCATTACTGGAGCAGTGGCTATAGTGTTTTCATTTTTTATGCCTAGAAAAACAAAAAAAGGCGCTGAGACATTAGAATTGATTAATGGTTTTAAATGGTTTTTATCAGTAACCGAAAAGGAGAGGCTAAAATTCCATAATGCTCCTGAAAAAACGCCACAGCAATTTGAGGAATTATTAGCGTATGCCATGGTTTTAGGTGTTGAAAACGAGTGGGCCAAGCAGTTTTCAGATATGTATTTAACGCCTCCTGAGTGGTACGAGGGACAGACTGGTACAGCTTTCGGTGCTTGGTACTTAGCTAGCGCTTTAAGTACTATGTCAACTGATATGAACAAATCCATGGTAGTAGCTCCGAGCAGGAGTTCAACAGCCGGCTTTGGCGGATCAGGCTTTAGCAGCGGCGGTGGTTTTTCAGGCGGCGGCTTTGGCGGTGGGGGGGGAGGTAGTTGGTAAGTAAATAAGACATTTTTAAATATTAATTTGATGTTGGGGTTAATACACTTGACATTAATTTTGAATATGGTAATATCTTATGAAGAGCAGAAATTGCACATTTTATCGCACATTATGAATCTTGTAAGTTATACTTAATGATTTAATCATTAATAATTAGGGCTATGACTTACGAATTCATAGTTCTCTTCGGTGGAAGCCTCGTGTTAATTTCGCTCAGACGAAAACGAGTCAAGCATTCAAAGAAGAGGACTCCAAACACTCTCAAATTTATCTCAACATTGATTGAGGTAACAGTACTGATTGTTGGCTTATCCACATTTATGTACGGAATTATCCATGTTCTAAGATAAATTTGCGAAAGACTCCTTACCATCTGGTATTGGAGTCTTTTTTTGAAAAGGGCTTGACTTTTTTTGTTGCCTGATATATAATGGATATATAGTTGGTATATATTTAGTATATAATACATATATAGTATGACACCGTATCAACCAAAAATGGTGCGTAAAATTTTTCAAACAGGCGAGTACAGCTATGTTATTACTTTACCTAAAGATTTGATTAAGCATTTAGGTTGGCAAAAAGGGGACATGGTAGAAGTTAATGCTGATCGTTCTGGCCATCAGTTAATTATTAAAAAATTTAAATTTTAACTATGTTAAACGTAACAGTAATATCTGTGGGCAGCATCAAGGAAGACTTTTGGCGCCAGGCAATCAATGAATATATCAAGCGCCTTAAGCCTTATGTAAAGCTTAATTTTATTGAAATTCCAGAAGAAAGGTTTCAAAAAGTAACAGACCGCAATAAAATAATTGCCATAGAAGGAGCAAAAATTTTAAAAGCCATGCCTGAAGAAGCTACTGTAATTGCCATGGACCGCACTGGTATCCAGTTCAATTCACCTGAATGGTCAAAAGAGCTGGAAGAATGGTCCAAGTTTGCCAAAAAGATCGTTTTTGTCATTGGCGGCCCCTTGGGCCTGGATCCTGAGATCTTGAGGAAATCAAACATCCTTCTGTCAATGTCAAAAATGACGTTTACTCATCAGATGGCCCAGGTTATTCTTCTGGAGCAATTATACCGCGGCAGTATGATCCTGAATGGCAAACAATATCATTATTAAATAATATCAGCTAATTTAATTACACCTTGATTACTACAAAAGTATTTTTTATGTTATAATATATCTAATTAATTTGAATTACTTATTATGAGATTAAAAAATATCGGGAAATGGGCAGCTTTAGCAGTATTATTTGCGGCTTTTTTATGGGCCTTTGATGGGGTGGTACTGACTCCGTGGGTAATGGAATTAGGCTTAACTGACGTTCCAACCTTTGTATTTATGCTGCATGCAGTAGCCTCGGTATTTTTATTTTATTTTTTAATAAAAAAACGCAGTGAATTAAAGCGTTTAAATAAAGCAGACTGGCGGTCATTTATATTAGTGGGTTTATTCGGCGGGGCTATTGGTACTATGGCCATAATTGCGGCAATTATTAAAGTTTATAGTGCGGATTTAAACATTACCGTAGTTTTGATGTTACAAAAATTACAACCAATTTTTGCTATCTTGCTAGCAATTTTATGGCTTAAGGAAAGACCGCAAAATAAATTTTTTCTGTGGGCAGGCCTGGGTTTATTTGGCAGTTATTTTTTGACTTTTGGCTTGGAAGCGCCTAATTTCAGCGCCCAGGGGATGTTTGTTCCTGCATTGCTGGCGATTGTGGCTGCTTTTTCTTTTGGTTCATCGACAGTATTTTCCAAAAAAGCCGTAACTAAAATCAGCCATAGTTTGAGTACTGCATTGCGCTTTATAATTACTACAGGGATTATGGTGGTGGTAATTTTAATTATTACCGCCTTAAATAGTTTGAATATAAATACAGGATATGAAGGTATTGGCGGATTTGGTGTTATAAACTGGAATTTGATTGGAGCTTTTATGGTTATTGCTCTGACAACTGGCGGGACGGCTATATTTATATATTATTGGGGCTTAAAACGAGTATTAGCTGCTAGAGCAACAATTTACGAAATGATGTTTCCAGTAAGTGCTATCGTACTGGAATTTTTTATTCATGATAAAATATTATCAGCAGGGCAGTGGATGGGAGCTGGGGTAGTAATTATTGCCATAACAGTGATAGTGAATTTGAAGCCTGTAAAGAACAAACAAATAGAAAATAGCTAAATATCATTTATTAGTAGCCTTAATTTTTTTAGGGTCTTATTAGTGTTGACATTTTTTTAGTACGTGCTATATTATTACCGGAAATCAAAAAAGGAACCTTTTATAGGATGGGGTGAATCTCATGGCAATACTCCCAGTTGTTATTTTGGGTGTTGTGATCGGAATCATTGTTGCATTAATCACCGGTAATTGGATATGGATTCTAGTTTGCTGGTTAGGTAGTGTTGTAGTAGGAATAATCGGATTGTTCATTATTAATGCTTTTTTTGATCACCGCAAAGCTGCAGAATCACGACAAGGTTAATTTGGTACAATGAATTTCTCAACAATTACGAAGGTGTCAACATGAACATTACGAATCACACCCAAAAACCCTTAAATTAGAAGATTGATTTAAGGGTTTTGTTTTTGATTTGACTTTCGGTTTTTCTTCGGGTATACTATATATAAGTTATTAATTGGTTGGCGAAGCTTTTCGCTTCGCTAGGCCACGTAATGAATATGGTAGTGATTTATGAAAAACCAAGGGAGCCGGTGAGGGTGTTTGTGGATTTTCAAATGCCACACCTTAGAAAAGGTGCGGTGGGGCGGTTTGGGCATGTGCGGCCCAAAGCTTTCTTATGGGGCGGTAAAAAGTATAAGATTGAGAAAATAAATTTAGTTTTCAGGAAAAGGCGGGGGGACAGCTACGACGTGTGTTTTGCCGTGTCAGACAGTGCCAATGCGTTTGTTCTTTCATATAATCCAGAAAGCCTGGAGTGGAGATTGGAAGAAGTGCAGGTGTAGTTTTTTTCTCTTACTTTTCTTGGTAGCAAGAAAAGTAACAAAAGCATGCCCTGAGCGAAGTTGAAGGGAACTGCCGGGGCTACAATGCGCCTGTTGTTAACTTTCAAAGCGCTGTATATGAGGGGCTTAGTGCAGCCCCGGACCCAGCATTCTAAAATACTCATCCTTTTTAAATTTTTATGAGTACAAAGAAAATAATTCTTCATTTCGACATGAATTCGTATTTTGCTTCAGTAGAGCAGCAGGCAAATCCTTTTTGGCGTGGTAAGCCGGTGGGAGTGTGCTCAACCATGTCCAACCGCGGGTGCATTATAGCTTCGTCCAAAGAAGCCAAAAAAGTCGGCATTAAAACCGGCTGCCGGGTTAATGAAGCGCTCCAGCTTTATAAAGATGTTATTTTAGTTGAAGTGGATCCACCTAAGTACCGGTCAACCACCCAGGCGATTTTTTCTTTGTGCGCGGAGTATACGGAAGAAATTGAAGCCTATTCCATTGACGAGGCGTTTTTAGATTTAACCGGCATGGTGTCTTCATTTGACCAGGCGCAGGTTATTGGCAGAGAAATACAGGAGCGTATTAAAAAAGAAATAGGCGAGTGGTTGGGCTGTTCAATGGGTATTGCGCCAACCAGATGGCTGGCCAAGTTTGCCAGTGATACCGCGCCTAAGGGGGGTATTGTTTTGTTGACTAAAGAAAATTTATATAAATATTTAGACGGGCGGGATGTGCAGGAAGCCTGGGGCATTGCCGGAGCTATGGCCGGGCGCTTGGCAGAGTGCAGGATTTATACTTTGGACCAGCTGGCTCGCTATCCAGTCCAGAATCTGATGTCGGTTATGGGCAAACAGGGTTATTATTTATGGGCCAATGTTAATGGCATTGAACTGGCTGGTTTAGAGGTAAAGCGGCCGCCCAAGACTATTGGCCATTCGCATGTTTTAAAGCGTCGGTGTACTGATGTTAAGTTCAACCAGTCAGTCTTAATGCGTCTGGCTGAACGGACCGGCCGGCGTTTGCGCGAACAGGGTTTGGAAGCGCACGGAATTTATTGGGGTGTGCAGTTTGATGGTCATGAGCCATTCCAGGGCAGCAAAAAAGTTCATCTCCCTATTGTCACTACCAATCAGATTTTCCGGTTTGTCTGGGAGCGAATTGCGCCCATGGCCAAAATATACAAGCCAGGCCAGCTAGCCCTGGCATTATTCCACCTGCGTCCGCGGGTTAATCAACTGGCGTTGTTTAACGGTAAGAAAAGGATGTCGCGAGAGTTATCGCAGGCAATGGATGAGCTAAACAACAGGTATGGTGAGGAAACTATTGTGCAGGGGCCATTATTAAAATTGCATGAGATGCACGCGCCGGATCGGATTGGGTTTAGAAAAACCATGGAAGCGGAGTTTAGTGGGGTGAGCAATCAGTATGTGAGTGATGAGAATTGAGTTTTGAGAAATACAGGAGCAGGCCTCCGTGCCTGCGACTGTGCGTTTAAAACAATATAAAATCCGTCTGTTATTTTACAAACGGATTGTATTTTTATCACAGAATCCAGCCCCGGGGTTGGACTCCCAAAATCAAGATTTTGGGAATAACACCCAAATTTGAAGTGGTTTGACATCAAGCGGAAAACTGTTATCTAACTTCACAGTTAGATGAACCTGCCTAGTGCACGCCAAGAGCTACTTGTTTACCGCATTGCCTCAGAAAAATCCAAAGAGCAGATCCCTGTTACCTCAGATGGCCAGAGCAGGCTGGGTCCTGTGTGAATGAACTTTTGACTATCTTATCTTCAAATGGAAAAAGAGTCAATGCTAAGTAGGTTTAATAATATCCTCAGATTCATAGCGGACACTGTTCATTTGCGGAGAGACCTGGTACATCTTCATTTGATTGGCTGGCAGTGGTTTTAGGGTTTCAAGAGCCGCTTCCAGTTCAGTACTATCGTCAATCCATAGTTGTTCGTATTTAGGTTCCAGGATAGCTGGCATGCGGTCATGAAGTTCACTGATCATATTGTTAGCTGGCGTAGTTATTATTGAAAAGGTTGGAAAAGTAACGCCCTGTTTATTTTTATAAAATTCCCAAATCCCGGCAAAAGCAAAAGGACGTTCGTTTTTTAGTAAGATACGATAGGGGATTTTGGTGCTGGCTTGTCTGGTCCATTCAAAAAAGCTGTCTGCCAAAACCAGGCACCGGTGTTTTTTAACAGCATTTCTGAACGAGGGTTTTTCCGTTAAGGTTTCAGCTCGGGCGTTGATCAAACCGCGGCCAGGTTTGTCTTTGAGCCAGCGGGGGATTAGACCCCATTGGCCTGGCACAATTTCCTTTGGGTTGTCATTTAGGATGACGGGCAGTTTTTGAGTAGGGGCGGCGTTGTAATGCCTTTGAATAGGTATATTAAAATGCGCCTGAAAGCGGTCTTCCAGGATATCGTCTTTTGAAAAAAATGAATAGCGTCCGCACATAATTGATAGTAAATAGTTAGTAGTTTGTAGTCAGTAGTAAATGAATAGTAACAAATTAATTATATCATAGCAAAAAGAAGAGCCGAAACTTATTGTTCCGGCTCATTGATTGGGATTGTTTTTTTAATCCTGACAGTGCCTTCCTGCTCCAGCGCCTGGTTTAACACGGAGATTAAGTATACCCTCAACACGTATGGAAATTCGGTCTGGACAAATGGCATGAGTGATTGGCAGATCGGCTCCGAATCCAACCGTACTTGGCGTGTACATTCCAGCATTAATGGAGCGCAGCAGTTTATTTCAAGACCATCTATGACAATAGAACCATAACCCATTATATGATCCAGCTTAATAACGTAACCAGGTTGGATTATATTAGTTTCTGACTCATGTTGCCACAATATTAGGGTTAGGTAATTTTTCAGAGATGTAATAGCTTCTATTGTGTCATGGGTTAAGATTTCAGGTACTGCGATAAGCAGAGCTTGTCCTTGGTAACGAGTTGTGTCAAGCACTATGAAATTGCTGACTTGGCATTGCTGAACTGCTGGCTGAGTCTGTGTTAGGTCGGGTGTTGCGTATGACAGTATAAGCGTCATTAAAAGTAATGAGATATTCATGTTTCCTCCCTCATGAAATGAGCAAATCTATTTGATTAAAAATATCAGAGAATTTTAATTTCGTCAATAAAAAAAGGCCAACCTATAGAAAGCTGGCCAGGAGCATATAAGCGGAACCATAAGGTTACGCTTTAATGTTAGTAGGCAAAAGCATTTTTTCTTTGCATTCAGGACATTTTATTTCATTGCCCTGTTCATTTTCTGTTACAGCAATGAAGCAATTGCCGCAAAAGCCTTTGTTGCAGTGAGGGCAGATGAAATGATCTGTGGTTTTGGTGCCGCAATCTGAACGCGGACATTCTGTTGCTTCTGCTACTATAGGTACAACAACTTGTTTCATAAATTACCCCTATTGTT
>Ga0180007_10003103_pt1 | contig 18886 bp, 13 predicted proteins | sample MM_PC_MetaG_FD_121122 | JGI IMG/M metagenome (GOLD analysis project Ga0180007, IMG submission 121122) | Groundwater microbial communities from the Aspo Hard Rock Laboratory (HRL) deep subsurface site, Sweden - MM_PC_MetaG | ecosystem: Environmental > Aquatic > Deep subsurface > Groundwater... | reverse complement strand
CTTGTCATCGCCGTCGTAGTACCGGGAGGCGGCCGCCAGCGCGGCGAAGATGTTCTCGGGCGCGATCTTCACGAGCTTGATGGTCGCGGGCGTCAGGTTGTTGACCGCGGGCACCGGCAGCGTGCGGCTGGTGGAGGCCTCGAGCACCGCCTGATGATGGGCGGGCATGGACAGGCTGGGGAACTCGTCCACTACCTGGATGCTCGTGGAATAGGGGGAGGTCATCTTCTGCCCGAAGGTGTCCTCGATGCCGGCCGTGACGGTCACGTCGTATTTCGTGGCGGGCCGGAAATCTCCGTTGATGCTGCCATACATGCCGTGGACCTCGACCTTCAGGTCCTTCACCTTCGGCGAGACTTTGAAGAACTTCTGGAGCGGCTCGTCCTCGGTCGCCACCGGGTTGGAGAACTCGACCCCCCAGTTGTAGCCGGGGCGGCAGGGCTCGTTGTTCCAGCCGCAGCGGAACTTGGTGACCGTCATCGGGCCGTAGGTCCTGAAGGACAGCAATTTGTCTGAGGCGGTCTTGCGGGGGCCCTCGGCGCTGGGCGCGCCCTTCTTCAGGGTGATCGTGTAGTTGCTGGCCTTGTCCAGGGGGCGGGCCGGCAGAAACGCCACCGCGCGCCCCTCGTTCCAACTGAGGCGGTGCTTCTTCACATAGGCGTGGGCCTCGAACTCCTGTTTGGAAAGCATCTTCCAGGCCACGGCCTCGCCGCCGACCTTCTGCATGCTCAGAAACGGCGCGACCTGGGCGGCATCGATCTTCTGATCGAACTGGATGTAGATCAGGGCCTCCGGACGGGCGTGGGTCTCACCGGAGTAGGGATGGGAGCTGGCGATGTTCAGCGCGGGCGTGGAGAACGAGAACTGCGCCGCCTCGGGGAGGGCCGCGCCCAGGGCGCTCCTGGTGCCCTTCGGGATCTTCACGAAGTAATGGGTGGAGAACGGGAAGCGCATCTCGGGCTCGAACGCCAGCAGCGTTGTGCCCAGCCAGCGCCAGCGGCCCTTGACGGCCGGCTCCAGGGTGACCGGGATGGGCTGGTCGCGCATCTGGTCGAGGCTCGCCAAGGGCACCATGGGCTGCGAGAACGCCACGGTGAGCGCGGCGGTGTTGCTGATCTCGCCGGTGGGCTGCACGCGCAGCACCTTGAGGGGGCCGGGGGCCTCGACCTTGGGCGCCTCGGGCGGCTGCGGGAAGGTCGTCAACTTCTCGAACCCGGAGGCCGGCGGCTTGGGACCGGCGCCGTGCTTGAACACCCACGGCAGGTGGGCGTCGGACACCATCAGGCCGGTGAACGGATCCGCGGTGCCGCCGGCGCCTCCGGTGCCATCGGCCGCTGCCTTGGGCGGCGGTGTGGGCTTGTCGGTGCCTTTGGGCGTGCACGTGAACAGGAAGGCGGAAACCGCAATCAGACTCAAAATATACAGGTTTTTCATGAAGACGCTCCTGCAGGTAAATCGCAATGGCCCCAAGGAAAACACAGGTTGTACGGTTTGTTAAGCGAAATTCATCTCCCACGCGTCAGCGCGGGCGGGTTCCGTACTTTCACAGGTGGTCGCCGGCTCGGCTTATGTGAATATTTAATTATGGCTGGATGTTGTAGACGATGGTCACGACGACCTTGGCGATCTTGTTGATCGTGGACTTGTCGTACACGCCGCCGTAGTCGTCGCTGTCGGAGGAGGCCCCCTCGGCCAGGATATAGAACGATCCCTGGGAGGCCGAGCGCATGACGCCCACCCTCACGCCGTCCTGCTTGACGAACTCGATGGCCCGCTTGCGGGCGTTGGCCGTCGCGTCGGCGATGAGCGACATCTTGATCTCCTCGAGGTTGCCCACCAGGAACAGGGGGTCGCCGGCGGTGATGGGGTGACCCTCGGACTGCACGGCCAAAATGTTCTTGTTTGCCTTGACGATGCGCTCGAGATCCTTGGTCACGATGGTGATGCTCTGGGAGGCGTCAAAGCCCTGCTGCTCCTGCCTCTGTCCGCCATTCTCGAGGTAGACCGTAACCATGTGGGGCGTCACCGACTCGTCGCTCTCCTTCCACAGGCCCTTCTCGATGCCTTCCTTGGTCAGGAACGCGTCGACCACCGGCCGCACCGCGCGCAGTTTGCTCAGCGCCGCGCCGAAGGTGGGCTCCACGACCGAGATGTTGAGCGTCCACTCGACGCTGTCGGCCTTGACCTGCTTGACCGCCAGGCCCTTGACCGTGATCTGGGTGGCCTGGGGCTTGCTCGACACGGCCTTGCGGGCCTGGGTGCCCAGGATGAACGCCGCCCCGGTCATGCCCATGGCCAGCAGGCCTCCGAGGATGGCCATCGCGATGATCGATTTCTTTTCCATGATGATCCCTGTGCCCTTTCTGTTGAAATGTCATTTTCAACCGGCAGCTTCGGCGCACGAAACTCCAGGTGGGAGTATCCATGCAAACGTCAGGGATGTCAAATCCCCTGTGGGACTTGTCCAGGGCGATCGAGTTCTCATTTTTCTGGACAAGAGGATCGACGTCGTATCCGCCTGGAAACTTCGGGGGTCGAAGTGCCAAGTCGAAGTCGAAGTCGAAATCGAAATCGAAATCGAAATCGAAATCGATTCAATTTCCTCGTAAATCAACAGTTTTTCGATGTCATCGGTTCTAATGAAGCCAGCGAATAGACTCGACGGCTGTATTGCAAACGTCCAATCTTTTGTGACGAAGAAGCATTCGGATTTCTGGACCGATTTCGATTTCGATTTCGATTTCGGGGGGAGTGGACCATTCATCGAATAAATTGAGTTGGAACTCGACTGCCCTGTGGGACTTGTCCCCGTTCCGATTGACACCCTGCTTCACTTCTATACACTGTCCGCAGCCCAGGAGATGCCACGATGACGGACATTACACCCGGACCGGTTTCCCCTTCCGACCCCGCAGAAGACGCCGCCGTCTCCGCCGTCGAAGGGGCGATGAAAACAGAATGGACGTACCTGGTGGGGCCGAGCGCCTATTTTCCGAAGTTCAAGCTCCTCGAGGAGAGCCCGACCCGATGGATCTTCATGCCCGAAGGGAACCACGATGCGGTGGCCTGGCTCCTGATCCTGTCGGGATCCATCCTAGTCGCGTACATCGGTTGGATACTTTACTCGGCGGGGTTTCCCCCCGGCCTCTTCTACCGAAGCCTCCCTGGTCTTTTCCTGCTTGGCTTGATCATCAGCCGCGGCGTCATCCGGCGCAGGGCCAACCGGACGCGGGTCTCCTTTGACCTAGGTACGAAGACCTGTCGACTCCTGACCCCGAAGGGGCAGGGCACCCATGCCGAAACGGAAAAGGGGGACCTGCTCGCGCGCCTCGAGGACATCCAGGTCGTCCAACTCCTGCATGTCGTGGATTCGCCGTGCTGCCAGAAATGCTTCGAACTGAACCTCGTTCTGAATGACGCCCCCCGCGTGTTCGTGGTCGGTGCCAGGCTCCCTGAGCCGCTCCGCGGCGACGCGGTCCGCCTGGCAGGGTTTCTGGGCAGGCCCCTCGTGAAGGTCTCGACCCAGGCCGGCCCCGTGCGATTCGATTTTCTCCCGCGCCGTCCCCGGCACCGTTGCAATTGATTGCCCAAAATGCTACCTCCGTTCATGAGGGGAAATCATTGATGGAAACCCGACAAGATACGCTCAACGATCTGATCGCCATGACCCGTGAGTTCTGCGAGCAGCGCGACTGGGACCAGTTCCACGCGCCCGACCAACTGGCCGTCGGCATCGTCACGGAGGCGGCCGAGCTGCTGCAACTGTTCCGCTTCAAGTCCCCGGAGCAACTGCAGGCCCTGCTCGACTCCCCGCAGGGGCGGGAGCGCGTCTCCGACGAGCTGGCCGACGTTTTCTTCTTTGTGCTGCGCTTCGCCCAGATGAACCACATCGACCTGCCCACGGCCATGCGGCACAAGATGGCCAAGAACGATCTCAAGTACCCGGTGGAGAAGTCCCGGGGCAGGAACCTCAAGTACGACGAACTGGAGCAGGCTCCCTGAGCCTGTCGGTGAACGTGTCTTACGTTGCAAACAATTGTCGAGGAGGAACCCCAATGATTCAGCGACTGCCATTGCTCATCGGTTTATTCATCATGATGCCCGCGGCCATCAGTTGCGAGGCCCACACCACGGTCCTGACGCGGCTTCGGTTGCCCGGGCACGTCTCCTTTTCCAGAGACCACCTGCATGTGCGGGTGCTGCGCGCATCCAGTTTCAGCGCCCACCTGGCGCTCTCCGATGGAAAATGTCCCTCCTACCCGGACATGAGGCCGCAAGAAGCCGCGGGGTCCATCTCTGCGGTCAAGGATGGGTTCTTGGTGAAGCAGAACGCCATTCCGACGGTGCCGGAGTTCTGCCTCGCGGCCTGGTATGACGCCAATGGCAACGATGTCATCGACGCAGGAGACGGTCTGGGTCACCTCGAGGCGCCTTATCCCGCCCAACCCAGCCGTTTCTTCAGTTCCAACCGCTACCACAGCCCCCCGGTGGTGCTGCGCCGTGTCCCCTGACTTGATGGAGAGCGTGACCTGTCACGTCCTGCGTCCGTTCCTTGGTTGGTTCTCTTAAACATCAGTCAATTATTTTATCCAATGCGGTCTGGTCCACGCCCACAAGGCTCGACACCAATACAACTGTGAACCACTTGCAATCTTTTAGTGCATCATGTACTTTGTGCCACCCGCAATGACGCTGGGGTGTTCAACGCAGCATAGGAGCTTGCATGACCAAAAAGAAAATCAATTCCCGCCCCGCCAAGGGGACGTTCCCAGGTTCCCATGGATGGCGCGCCTTCGCCCTGACGCTCGGGTTCGGGTGGCTGACCCTGGGGCAACCCGGCTGCGGAGAGGACAAGAAGAACGACGGGGCCTGTCCCGCGCCCCTGGTGACCTGTGAAGACTCCTGCGTGGACCTGCGCACCGATCCGCGGTACTGCAGCGACACCGACCTCTGCGGGACCGGTTGCGAGGACAACGCCTGGTGCGATGACGGCGTCTGCCGTCCGGCCTGTGCTTGCGTGGTCGACGGACTGTGCCTGGGCGAGGGGCAGCGGAACCCCGCCAACGCCTGCCTGGCTTGCATCTCCGACGTGGCGGCCGACGCGTGGTCCCCCACCGACGGGGATCCCTGCGACGACGGCCTGTTCTGCACCACCGGCGACGCCTGCGTGGAAGAAGTCTGCACCGGCGGCGCCGCCCGCGTGTGCGACGACGGCGTCTCCTGCAACGGCGCCGAGACCTGCGACGAAGCGTCGACGTCCTGCCTCGCCGGTGTCGTGACCTGCGAGGCCCCCGAGTTGTGCGACCCCGCCGCTGACACCTGCGTGCTGACCTGCACGGGCTGCGTCATCGACGGACTGTGCCTGGGCGAGGGGCAGCGGAACCCCGACAACGCCTGCCTGGCCTGCCTGCCCGACGTGGCGGCCGACGCGTGGTCCCCCACCGACGGGGATGCCTGCGACGACGGCCTGTACTGCACCACCGGCGACGCCTGCATCGACGACGTCTGCACCGGCGGCGCGGCCCGCGTCTGCGAAGACGGCATCTCCTGCAACGGCGTCGAGACCTGCGACGAGGCGTCGTCGTCCTGCCTGCCCGGCGTGCCGACCTGCCCTGATGGAATGCTCTGCCACGCCGCAGACGACACCTGCTACTGGTTCTGCGACGGCTGCATGTACGAGGGGGCCTGCTGGGAGGGCTGGGACCCGAGTTGTGTGCCTGTGTGTCCGATCGACCTCCAGACGTTGCGCGATGACTTCGCGGTGCTGGAGACGACGTACCTTGGTCCAAGCACCTGCGAAAATCATTCCATGGTAGGAAACCTGCAATATTCCTTCTACCGGCCGGGCTGCTCCTCGTCGATGTGCGGCGGTTGGGGAATCTCCGTGAATGAAGTCTACGACTGGATGACGAATCCGCCCACCTTTTTGGGCCACTGGATGACCACCCACGACAGTTTTGACGGTGCGCCTCCCCCGTCCCGTACGTTCGAACTTCCCTTCTACGCTTACGAACCCTGCAGGCAGGTCCTGATCGCCTTCGCCCTCGAGCGCGGCTGTCCCTGAGCCGACCACCATCATAAAACCATGAACCAGGGACCCCATACCGCCCGGGACCGGACGGAATCTGCGGGGATGACAACCACGGCCGGGTTCTATAAGATGCAGGCACACGCCGGCGGGAGTGAACCGCGGCCGTAGGAGGATCCATGGATATTCGCGAGACGGTGCGTGGCCAGGCGGTGACTGCGGTCCCGAAGAACGAGAAGTCCGAGATGAAGCAGACCCTGGTGGGCATGGTGCTGTCCGAGCCCGAGGAACTGAGCGCCGAGATCATCGAGCTGCACGACCTCGAGACGGACGTGCCCGTGGAGATTCAGGCCAAGATCCAGATCAGCCAGTTGATCCCGGTGACGCGGCCGCGCCAGCCGTCGGAGCCGTCGTTCCTGCCGCAGATGCCCACCTCCGTGGCGGCCACCGGGCTCTCCCACGGGTTCATCGAGGAGTTGTGCCTCAAGCACCTGTTCCAGGGCGGCGCCCTGCGCGGCACGGACCTGGTGGGGCGCGTGCACCTGCCCGCGACCATCATCGAGGAGATCATGGAGCGCCTGCGCAAGAACAAGCTCGTCGAGATCACGGGCAGCTCGGGCATGGGGCTGGGCCGCAGCTCCATGGTGTTCCGCCTGACCCAGGCCGGCCACGAGTTCGTCGCCAACATCCTCGAGCGCGACCGCTACTTCGGCCCCGCGCCGGTCCCCTACAAGTACTACCAGCAGGCCGTGGGGCTGCAGACGATCCGCGGCAACGCGTTCCGCAAGGACGACCTCGAGCCCCACTTCCACGACCTGGTGCTCAAGCCCGCGGTGTTCGACGCCATCGGCCCGGCCATGAACAGCGGCAAGGCCATGTTCCTGCACGGTCCGCCGGGCAACGGCAAGACCGCCGTGTGCGCGCGCATGACCGCGTGCTTCGGCGGCGACATCTTCATCCCCCACGCGGTGCTCATCGACGACTTCGTGATCAGGGTCTACGACGAGAACCTCCACGTCGAGAGCCTGCCCGAGCGCATCGCGCCGTCGATGGAGCCCAACCAGCTCGACGTGCGCTGGGTGGCCTGCCGCCGGCCCATGGTCGTGGTGGGCGGCGAGCTGGAGATGGACGACCTCAAGCTGCGCTACAGCGAGTCCGTGCGCTACTACGAGGCGCCGATCCAGATGAAGGCCAACAACGGGATGCTGCTCATCGACGACTTCGGCCGCCAGCGCATCTCGCCCCGGGAGCTGCTCAACCGGTGGATCGTCCCGCTGGAGAGCGAGGTGGACTACCTGTCCATGCACACCGGCAAGAAGCTGGCGGTCCCGTTCGACGTGTTCGTCGTGTTCTCGACCAACCTCGAGCCCCGCGAGCTCGTCGACGACGCCTTCCTGCGCCGCGTGGGCTACAAGCTCGAGGTGGGCCGCCCCGACGAGGGCGTCTACTCCGAGATCTTCCGCAAGGAGTGCCTCAAGCGCCAGATCTCCTGGGATCCGGACATGGTCGAGTACCTCATCGAGGAGCACTACCGCAAGCCCTGCCGCCCGTTCAACGCCTGCGAGCCGCGGGACCTGCTCTCCCAGGTCGTTGACCTGTCGAACTACCACGGACACAAACCCACCCTGGACCGCCACATCATCGACCGCGTCGTCGCGAACTATTTCATCAACAAATTCTGAAATGATTACATAGACTTACGAAACAAGGCCGCATCAGTGCTAGGAATTTGGCGATTCCGCTTGATATCACTGGCCTTTTCAACCCCGCCAGCTCACGCGCTTTCTCCGACTCGTTCGGACTGAAAAGCCCCAATTCGGGCCAGTTTCCGTGAACGTTCACGCAACCTTCACGTGATGGATTTCACGAGAAGCGCGCGCGAAACGTCACCACGGGTTACGGTTTGTGCGTGGGGAAGGCTGAGGCAACCACGGACTCAATCAGGAAGGTGCCGGCTTGGTCTTGCCTAATTGACAACTTGACAGCCGGCCACCCACACAGATAGTCTCGTCAGGATGCGAAAACGCAGTTCAAATCAGAATCGCCAAAGTGAGATGTCCCCCCTTCATCACCGGAGTCAGAATTCACAATGAGTCGTTTTCAGTTCACAGTAGGCGGTAAATATTCTCGGAGTGATATCAGGGGTATAGTTGGCCTAGACCCGAATGCCAAGGGTGGTATTTGGGATACGGGCTACGTTCGACACGAAGACGTCTACTTCATCTTATGCAATATTGGCATTCCTGGAAGGACGGGCCACGACTACACCAACTACTTCGATGGAAATACTCTGGTTTGGCAAGGAAATACACGAAGCAATCGTGGCCAGCCGACCATCCAGCGAATGACCTCCAAAGAGGCTGAAGTGCACATTTTTTGGAGGGACGACGACCACGCACCCTTCACGTACGCTGGACTCGCACAGGCCATCTCAATCGCAGACGAAGTCCCGGTGAAGGTCCGGTGGTCGTTTGCTCACAAGAAGGTAATTCCTGGTGTCGACGGTGTCTTTCCTGACGAGGTCGACGCCTCGCCTAAAAGGGCCTACATCGAAGGCGCCACGAAAGCCGTCCTTGTCAACGCCTATGAACGAAACGCCGCCGCTCGGAACGAGTGCGTTCATCATCACGGAACTGTGTGTAGAGTCTGTGGCTTCGACTTCGGAAAAACCTATGGGGAAATGGGAATCGGCTTCATTCATATCCATCATAAACTGCCAATCGCTGAGATCGGCGAGGCTTACACACTGAATCCAATCAATGACTTGGTGCCCGTCTGCCCGAACTGTCATGCCATGCTGCATCGGAGTCATCCCCCAATGACGGTCGAGCAACTCATTTTGACACTAAAGAAAGTCGGAAAAACCTAACGTTTTCATCAATGTCCGCAACTCTCTGAATAGGAGGACAGAAATGACTTTTCCTGAACCGTTCCTGCAAATAGCCTGGATCGAGGTTACTGACCCTGAAAAAGAGAGGATTGGATGGGGGCGCGATTTTGACGAAGCGTGCGCCGGTGGCGATCTTGATCCAGACACAGACGAAATTGAAAGTCGAGAAATCATGATCTCCGATGCTCCAACGCCTGGAACCGAAGATGCCGCGTTGTCCGAGGCAGCTGCAGTCGGTTTGACTGAGTTCTGGCTCTCGCCCGAGATGCCCATCGTTATTGCAGGTCAAATACCAACCCCATCCCAGGCGGTTTTGCATCGCCTGCGCGGATTGCTGGCTGCTCACTTGTTCGCGCGTGCGATGCAATATACTGGCTCGGCGATCTTCGACGCCGATGACGAGGACGTCGGTGATACCGTGTGCCCAGGTTGCGGCGACAACTCCGTTGATGCTTCCATTGACGCATTATGCGCTACCTGCGGGTGGACCAACGAGAAGTTGTCGGCCTTGGCCGAGGAAAAGTAGCCTTATTTCTAGGATTCAGGTGAGAAACGTGAAAAACTCAAGCTCAAAAGACAAAGACATTAAAAGAATTTTGGAAAAATGGGTTGAAATAAATGAGCGCATTTCCAATGAGTGGCAAATAAAAAACTCAGAAGGCGTTGAAGAAAATGATTGTCCCTGGTGGTATGGTGAAAGAGCATGTGTAAGCATTCTCGCAGGCGCAATCTGGCAAGAAGATGGATATGTTCTTGAAGAATATATTATGAAGAAAGACTGTGAAGGAGAAGACAATCCAGGGAGGCATGGTAGATGTGATCTGTTTTTTGAGATCGGAAATTGTGATTACCGATGCGAGGCAAAGGTGTACTGGACTGGTGATACATTAGAAGCAAAGAAGATTGATAACTACTTTGACAATGGAAACAAATTTGGAGCCGAGGTGGATGTAAAAAAAATCAAGATTTCGGAGTCTTATGCCGATTTGCTAAGAAGTAATGATGCAACTCTTAAATATTTTGCTGTAGTATTCCTGGTTCCATCTGTTTCAAATGAAAGACTTGATAAAAATTGGATAAAAACTTATAAAAATACAATCGAGGAATATTCAAAAGATACCATGCACTATGCGTACTATTTCAGAAGCGACGCACCTATTGGGAATAATAATAAAAGATTTCCTGGAATTGCAATTCTATTGAAAGAGGTTGCTATGTAAAAAAATAGTTAATTTCACATAGCCTGCCTTGTATGGAAACCGATGGGGGTTCTCTTTACATGGCTTTCGCCCACCCACCAACTGGCGAAAGAACCTGAGGGTAGGTCGACGCACGTAGCGGATCGCCCCCTCTCGGAGAAGGACGCAACCATGAACGACTTTTCAGGAAAAGAACCCCCAGGACCATCGACCCACTTAGAAGACACCCCGCCAACTCCACCTGTCGTCCGGACCGTCCTTGAATTTGGCGCAGACAACAAAGGCGAGTCGGACAGTACTGTGGCCATCAACGAGGCAATCACCGCCGTTGAGGCCAGCGGAGGAGGCACGGTCAAATTCCCCGAAGGGCTGTACAAGGTCGGCACTTCTGATTCAGTGATTCTGCTCTCGGGTGTGACCCTGGCAGGTGATTCCAGGAAGTCGACGATTCGGTTGGCCAATTGTTCCACACTTACCGGGTCCGGCGCCGCCCTGGTCGGCAAGGGTGTAAGCGGCTTCGACATCTGCGACCTGGTTCTGGATGGAAACCGCGAGAACCAGGACAACCTCGTCAGTTTGATCAGGTTATCGAACTGCTCGAGAGTGGAAATCACCGGGAACAAGATGGTCGATTGCGCTAACGAAAGTATCTCGCTGACCGATTGCCACGGTGTATTCTGCTGCCTAAATTACATGGTCGATTCCCAAGGTACGAACATCAAGATCGGGGGAGAGTCTTCAAATATTCAAATCAGCCAAAACGAGATGCAAGACACGGGAGAGTTCAGCAGACACGACGATGGATTCATCAAGGTTTGCTACGGTCAAAAAGGTCCGGAGAGTATTGAAATAATTGACAATATCATGAAATCTCCCCAAGGCTCTGGGTTGGCCATGGCCGTCTGGTTGCGTTCGGGATATTTTATAAAGCTGGTAAGAAACAAGGTCGATGTTTCATGTACTTGCATCTTGGTACAGGCGGACGTGTCAATGCTAGGCCTGGAGTTTGAAGACAATGAACTTCAATGCCGTGGAGCTGGTGTTGAAGTGAGTTCTCCCTGTAAGAAGGGTGCTTGTGTAGAAGGCGAAATCAACTACCTGAAGATCGTTCGAAACACCATTGTTGGTTGTGCTTCGACGGGGATTTCCGTCAATCCGTGCAGGAAGGGTATCCAGGTGCTCAACCTCGTGATCGAATCGAACGCCATCACTATCCAGGCATCCGACAAGAACAACAAAGGAATCCTCGCCGAGTCTGCGATCGCCAAGATAGTGCAGAACATAATTCACCTGGAGGGCTCCGTGGCGGGTGACGGCATCCAGGTCGCGTTTGACGAGGTGACCGTGGAAGGCAATGAGATTCACGCCAGCGGCATCAACTCCAGGGGCATCGCCAACTTCGGTGACCATTGCACGATCAAAGGCAACCACATCCACGGCACAGATGGCTACGCGATCTTCAACCACAAGGACACTGACCATGTTCTTGTCGATGAGAACCAGTTGTTCGGTTGTGGTGAGGGTATCTTGAATCAGGGCCCCAACTCGACTACCGGTAACAACCCTAGCGTTCCCTGAGCTTCTCGAGAAATCACCGTTCGCCTTTCGCGCCCGGAGCCTTGTGTACATCGCCGGCTTCAGGTAGATTGGCCAACCATGAACAACGTGAATCTCTCCTCCTTCATATGGTCTGTGGCCGACCTGCTGCGCGGCGACTACAAGCAGTCCGAGTACGGCAAGGTCATCCTGCCGTTCACCGTGCTGCGGCGCCTCGACTGCGTGCTCGAGGCGACCAAGGACGCGGTCCTGCGCGAGCTGGCCGCCCGCACCAAGGCCAAGTTGAACCCGGAGCCGTTCCTGCTGCGCACCAGCGGCCAGCTCTTCTACAACACGTCGCCGCTGGACATGAAGAAGCTCATGGGCGACTCCGACCACATCCGCGAGAACCTGACCTCGTACATCCAGGCGTTCTCGCCGGCGGTGCGCGACATCTTCGAGTCCTTCGACTTCCACACCCAGATCGATCGCCTGGCCAAGTCGCACCTGCTCTACCTGGTGACCGAGAAGTTCGCCGGCATCGACCTGCATCCGGCGACCGTCGACAACACCGAGATGGGCGCGGTCTTCGAGGAGCTCATCCGCAAGTTCGCCGAGATCTCCAACGAGACCGCCGGAGAGCACTTCACCCCGCGCGAGGTCATCCGGCTGATGGTCAACCTCATCTTCATCGAGGACGACGCGGCCCTGACCCGCCCGGGCGTGGTGCGCTCGATCTACGACCCCACGGCCGGCACCGGCGGCATGCTCTCGGTGGCCGGCGAGCACTTGGCCGAGCTCAACCCCGCCGCCCGCCTGGTGATGTACGGCCAGGAGCTCAACCCCGAGTCCTACGCCATCTGCAAGGCCGACATGCTCATCAAGGGCCAGGACATCGCCAACATCATCTTCGGCAACACGCTCTCGGCCGACGGGCTATCCGGCGAGCGCTTCGACTACATGCTCTCCAATCCGCCGTTCGGCGTGGAGTGGAAGAAGATCGAGAAGGAGATCCGCCGCGAGGCCGAGCAGCAGGGCTTCTCGGGCCGCTTCGGTCCCGGGCTGCCCCGCGTCAGCGACGGCTCGCTGCTGTTCCTGCTGCACTTGGTGTCGAAGATGCGCCCGGCCAAGGACGGCGGCTCCCGCTTCGGCATCGTGCTCAACGGCTCCCCGCTGTTCACCGGCGGCGCGGGCTCGGGCGAGTCCGAGATCCGCCGCTACATGCTCGAGAACGACCTCGTCGAGGCCATCATCGGCCTGCCCACGGACATGTTCTACAATACGGGCATCTCCACCTACGTCTGGATCGTGAGCAACCGCAAGCCCGCCGCCCGCCGGGGCCGGGTCCAGCTCATCGACGCCTCGGGCCTCTGGCAGAAGATGCGCAAGAGCCTGGGCTCCAAGCGCAAGGAGCTCTCGCCCGAGCACATCGACGAGATCACCCGCCTGTTCGGCGCCTTCGAGGAGGTCACCCGCGACGGCGCTCCCGTTTCGCGCATCTTCCGCAACGAGGACTTCGGCTACCGCACCATCACCGTCGAGCGGCCCCTGCGCGACGCCGCCGGCAAGGTCGTGAAAGGCGAGAAGGGCAAGCTCAAGGGCAAACCCCAGCCCGACGCCGCCCTGCGCGACACCGAGAACGTCCCGCTGGCCGAGGACGTGGAAAAGTACTTCAAGCGCGAGGTGCTGCCCCACGCGCCCGACGCCTGGATCGACCCCGAGAAGACCAAGGTCGGCTACGAGATTCCCTTCAACCGCCACTTCTACGTGTTCCGGCCGCCCCGCGACCTGGCCGCGATCGACGCGGACCTGAAGGTCGTCACCGACCGCATCCTCACCATGATCGGGGACTTGTCGAAATGAGCCTGTCACTGGAAATATTGAGAATGATTGAGCAATTTTTCCATGGAAAAAACTTGAAGATTTTTCTTGCATCCGTGGTTCCTGCGCGTCATTTTCTAAGTAACAGAACCCGCCAAGGCTATGCGCGCAAGCGTATCCTCAAACCGGCGGGTCTTTTTTTATATGCACCAAAATGCAGGGAGGTCTGGTGATGCCGAAGAGGCCTTACTCCAAGTCCGCCACCACCTTTGAACAACAAGTGGCACTCCTGCGATCCCGGGGCATGGAGATTCCGAATGAAGAGCGGGCAGAAGCGCTGCTCCGGCACATGAACTACTACCGTTTGACCGCCTATTGGCTGCCGTTTGAGACGAATCATGCCATCCATCAGTTCAAGTCGGGGACAACCTTTGAGCAGGTGGTGAACCTCTATGAATTCGACCGTGAGCTGCGTCTTCTGGTTCTGGACGCGATGGAGAAGTTGGAAGTCTCGGTGCGGAGGCAATGGTCGTATCATTTGGGGCATCTGCATGGCCCCCACGCCCATCTGGATGCCTCCCTTCACATGAGCACGAAGCATTGGCAATCAAATTTAGCCAAACTACAAAGCGAGGTTTCACGATCACAGGAAGTATTCGTACGTCATTTCTCCCAGAATTATCTGGAGGACCTCCCTCCGGTATGGGCATCCAGTGAAGTAATGTCCCTGGGATTGTTGTCGCGATGGTTCTCTGATTTGAAGCCGATGAAGGCGCGCCGGGCCATTGCTTCCGCGTATCAACTGGATGAGAAAGTATTCCAGTCGTGGTTACATCATTTTTCTCTGATTCGAAACGTCTGTGCCCATCATGGCAGACTGTGGAATCGTGAGTTTCCGGTGCAACCAATGCTGCCGAATCGGCCGCTGGTTCTCTTCGGGCGTTTTGCCCAGAACTCTAAAAGCTTGTACAACGGCTTGCTGATGCTTGTGTACATGCTCGACTGCATCAATCCAGACAACCAGTGGCGTCAGCGGCTCTTCTCCCTGCTGAGCAAGCATCAAGTTCCATTCGATGACTTGGGCGCTCCACCGAACTGGGCGGCAAACCCCTTATGGAAGGCTGCCTCATGAGCTTCCCGCGCTACCCGACGTACAAGGCCAGTGGCGTGGAGTGGCTCGGCGAGGTGCCCGCGCACTGGGAAGTGAAAAAATTCAAATACAGTCTGTGCTTGATGACAGAGAAAACCGATAGAAGGGCTAATCCAGTTGCTCTGGAAAATATTGAGTCATGGACAGGCCGCTTCATCATCACCGAAACAGAGTTTCAGGGAGATGGAGTTGCGTTTAATGCTGGCGATATACTCTTTGGCAAGTTGAGGCCATACCTTGCGAAAGTCTATCAAGCCGATTCTCCCGGTGAAGCGGTTGGTGACTTTCTGGTGTTGCGTCCGAATGCTTCCATTGTCAGTCATTTTTCCCAGTATCAGATGCTCAATAGGGACTTCATCGATATCGTTGATGGGTCTACTTTTGGCTCAAAGATGCCTCGAGCCAGTTGGGAGTTTGTAGGTGGACTGAAGCTCTCGCTTCCCCCCCTGGATGAGCAGACCGCCATCGCGGGGTTTCTCGACCGGGAGACGGCGAAGATCGACGCGCTCGTGGCCGAGCAGCAGCGCCTCGTCGAGCTGCTGAAGGAGAAGCGCCAGGCCGTCATTTCCCACGCCGTCACCAAGGGCCTGAATCCCGCCGCCCCTATGAAACCCTCGGGCATCGCATGGCTCGGCGACATCCCTTCGCACTGGGCGGTGAAACCTCTTCAATTCTTAACAGACCCCAAGCGACAAATCATGTACGGAATTGTTTTACCGGGACCAGACGTGGGCGACGGAATTCCTGTACTTAAAGGCGGAAATGTTAAACCGTCTCGAATGAATCTTGATTCGATGGCGAGAACCACGCCAGAAATTGAAGCACCTTATGCCCGTGCTCGATTGAAGACTGGAGACCTCGTATACGCGATCAGGGGCACGATTGGGGATTGCGAAATCGTTCCTGCCGAAATGGAAGGTTCAAATATCACTCAGGATGTGGCCAGGGTGGCGATTCATGGAGACAACTGTTTGCGATGGGCTAGATGGGCTCTCTTATCTTCTGCAGTTCGTGAAGAACTAGCCTGCGGAAGTCTTGGAGCTGCAGTTCGTGGAGTCAATATTTACGATCTAAAAAAAGTCCTGATCCCAACCCCACCAGTTGAGGAGCAAAAGCAAATTTCATTTTATCTCGACGCAGAGACCGCCAAGTTCGACGTCCTCACTGCTGAGGCACAACGGGCCATCGAGCTGCTGCAGGAGCGGCGGTCCGCTCTCATCTCGGCGGCCGTCACTGGCAAGATCGATGTCCGCAACATCAAAGTAAAGGAGACCGCATGAGCCTCTTCCGCATCACCACCGACCGCATGGAAGCCGTACCCACCACCACGTTTGCCCGCGAGAAGCTGCTCGAGCGACGGGACCTGCAGCGCCTGCTGCGCCAGGACCTCTCGCCCATCGGGGACGACCTGATGGTCATCTACGAGGAGTTCGACCTGTGGGAGGACAGTAAAAGGCGCATTGATCTGCTGTGCCTGAGCAAGGACCGCTGCCTGGTGGTCGTCGAGCTAAAGCGCGACGATGACGGTGGCCACATGGAGCTACAGGCCCTGCGCTACGCGGCCATGGTGTCGAGCATGACACTCGACAAGGTCATCGACGTGTATGCTCAGACCCAGGACGGCGACCGCGACACGGCCAGCGCCGAGATCCTGGACTTCCTTGGCCTGGAGTCGGAGGAGGAAGCCGAACTTACCGGCGACGTGCGTATCATCCTGGTGTCGGCCGACTTCTCCACGGAACTGACTACCGCAGTGCTGTGGCTCAACAAGCGCGACCTCGACATCACCTGCATCCGGCTTCGTCCGTACCGCATGGGCAACGAGATTCTCATCGACGCCACGCAGATCATCCCGCTGCCGGAGGCCGCCGAGTACGAGGTCAAGCTGCGCGAACAGGAGATGGAAAAGCGCAAGGTAGAGGGCGCCCGAACGGAGATGTACCGTCGCTTCTGGGGCCAGTTGATCGCCCGTTCGAAGGACAAGACGACATTGCTGGCAAATCGTTCCGTTTCATCGCGATATTATACTTCATGCAACATTGGCAAGAGTGGCTTCAATCTCGACGTGAACTTGCTCGAACAGCAGACCGCAGTGGATTGTTACATACGTTTTGTTGGTGACAAGAAAAGGACATTAGCTGCTTTTCATGCTCTTCTTGAACGCCGAGAGGAAATTGAAAAGCGATTTGGAAGTACACTCGAATGGAATCCGCGTGAAGGGCAGGCATCATGTCTCATCGTTTATTATATGCCCGGAAGCAGGTATTCCCCCGAATCCGAATGGCTGGAACTCCAGGACCGCATGATCGACGCGCTGATCCGCCTCGAGGCGGCCCTGCGCAAGCCCATCGCCGAGCTCACCCTGTGAGGGCTTCATGAACCTGCATCGCGAGATTCACTTCGAAGTTGAGGTCTGCGAGTACCTGTGCGCCCACGGCTGGCTCGTGTCCCCCGATGACGCGGGCTACGACGTGGCCCGGGCGCTTTATCCGGAGGACACGGTCGCCTGGCTGCAGGAGACCCAGCCCAAGGCGTGGGAGGCCCTGGTCAAGAGCCACGGCGCCGCGGCCGGTGAGACCCTGTGCACGCGCCTGCGCACCCAGCTCGATGCGCGTGGCACGCTGGACGTCCTGCGCCACGGCGTGGAGATGCTGGGCCTGCGCGCGCCGCTTTCGCTGGCGCAGTTCAAGCCGGCGCTGGCCATGAACCCGGAGATCGTCGCGCGGTACGGCGCCAACCGCCTGCGCGTGATGCGGCAGGTGCACTACTCGGCGCACCACCGCAACAGTCTCGACCTGGTGCTGTTCTGCAACGGCCTGCCGGTGGCCACACTGGAGCTCAAGACCGACTTCACCCAGCGCGTGCAGGACGCCATCGACCAGTACCGCTTCGACCGTCCCGTCCGGGAGAAGGGCGGGGCGTCGGAACCCCTCTTGAAGTTCCCCGGGGGCGCGCTGGTGCACTTCGCCGTGTCCACGTCCGAGGTGCACATGACCACGCGCCTCGACGGCCCGGCCACGCGCTTTCTGCCGTTCAACCGCGGCGACCACGGCGGCGCCGGGAACCCAGAAGGCGCTGGCGGCTACCGCACGGCCTACCTGTGGGAGCAGGTCTTCGAGCGTGAGGGCTGGCTGGAGATCCTGGGGCGCTACCTGGTCTCCCGCAAGGACGAGAAGAAGAACCTCACCGCGATCCTGTTTCCGCGCTACCACCAGCTCGACGCCACGCGCAAGCTCGTGGCGGCCGTGCTCGCCGACGGCCCCGGCGGGCGCTACCTGATCCAGCACTCGGCGGGCTCGGGCAAGACCAACTCCATCGCGTGGTCGGCGCACTTCCTGTCGGACCTGCACGACTCGGACCACCGCAAGTTGTTCGACTCGGTGCTCGTGGTGTCGGACCGCAACGTCATCGACTCCCAGCTGCAGACCGCCATCTTCGACTTCGAGCGCACCGTGGGCGTGGTCGCCACCATCAAGGGCGAGGGCGGCAGCAAGAGCGCCGAGCTGGCCCAGGCCCTCTCGGGCGACAAGAAGATCGTCGTGTGCACCATCCAGACTTTCCCGTACGCGCTCTCGGCCGTGCGCGAGCTGGCGGCCACCCGGGGCAAGCGCTTCGCCGTGATCGCCGACGAGGCGCACAGTTCGCAGACCGGCGAGGCCGCGTCCAAGCTCAAGGCCGTGCTGTCCCCCGAGGAGCTCGCCGAGCTGGGCGACGGCGGCGAGGTGAGCACCGAAGACGTCCTGGCCGCCCAGATGGCCGCCCGCGCCGACGACAGCGGCATCACGTTCGTGGCGTTCACGGCCACCCCCAAGAGCAAGACGCTGGAGTTGTTCGGCACGCGGCCAGATCCGGCGCGCCCGGCCGGGGGCGACAACCTGCCGGCGCCGTTTCACGTGTACTCCATGCGGCAGGCCATCGAGGAAGGCTTCATCCTCGACGTGCTGCAGAACTACACCTCGTACAAGATCGCCTTCCGGCTCGCCCAGGAGGGCGGCACCCTCGACGACCGCCAGGTCGAGCGCAGCGCGGCGACCAAGGGCATCATGGGCTGGGTGCGCCTGCACCCGTACAACATCGCGCAGAAGGTCGAGATCGTCGTCGAGCACTTCCGGCAGTTCGTGGCGCCGCTGTTGGCCGGTCGCGCCAAGGCCATGGTGGTCGTGGGCAGCCGCATCGAGGCCGTGCGATGGCAGCTGGCCATCGACCAGTACATCCGCTCCCACAACTACGCGTTTCGCACGCTGGTGGCGTTCTCCGGCGAG
>Ga0180007_10003102_pt1 | contig 18886 bp, 20 predicted proteins | sample MM_PC_MetaG_FD_121122 | JGI IMG/M metagenome (GOLD analysis project Ga0180007, IMG submission 121122) | Groundwater microbial communities from the Aspo Hard Rock Laboratory (HRL) deep subsurface site, Sweden - MM_PC_MetaG | ecosystem: Environmental > Aquatic > Deep subsurface > Groundwater... | reverse complement strand
TCCATATTGATTTTGTACACACATACATTATGGCGGTTCGCGTCACTTTTTTAAAGTCCCACAGTCTCTTTTTTAAATTAGTTCCAGACTTCAGTACAGTATCATTTTCGTTTAGGGTAGACTCCCTCACTGGCCGAAAATACAGCTGTGGTAATATTGATGCTTGATGCTTTCTGCCATCTTATCTTCTCTATCCACCTTTGCTTTAAACATCATCTCGACCCTCGGCTATCCGGGGATTGTGGTGGTAATGGCTTTGGAAAACATCTTTCCGCCGATTCCCTCGGAGGTGGTAATGCCCTTTGCCGGTTTTCTGGTCACCCAGGGCAGGTTTAATCTAATTATTGCTATACTGATGGGCATTCTTGGTTCACTCCTAGGAGCCGTCTTCTGGTATCTTTTCGGCCTCTGGGGCGGGGAGATCGTCATTAGAGGCTTTTTTAGGAAGTTTGGAAAATATCTCTTTCTATCGGAAAAGGATTTAGATAAAACACTGGCGTATTTTGAAAAACGCGGCGAATTGATTATTTTTACCGGTCGGCTTATTCCTATTGTCCGCAGTTTAATCTCTATTCCTGCCGGATTATCCAAAATGGCCTGGGGGAAATTCTTGTTCTTTACCGCGCTGGGTACAGGCATTTGGACAGCCATTTTGACTATTGCAGGTAAACTACTGGGAGAAAACTGGGAAATGGTTGGAGGGTGGCTGGAAAAATATGAAAATGCCGTGTTATTTATTCTGGGAATGGGAGTAGTTGTATTCGTCTATATAAGAATGAGAGGAAGAAAGAAGAAAAATGTGACCCCGACATCATACGGTGCGGGACAAGCAATCTTGCCACGTTAATCCGCCACTGACGGATTTTATATGGTGACATTTAACTTTTAACTTGCACTAACACCCTTTAGGGTGTTACTAGAAAAGAAGCGGGGCGGCGTTGTGCCGCCCCGTTTATACAGCAGATCATTTTCCGTGACTGCCTTTTTGAAACGGGCTGGCGCTGGAAATCAAATTCTTTAAATTCTCAAAACAGGCCTGGGCCGCGGCCGTAAATCCCATGACGCATGCCAAGGAAAGCCACGAGGGCTGATGCAGGCTCAATGATATATTGAATATTAGCCCGCAGACCACCGCCGCAATAAACAGAAGGACGGCAACTACAAACTCACTCAAAACATTGAGCACCATCTTTATCATCTTTTCTTGTCCTTCTCCTATTGCCGGAAACCGGGCATTGATTTTCTGCCATTCGGCGCGGTGTGAACGTTTCCAGTGCCCAGTCGGTATCCTTGTAACCCGAGTGAAATTTGGATATTCAATCGTGCTAATTTTTCCCACAAGCACTCGCGCTAAAGTTACCTTGTGGCCATCCTTTGCAACCACAACAAATTGACCTGTGGAAATTTGCACGACGCCGCCAAGTGGCACTTTGCTCAACCGTACCGTGTTTGCCATTTTCCCGTCTCCCTATTTAAAATATCACTTTATCAGTACAACACCCCCGAATTTTACACTATCTTATAATATAAAGCAAGCTGCGGGAAAATCATCCATCGCGTCGTTTGCGAGCAACGCGATCTATCTCCATTCTAAAGGAATGGTGTGTTCATTTTTTTACATAAATTCTCTGTATGCTTTCAACATCATAGGATATAATAACTCCAAAACTCAATGAATTTACCTTCCGCCCTTCCCACAGAGCCTGGCGTATATTTTTTCCGAGATAAAGAGAAAAAAACGTTATACATCGGCAAGGCTAAAAATCTTAAACATCGGTTGCACTCATATTTCCATAAAAACTTGAGCTTAGGTCCCAAAACAAAAAAGATGCTCAGCGAAGCAAACAACGTGCGATGGCTTAAAACCGATACGGAACTAGAAGCCCTGCTTTTAGAAGCAGACTTAATCAAACGCCTCAAACCGCCGTATAATGTGATGTGGAAAGATGATAAGAGTTTTAAGTATATTGTGATTGAATCTAAAAATTTCCCCCGCGTCTACACTTCCCGTAACATAACCCAGAAATCGGCTGCCCATTTCGGTCCCTATCCCGAAGGAAGAACTGTGAATCAAGTCCTGAGGATTTTACGAAAAATCTTTCCCTTTCGTGATTGCGCCAAGTTCAAGTTTAAACACCACCAAAAACTAGGCCGGGGATGTCTATATTACGATTTAAAACTCTGCCCCGCACCCTGCATTGGCCTTGTTACTCCCAAAAATTATAATCTTAGTATTAAGCAGCTAAAACTATTTTTGAAAAGCAAAAAGAAGAAGATAATTAGAGATCTGGAAAAACAAATGAAACAGGCCAGTGATAAGAAAGATTATGAGAAAGCTGTCTTTCTCCGCGACCAAATAGAAAAACTAGCCTATGTGACCCAACAGTTTACATCACCAGACGACTATCTAAGGTCGCCCAATTTGCCTGTTGACCTGCATACGCGGGAAATTACACAACTAGCGCAATTGTTTGACTTTAAAGTCGAAAGTTCCAAAGAATTCCGGCTGGAAGCCTACGATATTTCCCACCTGCAAGGCCAGCAAGCTACTGGCTCAATGGTCGTCCTCATCGGCGGCGTACCACAGAAATCCGACTACAGAAGATTTAAGATACGGCTGAAAAATCAACCCGATGATACCGGAATGATTAAAGAGGTTCTGAGGAGAAGGTTCGACAGAAAATTTTCAAATCACAAATCACAAATTCCAAACAAATCCGGCCATTCCGCACAAAACGAAAAACATGATAAGTCCTTTCAATCACAACCCGACCTAGTCCTCATTGACGGGGGTAAACCGCAGTTAAGTGCGACGCTTAAAGTACTTTCCGAACTCTCGTTCAATATTCCCGTTGTCGCTTTAGCTAAAAGAGAGGAGCTCATTTACTCTAAAACTAACGAAGAAGTCAAAGAAATCAAACTCACTCAACACACCCCCGCTCTGCAACTACTACGGCGCGCCCGCGACGAAGCCCACCGCTTTGCCCTTACTTACCACAAGAAATTGCGAAAGTCGGTAATCAGTTGACTATATCCCCTCTTGTCAAAACTGATTATTATTGATACAATGAGGCCTATTATCATTTGCATATGTTTCAAAAAGATCAATTTGTTATTCATCCTCGTTATGGTGCCGGAAAAATAGTTGACCTCGTTACCACTCAAATTAGAAATACGCCAAAAATCTTCTATATAATTAATCCCTTGCTTAGAGAAATAGTTATTAAAATCCCCACCGACTCCGCGGAACAGGTTGGGTTGCGGTCGCCCATGCCAGCAAGCGAGTTGGACTCTTTTCTATCCTTCCTCGCCGAACCATTTGAGGAAATTCAAATATTTTCCCGTCCGGCTAAACTGATTAAAGAAATTGATTTAGCTGATCCCCAATATGTTCTTAATGTTATTAAAAATTTATTTTATGAAAAAATCGAGCGTCAGAGAGAAGGACGCAACCTCCCTCTCACTAAGAGAAGGCTCTATTCTACAGCCATTTCACTTCTGGCATCCGAGATTTCTGTTGTTAGTAGTTGTACTTTAGAAGAAGCTTGTTTTGTCGTGAAAAAGTCATTAATCTTTATGCCAAGAAAACTATAGCAAGAGAGATGCTTAAGTTAATTAAAGTGGAACCCCAGTACATTATAGGTATGATAGACCCTATCCCAAGTAGTCTTTGAGTTTTTGCGAGCGAGTAGGATGACGAAGTTTGCGAAGAGCTTTGGCTTCAATTTGACGAATTCTTTCCCGTGTAACCCCAAAAAGCCGACCAACCTCTTCTAATGTTCTTTGGCGGCTGTCTTCTAAGCCAAAACGCAAGCTAAGAACTTTTCTTTCCCGCGGTGGCAGGCTCTTAAGAACTTGAGCAAGGTGTTCCTTAAGCAATTCTTGGGAAGCCGATTCATCCGGCGACATAGTGAGCGTTCCCTCTAGAAAATCGCCCAGCCGCGAGTCTGACTCTTCTCCAACAGGTTTCTCTAGTGATAACGGCTCTTGCGCAATTCGGATAATTTGATGTGCTTTCTCCAGAGGGATATCCATCTCGTCGGCAATCTCCTCCGCTTCCGGTTCACGGCCCAGTTCTTGAGCTAGACGACGAGAAATTCTAAAAAATTTATTTTTCTTCTCAACCATGTGCACAGGAATACGGATAGTACGCGCCTGATCGGCAATAGCTCGTGTAACAGCTTGGCGAATCCACCAGGTAGCATAGGTAGAGAACTTAAATCCACGCCGCCAGTCGTATTTAAAAACTGCCTTCATTAAACCGATATTGCCTTCCTGAATTAGATCCAACATACTTAATCCGCGACCGAGGTACTTTTTAGCTAGAGAAACAACTAGTCGCAGGTTAGAACGGATTAGTCTTTCCACAGCCTTCTTGTCACCCGCTTCGACTCGCTTAGATAACATTATTTCTTCTTCTCTAGTGAGTAGAGCAACCTTGCCAATTTCGGCGAGGTACATACGAATGGAATCGGTGTGACCCTTACTGCGTTTAGCTATAGGAATAATTTTTTCGAGGTCCTTAAGAGTAAATTCACCATCCTTGTCGTCCCTGAGAATCTTCCCATCCTTACTATCCAGGTCTCCCTTGGCTTCCAAAAGATCAATGTTTTTCTCCAGTAGTACCTGATAAAGATGGTCTAGCGTTTCTATATTCTCTTCCACTTGTGGAAAAACCTCAAGAATATCATTGATAGTTAAGTAACCTTGCTGTTTGCCTTGCTTTACTAGTTTCTTTATTTTAAGAGTTTCGGATTTAGAGGGCATAAAAAATTTGCAAATGCAAAAAGTCTGTTAATCCTGCTAACTGTCTAAGAAGCATATTCTAGCAGATTTGAGGGATAGGAGCAACTCAGAATTGCGTAATGCTAAAGACACCACACCCAAACATCTTGTTGGAAAAAATGCAAAGACAAGCCCCCGAACCCTTTCATGGTGCGGATGGTGGGACTCGAACCCACAAGGTGTTTAGCCATAGGATCCTAAATCCTACGCGTATACCAGTTCCGCCACATCCGCACAATCCCCCTCATTTTACCACAGAACACCACCGCCAAGACCATTTCTCTACAGCAACCAAACCTCCTCCCTCACATGGGATAAGGCCTGCTGTGCCATACACAGGACTTGACAACTCGTGGTCACTGTATTAAGTTTGTGACATGGGAAAGGAATCACTGAGTCCAAGACTTGCGGCAGCACAAATACAAGAGTTGCTGGTGTTTACAAGCAAGACACAACACAGGGAAGATGCCGTTGGCACATTTGATACGATGATGCTTAGTGAACCATACACTGGACACTCTGTCGGAACCGAAGCCGTTTGGGGCAGATTGCGTTTAGAAGTAGAAAACTGTAAGGAACAAGTTGCGTCTGCCCCGAATGACAATTATCGCCGGCACTACCAAAGTGTGCTTGAGAAAGCCCAAGGAGTCCTGGACGGCGGCCCCCCGGTGCTAAGGCATTACTGCACTGAAATGGCAAAACAATACAAGCACGACGGCAAAGATACTGCCGCGGCAAATTGGACAGCGTTGGCTGAGCAAGTAGCAGTTGATTAAAACCAAATCCGCGATTTTTTTTGCTTCATCCACACATCCACTCAGTTTTTTCTCGATTCTCAATTCACCCGCCTCCCCGCGTCTCACGGTGACTCCGCCAGAAAGCCCCGCTAGATAGGCTGTGCACGGAAATAACAGACACAATTGGATTGACAAGAGGCCCCCACTATGAGACAATCGTGGGCAGGGTCGTAAAAACAGCAAAAAATCTCAAATGGAGGTAAAAAATGTGCTATACCTTAGCTGAGGTATTGTTGGCAGCTTTTTCTGGTTTTGTGATCGGGGGCGGGATAGTAGGACTTATCGTCTACTACCTCGCGAGAGGGGGGGAAGGGTAACAAATTAATAAACCACTAGAGGCTCGCCGGACAAGCGAGCCTCGCAAAACTCCCAAACTAAAGATACCTGACCATCCAACTACCAACTCGTTAGCGTACTTTAATGACTTAGTTACCAAGTTATCAAGTTACCTAATTACCAAATCACCTACGCCCTTATATTTCTTCACCCCTACCCAAACACTCTCTCCCTGTAGTTCTAGGTCATCAGAAACATTAACCCCATCAGACCTCTCATTAATAATTCTCTCTCCCAAAACCTGCTCTTTAAGTTCTTCGGCGTGTACTTCGAATGCCTGCTTAATTCTTTCTGAATCCGACTGCCAGTAAATAGTAATGGTGTCATCGCGGGCGTAACCTGCTTTTTTGCGCAAATCTTGAATTTTACGCCGCAATTCGCGGGCGAGGCCTTCGATGATTAGTTCATCTGTAAGGGTAGTGTCCAATTCGACAAATAATTGCTGCCCACCAGATTTTCCCAATTGTAGAGACGCAAGATTTTGCGTCTCTACCTCTTTCACGTTTAGTTCCTCTTGAATTAGATGTGTTAATTCTTTTGATAATTGTTCCGACAGATCATATTTGACCAATATTTTAGAAAGAGGCTGTTTAACAGCAATCCCTGCCTCTCTCCGCGCGGCGTGTCCCCTTTCGGTAATTTGCCTCACCAGAGCCATTTGCTCTATTAACTTACTGTCAATTGAGCTTTCATCAATCTCCGGCCAATCGCACAGATGTACCGATTCCGGCTCATTATCTAACCGTATATTTTGATAAATCTCTTCGGTGACAAAGGGGATTGCTGGCGCGGAGGCTATAACGAGTTGCTTGAGAACATAACAGAGCGTTTGAAAAGCTGCTATTTCACCCTTAGCAAATCTATCTCTGGATCGGCGGATATACCAGGTGGACAAGTCACTGACCATTGGCTGAATACTATTAACGGCGGCGGGAATATCATAGGCTTCCATATTCTTCTCAAAGTCTAGAATGAACTGATGTAATCGAGAAATTATCCAGCGATCCAAAATCTGCAAACTATGTAACCATGTAACTATGTGACTATGTGACTGTTTGTCTCTATCTTTTTTACTGACTTGCTGCATAGCTACATAGCTACATAGTTGTATGGCTGATAAATCGTGTATATTCGCGTAGGTAATAAAGTAACGGTAAGAATTCCAAAGTATCAAGAGTGTTGTTTTAATTTTTTCCTCAATCTCTTCACCGCGTGTCATATTTACATCTTTCCCCATCATTACGGGATTTCCCATTAGGTAGAGCCGTAATGCATCACCCCCGTACTTTTGAAGGGCTTTTTTAGGATCGGGGTAATTGCCATAGGTTTTGCTCATCTTTCGCCCATCAGTTCCGGCCATAACTCCGGTAACGACGACGTTTCTAAAGCAGTGCGAGTTAAACAAGGCGGTAGATAGGGCGTGCAGGTAGTAAAACCAAGTTCTAACTTGGGCAACATACTCAACAATGAAATCAGCCGGGAAAGACTTTTCAAAAGCTGATTGATTCTCGAATGGATAGTGACGCTCGGCATAGGGCATCGACCCAGATTCCATCCAGCAATCCAAGACTTCGGGAATACGGCGCATCTCTCCACCACACTGCTCGCATTTAAAAGTAATATGGTCAACACCAGTTCTGTGCAAATCGGACACTTTCTCTCCCCCCAACTCTTCAATCTCCTTAATTGACCCAACAACCTTGCTTGCTCCGCATTTTTCGCACTCCCACACCGGCATAACTGTGGCCCAATACCGCGTACGGGAGATGCACCAATCGGGAGCTTCTTCCATCGTATATTTAAAGCGGCCGTGCTTAAAGTGTTCGGGAACCCAGTTTATCTCTTCATTGAGTTCAATCATCCTTTTTTTTATCTTTTGGATGTTAACAAACCAAGCCTCCTGAGCTTTTTGAATTAAAGGCGTTTCGCATCGGTAGCAGTAGGGATAACGGTGAGTAATACGCTCACTTTTGAACATCAAGTTTCTTTCCTGCAAATCCTGAATAATTAGCGGATCGGCATCTTTTACATAAACTCCCGCCCACTTTTTAACTTCGGGAACAAACTTGCCTTCGTCATCCACCGAAAACATTAAAGTCAAATCGTGATGCTTGCCCATTTCGGTATCAATTTCACCAAATCCTGGGGCTGAATGAACAATTCCCGTTCCCTCATCCATATTGACCATATTTTTGTAGGAATAGACTTTAAAGTCGTTTCCATTAGACGGAAAGAAAGTATAGAGCGGCTCATACTCCAAACCAACTATATCTTTACCTTTAAACTTGTCGACTATTTGATAGCTACGATTTGAAAATATATCCTCCAGCCGCTTCTCGGCTAGAATGTAGTTGCCTGCATCATTCTCGACCTTGACCAGAACATAATCTTCATTTTCATCAACAACTAAAGCACGGTTGGAAGGCAGTGTCCAGGGCGTAGTAGTCCAGGCCAGAAGGTAGCTTTTAGCTGGTAGCTCATAGCTTTTAGTCTCAGAAGAATCAGCCCCGCTCCTGACTATTGACCCGCCTGACGGCGAGGCAGGCTTTTGACTCTCCTTCGCTAGGGCTACGGTGGGCAGGCTTTTCACCCCAGCACCATGCGGTGCGAGGCATGCTTTTAACTTTTCACTTTTAACTTTTAACTTGACAATGACGGCTGGATCTTCCATCTCCGCATACGAATTATCCATGGCGATTTCGAATTTAGACACTGGAGTCCCGCAACGCGGACAAAAGAGCAGTGTTTTGATATCTTTATAGATAAGGCCCTTATCGTACAGCTGTTTAAATACCCAAATAACCGACTCCATATATTTCAGATCCATTGTTCTGTAGGCATTATCCATATCCACCCATCTTGCCGCATGCTCAATGTACCAGTTCCATTCGGCCGAGGTTTCGGAAACATAAGTGCGGCAAGCTTTAATAAAGTCGTTTACGCCCATCTGCTCAATGTCCCGCCGCTTCTTTAAGCCCAACTTTTTCTCCACCTTTTCCTCAATGGGCAATCCATGACAATCCCAGCCCCAAACACGCCTGATACTTTTTCCTCTCATAGTTTGAAATCGGGGAACGATGTCTTTGGCAATAGAGCCGAGAAGATGAGCATAATGCGGCAGGCCAGTCACAAACGGCGGGCCATCGTAGAAAGAGTAAGGATTATCCTTAGACCGCTGGTCAATAGACTTTTCAAAAATCTTATTTTCTTTCCAAAACTTTAGAATTCCTTCTTCTTGCTTGGGAAAGTTGGGTTTGGATGGGATTTCTTTATACATCAGCTCGAAATAGGGTTTAACCCTATTTTAGGGTTAAACCCTAAATCATGGTTTCTATTGGTGATTATTGTACCCGATTTTGTTAAAGTATTAAAGGGTAGAATCTTAGTGATTAGTGATTAGTGATTAGTGGTCAATAAATGAATAGTCAATGGTTAAAAGTCAAAGGTCTTTTACGACTTCTTCCCCATCAGAAACTTTTGAATATGCCGAGAAGTTCGCTCAAAAACTAGACGGCGGTGCAGTTTTAGCACTCACGGGCGAACTGGGCAGTGGTAAAACCTTATTCACTCAGGGGTTAGCTAAAGGCCTCGGAATTAAGAATCAACTAATCAGCCCAACCTATATCTTAATGCGTCATTACATCGGTGAGAAATTTAATTTGTACCATGTAGATTTGTATCGGCTTGAAAGTACTACTGAAATGGAAAGCCTTGGGCTTGACGAAATTTGGCTAGAACTGGATAATATTGTGGTTATTGAATGGGCGGAAAAAATGAAATCGTTATTGCCAAAAGAAACTATGTTTTTGAATTTTGAATATTTATCAGAAGCGAGCAGAAAAATAACTGTGGGAGAAAGAAGGTGATAAGTGGTAGGTGGTAGGTAGTAGGTAGTAGGTAGTAGGTAGTAGGAGCAACCAGAACTGATACACTTTATCACTTTCTGTACTAACACGCTTTAGCGTGTTATCCAGACTGTAACGAGCTGAAGCTCGTCAGTACGGAGGGTGTCACCATGACCCTATCCATTAACACCTCTAATTTCAAACACACCGAAATCGCCCTAATTGATAACGGGCGCCCTGTTGCCCAAAAAACCTTTAAAACTAAAAAAAATCTTGGCCGGTTGCTTCTGCCGAAGATTGACACATTGCTTAAAGAAAGCAATGTGGAACTGTCGGACTTAACCAATATTCAGGTCAATACCGGACCGGGATCTTTTACCGGCTTGCGCATTGGTATTGCCATCGCCAACACCTTCGCCTTTACTTTGGGTATTCCCGTTAACAACTTGCCGCTTGGTCAAACAGCCACGCCTCAATATGGCAAGAAACCGAATATAAGTTCTCATCGAATGTAATAGCGCAATTAATTGCGCGCAGAATACAACGCCATGCACCTCAGATCGCGCAATGAATTGCGCTACTACATAGTCAGATGCTCCCCTTCCCAAAAAAAAGGGCGCGGCGCTGTTAAAAGCGCGCCGCGCCGGTTTGTGAGTACAAGTAAAAGTGATCAGTAGCCCTAAGAAGCTTTGACTACCGAGTCATCCTTTCTGCTCACTGGTTTCCCGCATTGCCCGCAATTGACGGGGGCACCGTTAGACAAAGCCTGGAGATTGCACATCGGTAAATATTGATGGCACCATGGACACGGAGTAAGACGTGGCAATGGCGTACGCGTGCTCGGTCTTTGCTTCGGCTGCTGCTTCTTCTTCGCCATAATTTCCCCTTTTCTTTTGTTTTTTGATGTTTAGCTACAAGTCGCGGTAACGACCATAACTGCGGCGACTGGAGCGACCGGGCTGGCGGCGACGGCCAAGCCTTAATAGCGCAGACAGATAATCTTGCCTCTCATCGCCTGAGCCCCGTCGCGTTCTACAACGGGGGCACAGCATACGCCCATCCGGTGCCTCTGTTACACCTTTTTTCCATTCTCCGCAACCCTGGCAATGCTTCATTTTCTTTCTGGTCTCCTTTGTTTTTTCTGCTAAAGTCTAGGTTTATGCGTGCCGCCACCATCCCCGCCGGCGGGGGTCACGCCCAGTGCTACGTTTTTGATGCTTATGCCAAGCCCTGCACTTGCCAATGCAGGGGCAAATCTGAGGGCATCCACAACGCGGGGCAGAGCCAGAAATGGTTAAGGGACATTCTTGTCGCCAAGTTTTCCCCGGAGGGGGATACACCCAGTCAACAATATTGAATCGGCTCCCGGACCCAGAGACAATGGCGATTTCCCCGGCAATCCTTTGCATCCTCATGCGCTCCTCCTTAGCCAGTTTCTTACAACAATTGCCTCAATCGCCGCCGCCACGTGTCTGTCAATCTCCAATTCACTCCCTGGACTCTAACAATATTTCTCCGCGCAAGCTCGCCAGAAAGACACCGCATCAAGGATTGCGCCTGCTCTCCCGCCGGTATTTTGCTCTTTGTCAAATGCCCTCCGGACTTTATGACAAGCCGGAGAGCTTGCAACTCAAGAAAAGTGAGATTGACCCACCAAGAACTCATAATGCGGCTAAGATGTTTTATTGAAACTCCCCTGCCCATTTTCTCTTTCCTTTCCTATCTTTTATATTGTAAAAGTTCCAAGTTGACTCTAAAATTCTTTTTAGAACCAGCCCGGAATTTCCAAACTAACTGTTTAGCACTGTAGCGGCTAGGCTTCAGCCTAGCGTTCTAAGCGCGACCCTAAAGCATGCCATGGCGACATGCCGTAGGGCCGCCGCTACACTCTAATTATACTTAACTTTAACGTAGTAGCGCAATCTTGCCGTGTACCCCCACGTGGTACTGCGGTCATTGCGCGCAGAATACAACGCCATGCAGCATCGCGTGAAATTCTGCTATTACTATTTTCAATTTTGGATATCTATAGCAGTCAGTTGCTCCCCCCCCATATTACCATAAAAAGAGAGGTGGAGGGCACCGACTGGCACCCTCCACTGTTTTGAACCAACACCCTTTTAGCCGGGCAGCCGGCGCCCGAACCACCAAAGCAAGTAGCCACCGAAGCTAACGGCAATCGGCCACCACATGGTCTTCGCGTCGAAAGCAGGTAAAAAGGACACGGAAACGCCTAGCCCGGCGAGGAATAGCCCCACCCGACCCTCTGTCGTCCCGAACAGAATGAACAGCATTTTTCTAATCATCAGTCCTCCATCATTTTTCATTTTCTACTGAGAACAGTAAGCCGTCAAGTGCTGGCCGGTGACGGTCTGTACGTGACTGTCGATTTCCTGCCACATCATTCTCGGACATTCCCACTGGTGCTAGGGGAGCAGAACCATACTGCTCCAGAGTTCCGCCACCAGGCGGCGACGCGCCGCGATCTTCCAGCGTGAATGTCCTGGGCCCCAGATTGGGCAGACGAACCAAACCCAGAGCATCCAGCAATAACGCAACTACAGCCAGCACGACTAAGATAGTCAGCAGCTTTTTCATTTCTTGTCTCCTGTTTTTTGCTACTCAATTTGATCCAGAAACGAACAAATTCTCGACTCATCGGGATATAAAACCCAGAGATCGTACCCTCCCCAAGCTTCATAACCCGAACCAGTGGCATATCTGGCGTCCAAAACCTCGCCACTGATAGTAATTTGCCCCCAGTCCCGTATTGCCCACTTTGCAATAACGGCAATATCGGCATCTGAGAGATCGGTCTCAATCGCGCTCAACAGACTCGGAATTTGCACAACAAGCCGAGAGAGTGTTTCCGGGTTCAGCGCTTCCTCTTTGAGCGAGATCAGCAATTCCTGCTGGTTTCGCATACGGGTAAAATCACCGCCTGTCAAACTACGGTTGCGGGCCTGTGCAAGCGCTTGTTCACCATCTAGCCCAACAATTTCGGCGATTGCCCTGAAGTCTTCGAAGTCAACGACGACATAGTGATTGATGGCAAGCCCGAAATTTTCCCACAAGGTCGCTTTCATACGCTCGGGCCCACCATAGGCGGCACAGTTGATCTTTCCGAACGGCGGGGATACACCGGGTATATAAACCCAGAAATCCCGAGCGAAGGACACCAACTGCACGGAGTGATCGTCGAAATTGACCCGCACGACCATGATAACATCCGAGCGGCATTGCGTATCTGCCTGTTCACAATCAAGCCCCATAATCAGAAAGTTCGCTTTTCCCTCTGGCTCCGGAACATTGGTGGAGAGTTTGTCAACATCAACCGTTCCGAACTGGTCAAAGTCCGGCGGGAAGAAAATTTCTGATCGGACAGCAGAATCACCAGACAGACCCCAAAGAAAAAGCCCGCCGCCAATTATGACAAGCGCCAAAGGCCACCACCACTTGATTTTCATGCTTAGTCTCCTCTCGATTTACGGCTCGGGAACAGCAACAATGTACAGCCAGATTTGGCGTCCGGCATATTTACCAACGAACTGCTCCCAAGAAACTTTCCCCACACCTTTGGCCTGACCCGCAGCCGGGTAAGAAGTAGCTTCATAAACCCAAACTTGACCACTCTGAACAGTAGCTAGGGCGACATGGAAGTCCATCCGAGCCCCATTGCGGTTCTCGTTGAGGTCTAACAAATAGACCTTCCCTTCTTCCATTAGCGAAGGGATTAGTGACCAATCCAAAAAACCCCGCGTATCGGTGTACTTCCCCGGGTCGGCAGAACTGAGAACTGCATGGCCGGATATTTTTTCGGCAATATTCATCACCAAATCGTAGCCGAAAAGGTAGCGGTCGCCGGAATTGTCCACCAGATCAGTGCGAGGCGCTCCAAGTTCCTCCAAAGCCCATCGCTGACCGTAAACGCGGCGAACGGCCTCGATAACAAATCCGGAACAGTTTAGACCTTGAGTTTCCGTTTGTAATGTCGCGGATTTGCTCCACCTCCAAACAACCCACTGCCCATCCGCCGTAGCAAATCCAAAATCAACATAGGGAGTGCCAATCAGATGATCTAGTTCCAACTGCCACTGATTGGCTGACAGTGGCCTGGGAGTATTCTCAGTCGGCAAGTTCCGAGAAGGGAAAACTATTGCTTCCAACGCTCCCAAGCTTGGCACAATGACCATCAATCCACAGATAATCACGAGCCATTTGATGAACCCGCATACGTTCTTCATATCCGCCTCCTCGGCTGAATATATATTTTTATTAATGAGCGATTAGTTAACTGAAGGCGGGACGTAATCAAAGATCAACCGCGGGGCTAAAGCCCGCCGCTACAACAATCATTGCCTCATTACAGAATTATGCCCCACCTTCAATTAACTTGTTAATGGGTTAATAGGGTTAATGAATTAACCAATTAGCCAGATAAATTAAGGGGGGGGGCAGTGGCTACTGCCCCCCCCTGTGTTCTGTGTTTGTCAAACTATTCTATTGACAGGGTTTATAAAACTCGCTAAAATCTCCAAGCTCAGCCATGATGCTGTCTCGCTCTGCCAACAGAAACCTTGTAATGTCGGGGATGGGATCGTTTCTTTCCACCATCCCGTCTGGCGGCCAAGATTTACAATGCGCCGTCAAAATCCGGATAGGCCTGCCAATACCCTCCGTAACGAGGTGGTCATAGGTCCCTTCGGGAACGACGCCTTCAACGATAACAAGGCTGTAAATATCCTGCCCGGCTCGATTAACCTCTTGCAGCGCGGCTTGATACGCCGCCTCATCCACCTCGCCGACGGTTTCCCCTGTTACTGGGTCCAAACCACTGGCTCGGGCAAGATCGTCAATTGCGGTCAACAGGGCCTGCATCCGAGTGCCAGGCAGGACTTCGTCCCGAAACCACAGGAAGACTACCTTCGCTTTTCCTTCAGAAAGGCAAAGATCGTCTGACATTCCCGAAAGATTGGGAATGCGGTAGTCAGCGCGACCAGCCGCCTTTCCAGCCCAGCCGCCCCACGCCGAAGAATCAGTGTGAACAATATCGTAAGCGGCCTCAGCCGCGGCCCACCAGTCATCTGGACTACATGGAAGCTGGAATTCGGCCCAGCTATCCGGATGCTCAGAGCCATCAGGGTTAGTGGCATAAACGGCAGCCCAAAAGGCTTCCTCGGGCGACATTGGCTGAGGCGCGTACGTGTAAATTACCCGATACGCGCTTTCCCCAGATATAGGGTCTTGCCAAGGCACCGTCTCGCAGGTTTGAATCTGCACACGCACAGCGGATTGGGGCGAAGCGGCGGCGGCGATACACCCACTGAGCACAAGGGCCACTATCAGTAGCCACAGCAACCAAAAGCCGATCTTTTTCATCGCAATCTCCTTACGTTTTTCAGATTTAACAGATAAACAATCCCTTACTGATTAAACACCCGGAAATAGGCGGTATCGCCGCTAATTTCCAGGACAACCACTATCGGCCTGCCGGTGTTATTTTGGAACCTAAAATCACTAACAACGACAGCTCCGTTGGCTATAACTTCTTCCTCAATTGCATACACAAGGCGAGGACAACTCTCCGCATAGTAAGGGTAGTGTTTATGCTCTTCTGTTATGGGCAATCTGCCCGAAACAGCCTCACGAGCGAGAGAAGCCCACCAGCAGGTGCCATTGCCATAATCATCACTATACGCCGACCATCCCCCGCCGCTTTTGGCGGCGGCAATGGCCGACCATTCCTGCCCCGACTGAACAACAGTTACTGGAGCAAATTGGGCCATTTCCTGGACAATCCGGGCATCACGCAGACTGCATCGCCGAATCTCAGACATAGTAATGCTTGTCTCGGCAATAACTGATCCTGCAATCGCCGCGGCCGGCTGTCTGCTCTCGTGCGCTGCTACCGGTATGACTGCATTCTCTCCAATTTGAGGAAAAAATCCCAGCACCTGGAAGACGAGACATACAAGCAGCAAGCCCGCCACCAAGTAAATGGCTTTGTAGATAAGCTTAATCATATCCGCCTCCTCAGCGAAATACATATTTCTTTATTAATGAGCGATTGAAATAACCCCACACTCTTGACACGTGGCGAAGCTTTATGTGCTAAAGCCTAGGATTCTTAATTGATTAACTTGTTAATGGGTTAACGGGTTAATGGATTAACCAATTAACAAACTAATCAATTTGAAAAAGGGGGGCAGTAGTCACTGCCCCCCGGTACGTCTTTTGTGGACACAGCCCGCTCACTCCCACCCACTATTGACTGGCTTGGCGAACTGCAGCTTCTAAATGCTCATACGGGAAACTGCCACTGGCATAAACCAGCATTTCTTCCCAGGCCTGGTCAAAACTCCAGCTCTGCATGGTTACGCGGTAAATCCCAACCACCATCCCGGTGCGGTGCGCGCCATGCGCGCAGTGCAAAAATACCGGCTGATTGGCAGGATCCGTTATAACCTGCAGTAACCTCTGCATCGTTTCCTGAAAGTTAGGAGCGAGCGGCGTTTCCGCGTGCATGGGAATGTTTAGGTATCTCATCCCATTGCTTTCTACCCATTGTTGCTCGGCAGAACGGTCCCCGCTCTGCAGGTCAATCACTACCTGAACGCCTCGGCCTGCCAGCCAGTTATATCCTGCCTCCACCGGCTGGGCGCCGGCATAGATTCCATTGTCTACCACCCTGAAGTTAGGTATGCCGATCGGCTCGGCGACATCCCCCGCTCCAGCGGCATCTTCCGCCCCGGCGACATTTCCTGCCTCAGCCGAAACGGTCGGATTAATACAGATAAGATTAGGCAGGAGTCGCTCTCCTGAACCCAAAATCATGCCGTTATCATCTCTACTCCAAAGCCCAGTGGAGCTTCCTCCATCCAGATTGAGTGCGGCAACAGTGTTAAGCGGCAGTCGGCCAAACAATTCTTGAATACTAGCGGATGGGGTAACATAAACAAACATCTGCCCATCTGCCAATTTACCAAGAACCGTTCTGGCATAGCGGTTACCGCTAGCCCCGTACTGGCCGTCAAGATTGGGCCAGCCGCTAATAGCTTGCCGCGCGGAGACCAGGACTTCCACAGATGGGCATGGCTTATGTAACTGCCACTGACCATCAGCTCCCTGCACAAAGCAGGGCCTTACCTGTGGCGAATTGGGCTGGCTCCCGGCAACAGGGCCTTGACCCCACCCGCGCCAGTTGCCAGTGGCCACCGGCCCAGGGTCAAAAAAGTCGGCATTGACAATGTATTCACAGTTGTATTTCTCCGAGGCCTGGATAATACTTAAAGGCCCAGGGAGAATATATAGTTGCGACGACGCGGCATACACAAAGATTCCATCTTGGACAACACTTGCGGCGGCCGGGACTGCCGCCTGCTGACCTATCTCACCCGTCACCGCTGCTGGCACGGCAGCACTCTCCCTCATTTGGGGAGAGAATCCCAAAACCTGGGAGACAAGGTAGAGAAGTGCAAAGCCAGCCACGAACTGAATGGTTTTGCAAATCAACTTCGTCACATTCGCCTCCTCGGCTATAGACATAACATTTTACCTTCGTACTAAAAATAGTAAAATGTTATTCTTGAAAAGATGTCTCTCGTGCATTTTTATAATGCGACATCTTTAGATATATATTTTTTATTAATGAGCAATTAAAGTAACCCCGCGCTATAGCCCAGGGTTCTTAAGTGATTATCTTATTAATAGGCTAATACACTAGCCAATTAACAAACTAACCACTTTGAAAAAGGGGGGGCTTGTATAACACCCCCCCCCCAGTCTTTTGCGAACGATGCGGCAGGCCTGCAATTGCGGCAGACCGCCTGTTTCACCACTCGACCATCTCGATTGGGGTGATCGTGAGATTGCCGAAAGGCGTGACTAGCGGGCAATTACTGTCCTGACCGGATTCTACAAAAGTGACTAGAACCCCACCATTCCAGCTAACTGCCTCCAACTCACTCTCTACAATCCACTGCAGTCTCAGACGAGCAAACTGGCTAAGTTCCCCACAGTACTTGCCGGCGATCATCCAGCTCAGTTCCCCGTCATCGTGCAAATAGGTAACCTGCCCGATAGGCTCAGGCACATTCACCTGCGCCAGATCAGAGGCGAAAATTACCGTCGCCTCGGTCCAGTCTGTGGAGAAGTCAAACTGAAACCCCTTGGGCGGGGGAAAGCTAACTTCTCCTGCGGACACTGTGACTGTGACAGCCGCGCTGTAGACCCGATTGTTGTTGTCTCTCAGATTGAGAGCCAACAACTCGTCTATCGGCATCGGCGTGGGAAGCGGAGTCAGAGTTAGCTCCGGCACGAATGCATCGGCACCTACGCCATCACCCTCGCCACCGAACACACCCGCCGCGGGAGTAGAGACAACGCCAGCCGGCGCCGGCCCTTGACCCCAAGGTTGATCCACAAAGTCGCGAGCGCCGAGGAAGTTCCCGACATAGGAACCGACACACACCAGAAGCAGGCCGACAAGCAAGGGAAACGCGTTCCCGCTACTGCGCCGAGAATGATACATCGCCATCTCCTCCCCCGCATTGTATAGCGGTAATATCGTCTGTGTTTTCCAGGGGGAAAACGATTTTAACCGACTGCCAAGCAGCGCGATCATCCGCCGCCAAGGCGCAAATGAACCCAGCCAACTGCTGGCGCGTCTCACTTCTGGCAAATTCCAACGCCTCGGCTAATCCTCGCATACGCTCATCGGCGCCATATTCAACCATTTCCAAACCGCGAGCATCTGCGGGGCAGCCTTGTTCAATAAGACTACCCGGCACCGCAATACCTGTATCTTGACGGACTTTCAAGATAGCGCAACAACGGGCAATGTGCTCAAGCCCTGGTCTCAAATGCCTGGCATCATCTTCCCAAGGCGTAATCGCCTGTCCGATGGTTTTATTGGCCCGGACGGTATGATCGCCCAGGTAAACAAACTCCAGAACCCTTGGGATTTCTGGCAAGTACACAACCAGCGTTGTGCCTGCCATCTGGATGTTTCTTTTGCCAAGCCCTTGGAGATCAGTTCCCATCTGTAGGGTACCAGATATCACTACCCCCACTTCAAGGTCCGCCGCTCCTTGCTTGGCAGTAGCAATCCCGCCAGCACAGACC
>Ga0180007_10003101_pt1 | contig 18887 bp, 14 predicted proteins | sample MM_PC_MetaG_FD_121122 | JGI IMG/M metagenome (GOLD analysis project Ga0180007, IMG submission 121122) | Groundwater microbial communities from the Aspo Hard Rock Laboratory (HRL) deep subsurface site, Sweden - MM_PC_MetaG | ecosystem: Environmental > Aquatic > Deep subsurface > Groundwater... | reverse complement strand
GAGTTCAGCTGGAATGTCTCAATAAATAACACCTTCGACCTCGACTCAGCCATCAACATCACTGACACCGGAGTTTCCGTGGACACTGCCACTTATCCGAGTTTGAATGTGCCTGCTAATTTGACTTTGAGGAACCTGCCGTTCGGCTATCCGCAAATTAAGAAGGACGGCTCCCCCTGCGCCGACTGCACCATCCTGGGCTGGGATACGAACAAGGGTGTCTTGAAGTTCAATGTCTCTGGCTTCAGCGAGTACACCGCTTCGGAGGCGAATCAGTCCAAGGTGGAGAACCTTAACCTCTCAAACACTTCGTTCTTTGTGTTGATGAGGGTGCAGAAGTACAGCGCTGGTTCATGGGGTAATGATGTCATCATCGTCAATGACACCGTACCGCGTTCAATACTGTACAGCAACGGTTCCCAGCTAAAGCTGGATGCCTTGTTCAATGGCAGGTTCAACACGAGCCAGAACTGCACCGGCAACGGCACCTACAGGGTCATAGTCAACCTGACCAACGGGTCTGATGCAGCATTGGTCAACTACGACGGCGCTGTCCTCTCTGCAACCTACGAGTTCGACGTGGACGGCGACCCCCCACACCCGATAACCCTGAACTACCCGGCCAGCGGCGCCTCCATAAGCCTGGATGACGTCAACTTCAACTGGACAGTCATCGACAACCTGGACAGAAACCTCACATGCAACCTAACGCTCGACGGCATCCTGAACCAGTCGGACTTGTGGGCCAGCAACAACTCCCCGCAGAACGTTACCGTCTACGACCTCGCCCAGGGCGCTCACACATGGAACGTCACATGCGAGGATGACGCATTCAACATGAACACCTCAATAACACAATCCTTCACAATATCCCTCGGAGCCTTGAACATAACCTTCAACGAGACAGGCACTGAGCCGAACGCCAGCTTCCGCTCGTGGAAGCACATACCTGTGGCAGTCAACATAACGGGCACGAACCTGGCCAATGTGACATATTTCCTCTACAACAAGACCTCGCAGGCCAAGATAAACGAGACCACTCTCGGCAAGGGCAACTGGAGCATCAACTTCACCGACCGGCCGGAAGGGGAATACCTGTACAACGCAACAGCAGAGACGACCTCCAACAACAAGAATTCTACCCCCACGAGGAACATCACGCTTGACGTGACCCCGCCCACCTGGACCAACAACAACACCAATGAGACCCTGTTCACCCCTAAGGTGAATGACACCATCCGCCTGAATGTCTCCCTTGCGGACAACTTCGAGCTGGACTGGTACATCTTCAGCTGGAACCACTCTGGAGAATGGCTGAACTACTCGCCTGTCGACATCAGCGGCACATCATACCTAGTGCAGGAGAATCTTACTGTCAATACCACAGGCAAGCCCTGGGTCAGCTGGAGGATACACTTCAACGACTCTGCAGGCAACCGCAACCAGACTGATATAGTCAGGTTCAAGATGAAGAACACCCTGCCGCGGCCCGTAACCCTCTATTCGCCCCTGACCGACAACCACACGGTCAACCGCACACCCATATTCGTCTGGAACCACACCTTCGACGCGGACAACGACACCATCTACTACAACATCTCCGTCGAGAAGCTGGGCGGCGACGGCTCCTGTTCTGTGGCCGATAACCGCAACAACCAGACCACACGCATAAACATCACCCTCGACGAGCTATTATGCCTATATGACGAGACATACTACTACAACTGGTCGGTCATCGCCTGGGACGGCGAGAACTACAGCAACACATGGTCTACGGAGTGGAACATCAGCATAGACAGCTATGTCAGCGTGCTCCTGCTGAACAGCAGCGTGGACTTCGGCTCCAGCCTGAACCTCGGCGAGGAGAAGAACACCACGGACGGCAGCCGTAACCCATTCCTCCTTGAGAACGACGGCAACGTCCTGGAGAACGTGAACATCACCGCAACAGAGCTGTGGGACACCGCCGCCATGCCCACTGAGAACTACCAGTTCAAGACCAATGACAGCACAGAAGGCAGAGGATTCGACGCGACAACCTCGAAACTCACCTGGACCAACGTGCCCCTCATAACAGGCTCTATCATAGCAGTAGGCAAGTTCGACTACCACGACACCAACGACACAGCCAGGGTCGACATCAAGGTCAATGTTCCGGTGGCAGAGCTTCCAGGAAACAAGTCATCCATAGTCACATTCGAAGCGAGGAGGCTCACATGAGAATGATGCATGTTGCGGGACTGAGCATCATCCTCATAGTCCTTATTGCAGCAGCCATGCATCAGCCAGAGGCAATCCTCCAGCAACCTGATAATGACAGCTTCATCCAGGCCAGGCAGCCGGGCTTCAAGTGGCAGGGAGGCAGCACAGAGCTCTGGATAGATGAGACACCCCACTTCACCACCCCGCTCATAGTCGACTGCCCGCAGAGGGAATGCATCCTCACATCTCCGCTGGAGCTGAAGGAATACTATTGGAAGGTGCCCCCCTCACAGGTATGGAAGTTCACCATTGACAGCAACGTCGCAGTCGAGGTCGAGAGGAACGACTCGACCCTAGCGATGCGCAACGTGGGCAACACGCCCATAGGTGTCAAGGAGATAAGAGGTTCGGGCATCACCGGAGCGGTCATAGGCATGGGAGACGAGAGGGACTACCTCTTGGAAGAGCCCACGGATTTCGAGGTGAAGCAGCATGGATAGGCGCATATTGCTGGTCCCTGTGATGCTCCTCCTCTTACTGCCAGCTGTACACTCTTTGGGCATAAGCCCTGGCAGGCGTACAGTGGACTTCGAGCCAGGACAGTCGCATGAGATACCATTCACCGTGTCGAACAACGAGCAGAAGGACATGCGCCTGGTCATATCAGCCCGGGGAGAGCTCGCCCAGTACATAACCCTGAGCCATGCCCTTGTGGACTTCACAGAGGAGGACACCTCAAAGGCCTTCTCTTACAGGATCTCCCTGCCTGACAAGCTCGACAGGCCAGGAGTGCACTCAGCTGAGATAGTGGTCATGGAAGTGCCCTCAGAGAAGGGCGGGGACGGCACCTTTGTGGGTGCGACTGTGTCAGTCGTGACAGAGCTGAGGGTGAGAGTCCCATACAAGGGTAAGTATGCAGAGATCAGGCTTGACGTCTCAGAGGCCAAGGTGGGAGAGACCACCACATTCATCGTGCCGGTCATGAACGTGGGCGAGGAGGACATACTCAAGGCTAAGGGTTCGATAGACGTGCTAGGTCCCACGAACGAGAGGATCATGACTGTTGATACCGATGAGAAATCCATCAAGTCCAAAGAGACCAAGGAGCTTATCGCCCAGTGGCGGGCTGACGTGAACCCAGGCAAGTACTATGGCGTCGCCACAGTAACGTATGACGGCCTTCAGACAAGGGCTGAGCGGGTGTTCTCAGTGGGCGACCTGTCCATCGTCCTGATCGAGGTGAATGTGAAAGACTTCAGGCTGGGAGGCATCGCTAAGTTCGAGATGCTCATAGAGAACAGGTGGAACGAGCCACTTGAAGATGTCTTTGTGACCATGACCATCTTCAGCGAGAAGGGAGACCTCATAACCGAGGTGAAGTCCTCGTCTGAGAGGATGGATGCCCTGGGCAAGAAGACCTTTTTCGTCTATTGGGACACCGAGAGCGTGCCTCAGGGCTCATATAACACCAAGGTAGTCATAAACTACGGGGACAAGACCCTGGAGATACAGTCCAAGATCGTCGTGACCCTAGACAGCATCCAGACAAGGTTTGTCGAAGTGACAGGTCAGGTCATCGGTGAAGAAGAAGCCAAAGGCGGCATCAACACCTTGCTCATACTCGGCATAGCCGTCCTCATAATAATAAACATGGGATGGTTCGTTTTCATGAGGAAGAACAGGAAACAATAGGCGACATCTAAAAAATGTATAGGGGAAAACAAATTTGCATGTGAGACTCATAATTACAGAGCCAATTTGCAGTCATGAGACCAACTCACATGCAAATTTGCCCATTTTTTTTAGATGGAGCCGGCACAATAGAAAACTATTTATATACCTATCTCAATAAATGGTTCATATGGCAGAATCCATGGCTGTTACGAAGAAAGCTATTGCAGTCTTGCTTGTGGTAACCATCTTCCTGTCCCTTGTCGGCACCTGGGTTTTCCTGAATGCTATCGAGACCAGGATGCAGGCAGAATACCAGTTGGCCCAGCTCACTGACATGGGCTCTCCAGTGGGAGAAGGCAATGTCCTGATCACCATACATAACCCAGGCTTTGAGCGGACCACCGGTCTTGGAACCCCTATGGTTACCGGCCAGGTCATCTTTTCCATCAACCAGCCTGATACCGCTTAACTTTTTTGAATGATAACATTATTTGACAAAATCGAAACTTTTATAAATGACCATGCATAGTGAGACAATTGAAGATGAGCAATGACCTCTCGAACAGTACGCTCGCGATTCTCATGATAGTGGCCATTATCGTTTCTTTGGGTAGCCTGTTCATAAGCCTTGATAAGCTCAGTAGTTTCCAGAGGCCTCCTAAGGTCACTGGATATGCACCTTCAGGCTCAGGCATGGTCAACTTGACAATCCTTGCATTCAACTCGATAAACGTCGAGGACTCGTTCATTGACCTGGGCAACATCACGCCGGCCGCAGGAGTGGGATGCAACGTCAGCAGTAATTCGACATCGGAGCCGGGTTGTGTCCAGGCTAACTCCGGCACATGGCCTGACAACATCACTATCTCGAACGACGGCAACAAGAATCTCAACGTGACCGTCAGGAGCAGCATAATCGCTTCGAGCCTCATAGGCGGCACAAACCCTGAATTCGGCTTCACTTCAAGGAATGCGACTTACTTAGGGGGTTGCTCGAACCGCAGTTCTGCATGCTACACGGGCAAGTGCGGCTGTGAGAACATGGGCAACTGCTCCTACCAGATCAACTTCACGAATTTCGCGGCTGTAGGCACTGAATACGAGGTCTGCAAGAACCTTACCTATGGCGGCACTGCATCCACAAGGCCGAGGGTCTATGTGTGGGCAAGGGTCCACGTGCCGGCAGATGCGATGGCAGTGGTTGCCGGTAACGCCTCACTCACATTCACAGCCAACACCCCGACTCCGTCATGATGAAATCCCTTCTTTACGCACTCACCTTACTTGTCGTCATAAACATCGCTTCGGCCATAGGTATCGGTCCGGCAGAGACAGTAATCGATTTCGAGCCCAATCTCGCCGTGGGTTTCACCAACATCATCCTCAGCAACTCAGAGTCTGAGATGCCGGTCACGATATATGTTGATACTGCTTCGGAGCTCTTCCCCTATGCTATCCTGCCTGAGAACAGGACCTTCACTATCCCGCCCAGGGGGCAGGCATCATTCACCTACAGGATAAAGCTTCCTGAGAGCATGGAAAGGCCGGGCTCCCACAATCTCAAGGTGGGAGTCATGGAAGGCATGTCCACAGGTGGCACGATAGGGGTCTCGACAGCGGCCACAACCCTGCTGAGGGTGATGGTACCTTACCCGGGCAAATACCTGGATCCCCAGTTGGTGATCAAGGATGTCGAGCAGAACCAGACAACACCCATAACCCTTTACTTCATCAGCCGGGGCGAAGAGATAGTCAACAGGATATCTGCCAAGGCCACGATACTCTCGAATGACAAGGTGATTGATGAGGTCAGCCTGGGCTCAGAGGGCCCTCTCAATCCTAGGGCGACTACAAGCCTCAAGGGGCAATGGAACACCAGCGGTCATCAGATAGGCCAGTACAAGGCCATCGTTGATTTTGACTATGACGGCACGAGGGACCGGATCGACAAGTACTTCATGGTCGGCACTGAGTCGATAACGATAAAGGAATTCACCAGGGAGTTCGAACAGGATTCCATCAACAAGTTCGATATCAAGGTCAGCAGCATATGGAATGAGCTGATCAGGGGCGTCTTCGCCAAGACAGTGATAAAGAGGGATGATGATGTGGTAGCTGAGCTGCAGACGCCCACCGTCAACCTCATGCCCTGGGAGGACCATGTCATGCAGGCATTCTGGGACACTGACGGAGTCGAGCTCGGGAGGTATGACGTCCTGATGACCATATATTTCCTGGATAAGACGGTCTCTGAGAAGGGCTACGTAACAGTCGTCCCGAAGACAGAATCTCCTGCCCAGATAGGTGAAAAGGCAGGCCTTGCTGCGCTGTTGGAGTCATCCACTGCGATTGTCATCCTGGTCATCCTGCTGGTAGTGGCCATCATGACTAACATAATAATACTGATCAAGAGACGTAAATGAGGTGCTGAGATGCGAAAATTAATCTTTTTGGCCATTATCATCTGCGTCGCCATATCCCTGACCACCCTGATGATATTGCTGGTCCCTTCTCAGGTCATCGAGGAGCAGGAGGTCGCCATCGACCTCCAGGTGGACGATGAGATGATAGGTTTCAACACAGACACTGAAGCGATACATCTCGGCAGGGTGCATTCCCCAGGCTCCTCTGAGCGCGGCATCGATGTCAGGAACGACCACACATTCCCGTTGCAGGGCACCATCTATCTGAGGGGCAACATCACATCTTATGTCAGGGTGAACGCTACCGTCTTCGAGCTTCAGCCGAGCGAGACAGAACGGATAATATTCTATTCCCGCGTGCCGGCAGACACACCCAACGGCAATTACAGCGGCTTCGTGAAGATCGAATACAGGAAGGGATGACGGTTTTCGCCGGACAACTCATCGGACAACTTATAAATATCCATTGCTGTCAACAGGGGTGATGGACAAATTCCCTGCCAAGAGGCTCTTGGTGCCTGCTGTGATATTCTTCCTAGTGCTGGCTTCTGCCGAGCTTTCTGTGATGCTCATCGCACCGCAGCGTCTTTACAACCGGTACAACAGCGTGCATCCTGACTATCGACCACCGACAGAGCCTCACTGCTATCTCGGCTGGTACAACCGGCCGTCTTCTGAGACCATAAGCTACGACCTGGACAGCGGCCTCTACACTGCAAGGCACAATGCTGTCGGCTTCAGGGGCCCGGAAGTGTACAACACCACGGTGAGCAGGGCGCTGGCTTTCGGTGACTCCCAGACCTATGGCCTGTACTTGAGCGAGGCCGAGACCATCCCCCGCCGGCTTCAGGGGCTTACAGGTGTGGAGACTCTCAACCTCGGAGTCATCGGCTATTCTACTGATCAGGAGCTGGTGCTTTACGAGTCGTTGAAGGGCAACCTGGAGCATGACATCGTCATAGTGTTCTTCTACATTAATGACCTGAACGGCAACATCCAGAGGATGCAGCACGGTCTCCAGAAGCCGTATTATGCGCTCAGGAACGGCAGCCTTGTGCTCAAGAAGGCGGACATCTGTGAACTGCCTGAGCAGAGGGACCATACTTACTTCGGCTTGGACCGTATCTTTCGTTCCTGGTCCCACCTGTATACATGGGCGGTGAACGTGCGGCAGGACAGGGAGCAGATACATTTTTATGACGTCTTCGACCAGATAGCATACTATCTGATGAGGCAGGAAGGCCGTTATTACAGGCCGAGCCTGGACCTCACCCTGGCGATCCTTGAGAGGTTCAGGGATGAGGTCGAGGCCGATGGAGGATGCTTCATACTCGTCAATCTGCCGGTCAAGCTGATCGTCCTCGAGGATTATCGGCCGGGTTATTTCGATGGATACCTCGACAGGACAGAGGATGATTTTGATTTCTACAGGATCGACCACGAGCTGGAGGCCTTTGCGCAGGACAGAGGCATGACCTTCGTCAACACCAACATCTTGGTATCTGCTGATCCTCGAAGGCATGCTTACTTCGTGGATGACGATGCCCATCTGTCTGCAGAAGGTGCTGGGAAGGTGGCTGAGCTGGTAGCCCCATATGTCAGGGAATGCTCAGAACCTCGCAATATTTAAATAATGAAGGTCGCTTTATAGGGATAATGCCAAAAAGAGTGTCGAACAACGTGCTGTTGCTGATAAGCCTGATATTCTTCTTCACGACCATCACCAACCTGGTCTTGCTCTACAAGGCCATCCCTGAGGTGCCTACAGGCAAGGCAGCCTCAGGCCAGGGGGATGTCTTTCTGTGCATATCACATAACATCACCATAATAAGCAGCAGCTTCGAGGCCAGCGAGTACGAGGCATTCTACGACGTGCTGGTCATAACCAATCCTGACAGCAGACAGATTTCATATTATGAAAATTTCACTATTTTTGAGATCGGCCACGGCTCCGGCATAATGTCCTTCACGCCCCAGTTTGGAAATGCAGGCGTGCATCCCGTGTTGTTCTGGATCTACGAGAACAACCCCTATTGCGGCATCCACAACATCACCAAGGTGATAAACTTCACCATCAATAGGGTGGCAAAAGACTCAGACCTCGAGATATGGGACGACACTGACGCAAAAGGGGGCGGGCAGACCAGGTATGTCTATGAGAACGTGACGTTCTATGCCAACTATACTGATGCCAGCACCGGTTACTCGATAAACGGCTCTGACACGGCTTGTTCCTTCACGCATAACCGCTCTGGCCAGCGCTCGACCCCAGTGGACATGACCTTCAACCGCACCCTGAGGCTCTACACCACCAAGACGCATTTCACCCGTCCTGGATTCAAGGAATACAACGTCACCTGCGTGTCCCCCACCCATAACTTCTCCACCCGCCTGATAACCGACAACCTCACCATCACCAACAGGCCTCCTGTCCTGGTATTCCCGCTGCCGAACGAAACCATGTACATGAACACGATGCTTTCCGGCCGCGATCTGGACGACTACTTCATGGACCCTGACGGCGACTTCATGACCTACAACACCACCCCTGTGAGCAACATCAACATCATCATCTCCTCTAACACCCATGTCATATCCTACGTGCCCGATCCTGACTGGTTTGGCTCCAGGCTGACCATGTTCTATGCATACGACACCTTTTTGGCAAGGGCAGATAGCAACGTGGTCAATGTGACAGTGGTCTATAGGGAGCCGCCACCCATACCTCCCCCAGCCGGTGCCAGCGGTGGCGCCGGCGGCGGAGGCGGTGCAGGAGTGGTCTCGCCATGCATCCCTGACTGGAAATGCACTGATTGGGAGCGATGCCTGCCGGCAGGCTTCCAGCGAAGGAAGTGCACAGACTTCAACGAGTGCAACACCGACTGGATGAAGCCGAACGAGACCCAGCTGTGCACCTACATACCTACCTGCAGCGACCTGATACGCAACCAGGGCGAGGAAGGCGTCGACTGCGGCGGCCCCTGTCCGCCATGTCCGACATGTGAAGATGGCATCAAGAATGGCGGTGAGCTCGGTATCGATTGCGGAGGTATATGCTATCCGTGCGGCAACTGTACGAACGGCATAAAGGACTGCCATAACGGCTCATGCGAGCTAGGTATCGATTGCAGCGGCCCCTGTTCTGCATGCCACACATGCGAGGATGGCATCCAGAACCAGAACGAGCTCGGTATCGATTGCGGAGGCCCGTGCATGCCATGTCCGACCTGCAGGGATAGTCTCAAGAACGGGGATGAGCGGGGGGTGGATTGTGGCGGCGACCAGTGCAGGCCTTGCCTCTTCGTTGAATTCCCAGGCGGCATAAGCCGCGGACTCATACCCTTCATACTGATACTCATCCTGCTGATAGCCATGATAGGGTATGTGAGCTACCAGCTCCACCGTCACGTTCACAAGGTCATCACAAAGACATCAGTGTTTGCCATGAGATTGCGCCGTAGGCTCGGCCTGGTCGAGAAGCCCATACCGGCTTTGCTGAAGCTCCGTGCCTCAAGCCTGCTCGCTGTCAGGCGATTTGAGCGCGGCCTTACGAGAGGCAGTCCTGTCACTGTAGCGAAGGACCTGGATGATAGCTTTGTCATGTTCGCCAAGAGGATGATCCATGCCGAGGGCTCGTTGACCCATCAGGAGCTGATCAAGCGTATCGGTACGTCGAAGCTCAGCCGGGTGAAGAGGGCTGCCCTCGCGTCCTATCTTAAGAGGATAGAGAAGGTGAAGTACTCAGGTTATGACATCTCAAAGCCGTCGTTGAAGGCTCTCCTGACAGAGGCCAGGGAGATAATCGACGCTACCACCCCTTCAGTCTCCAAGAAGGAAGAGGCGAGGGCCATGACAGCTGCGAAGCCGGACACTGTCAAGCCATTGCTGGCAGAGATGCGCGCCGCGATAGCAGCGAAGGACGTTTCAGGGGCTGCAGGGAAGTACAAGCAGATAAAGAAAGAGTTCTCCAAGCTCAGTCCTGAAGATCAGAAGCGCATCATGCCCAGCATCTCGAGGGAATACAAGCGACTTACTAAGATTATACAAGAAAATAAATGAAAATAAGTATTTATTCTTATTAAAATTAAATTAATCTATTTCAAATAATGATTTATTATATGAAATAGGTTTATCTTATTATATTAGAATTTAGTTATATCCAATAAGTAAAAACGATAATTTTATATATGCTGATTGTATATTAATCAGTTAATTTGAAAGGCCAGGCGTGGAGAATGCAGGATATCAAGAAAGATCCATCTTTCGAGATAGTCAGGCTAGGCCTGAGAGAGCTGCAGAACAAGTATGGCCTTCAGCCGGAAGAGATCCTCCATCAGCTCTCTCCGAAGGACGAGATCCCCATATCTGTCTTCAAGAACCCTAAGCTAGGCATATTGGAGGTCCTCGTCAAATACCTCAAGGAAGAGCGCAGGATGCGCCTCTCCACGATCGCTGCAGAGCTGAACCGGGACCAGAGGACGATCTGGAGCACCTATGCCAACAGCAAGAGGAAACATCCTATCAGGCTGCCCAAGCGGCCCTCGAAGCACTCTATCCCCTTGGCACTGTTCAAGGACAGGAAGCGCTCAGCCTTGTCCGTCCTCGTGCTTTTCCTGCAGGGACAGGGGCTTTCTCACAAGCAGACAGCAATAGCCTTAGGAAGGAGCTATCCTACTGTCTATGCCGCATCAAGGAGGGGTAAGCGATGAGAGCCGTCCTCGCCTTGACGCTTATCTTGCTGGTCCCTCTGGCATATGCAGTCTGCGACGGCTCGAACTACCCTTACTTCCTCCATACCTTCCCTGCCTCACTGGAGGCCTTCGAGGGATTGCTATTCTATTATGATGTGAATGCCAGTGACGCGCTCTATTCGACCCAGCTCACTTACGGCATCCTGACTGATCCCGGCGACCTGCCCGGCATGACCATCAACTCCTCCACGGGCACTTTGAACTTCACCCCTCAGGACCATGATACCGGTTCCCATAATATCCAGTACTATGTGCAGAACCCGGATGGATGCAATAACATGTCTGACCTGCTCGTCCTCGCCATCAGGGACGCTCCGAACATCAGCGCCACGCTGCCAGCATCGGCTACGCCGCAGATATATGAGAACATCACCACGACCTTCAACGTGACCATATATGACAAGGATTCCGGAGACATAATGAATTTCACTTGGTACGTGAACGGGGAGTATAATTCGACAGGCACCGAGCTGAACTACACACCGAGCTACTGCTCTGCCGGCACCCATAGCATCTCGGTCCTGGTAAATGACACGTTTAATCTCAGCGTACAGTATAACTGGACCGTGACCGTATTGAACAGCAACCGACCGCCGGTGCTCAACGGCACCATCCCCGACATAAACTGGACCGAGAACACCAACCTGACCAATGCTATCAACCTGAGCGATTACTTCTATGATGATGACCTCATAGAGTGCGATGGTGACAGCAACAGTTACCTCCAGAACCTAACTTACACCGCCTCAGGCAACAGCCAGATATCGGTCTTGATAGGCTCCACCACCTATTTCAACGTCAGCTTCCTGTCCCCCGGGCATTGGGCCGGCAAAGAGAACATCACATTCACTGCCGATGACGGCTACAACACCACGAACAGCACTAAAATGAACCTCAACGTGACCAACGTGCCTGACCATCCCGTCCTCACACAGCAGCCGAACATAAGTGCGAAGAGGAATTCCATCCACCATATCCTCATCAACCTCACCGACTTCGACCTTGCAGCGCCCGGAGACACCATCACTTTCACCATCAACGAGAGCGGTCCTGACTTCAACATCACAAAACTGAGCGACACCCAGGCCAACCTGTCATACTTCAAGAGCACCACAGGTGTGTTCAGCATATTCCTGAACGCCTCAGACCAGTACGGCCTGAACGACACCATGGAGTTCATGATAACCATCCGGGACAACCTGCCTCCAGTCATATACACGTCATCAATAACTGTGAACACGACTGATCCGCTGGTGATGCAGGTGAACGCCACAGACCCTGACGGCGACCCTATGACATTCAACTTTAGCCTCACGTGGGGCAACCTGTCCAACTTCAACCTGACCAGCACGGGCATAATCAATTTCAAGGGGTTAGAGAACGAGACCGGCACCCATTACATCAACATAACAGCCTACGACGGCCTAAACACGACCATCAAGAACGTGACGGTTATCATCCAGAAGATAAACTTCCCGCCTGTCTGGAACCTCTCGAACATGGTGGCCTTCGCCAACCAGACCTTCAGCTACCTGATCAACGTCACAGACCCGGAGAATGACACGATATCAGTCTCATACTCATTCATCGGCAATGCCATGTCGAATTTCGTGATGAACGCGTCCGGCTGGATCAACTTCACCCCGCTGAACAACGAGTCAGCACGATACATGATAAATTTCTCGATGAACGACTCTTCCCACAACCCGATCTATGCAGCCGTGAACTTCACCCTGTACTGGATAAACCGGGCGCCCACCATCAGTTCTTGGAACATGAGCTTCCCGCTGATAAACGTGATCGAGGGCGATACACTCGGTTTCAACGTGACGGCAACAGACCTGGACATGACATATTTCGACAACCTCACCTATTCGTGGCTCCTGGACGGGGTGAACCAGACCAGCGGCCTGGGCAACCAGAGCTATCTGGGCAACACATCCACCATGGGCTTCAGGTGGTATACCGGCTTCTGCACCGCCGGCACCCGGAACATCACCGTCATCGTCGAGGATGCCCTCAACCTCACGAGCCAGTACAGCTGGAACGTCTCTGTCAATAATACCAACAGGGTGCCTTACTTCGGCTTCATCACCCGCAACAACGCGACCTATTTCAACCAGGGGACCCTCTACAACACGAGCGTGGCCAGAGACGGAACGATAGTGATGAACAATGCCTCGAACACGAGCTTCCACACGGTCGGCTCATACTATTCGGCGACGGTCAACCTGGGCGATAACGCCGCCAACCTGAGCCTGTTCCATTGGAATGCATCCATACCTTCCCAGACCGACCTGTACCTGAAGACCCGCACATCGATGGATGGCAACACATGGGGCAACTGGAGTTCCCGCTACAACACTTCAGGCACTGATTTCCTGTCGCTGCCTGAGCGCTACGTCCAGGTGATGGCCAACTTCTCCACGAACAACACCAACCTGACCCCGACGCTTTTCAACTACTCTTTCGATATCTTCATCAGCAACAAGTCGATAACCCAGAACACCATCCTCAACCCGTGGCTGGACCTCGACTTTTTCTTCTTCGACCCTGACTACATACAATGCTCAGGTGCGAACAAGGACCCGTTGAACTTTACCTTCTCTGGCCAGACAGACCTCACATTCACAGTGGACAGCAACCATCAGGTGCGGGTCGTGCCTGATACGGACTATTACGGCACGCAGACCTTTACCATAACCGTCAATGACGGCTATGACAATCTGACATCACACCTGATCAAGTTCTCCATTGCGCAGTCCAGCGGCTCGGGTTCCAGCACCTCTGCATCGAGCACCTCTAGCAGCGGTGGAGGTGGCGGAGGCACCCGTTATGTCTATAAGACCAAGACTGTGACCAAGCCCAAGGAGAAGATCGTCACCGAATACCAGAACATCACCCTTCCGGAAGCGCTGGACATAATAGCGCTCTCTCCGGTCGTCATCTATGAGAACGACACCGTGGTCGTGCCTGTGCTGTTGAGGAACGAGTGGAACCAGACGCTCTCGAACATCTCGCTTTATGCAGAGATAAACGGCAACTTCTCCACCTCTTTCCTGCAGGACAATTTCCCTCAGCTCTTGCCAGGCGAGGAGCAGTCGACCAAGCTTATCCTTTCATCTTATGCCAGCCTGGGGAACTATGAGCTCAAGGTCATCGCCAAGGTGGGCTCACCTTCGTTCAACGACTCAGTAACCTTGTTCGTGAACTCGATAGAGTTAGGGAAGAAGAACGAGTCCCAGCTGAACACCAAGATCACTTTCGCCCGCGACCTGCTCCAGGACAACCCGATGTGCCTCGAGCTCAATGAGGAGCTCGGCAGGGCATCTTCCCAAGTGAAGAGCGCCAACTATGCCGGTGCAGCAGCCACCATAGACCTGGTCATGGACACCTGCCGTTACCTGATATCTCAGCACAACAAGGCCATTGATGAGACCCCGGGCAACGTGTTCAGGCGCCTGAGCTCGTCATTGATGAACAACATAACCTTCTACGGCATCCTCCTGGTGTTCGTCGCGACCCTTGCCACCATGCTGCTGATAACGACGAGGAAGCCCAAGCTCAAGAAGGAGAGGAAGAAGAAGGCGAAGGAGAAGAAGGAAGAAGAAGAGGCTTTTGAGCCCTTCACTTAGCGACTATCTCTTCGTACAGCTCCAACAGCTTGGGATGCAATTCTTTCTTCTCTTTCTTGTTTAGCCTGGCGAAGGCGTCGCCGAGCATCATGTAGGCGCTCCTTGCATCCGGCAGGTGATCCTCCTTGATGGAATCCTTCCCTGTCTCAAATATGTTGTTGAACTCTATCCTGTTCAGGCTCAGCTTCTCCGGCTTAGGTATCTTGGATATCATTATGGGCGCTTCCGGCAGCTCTTCGAGCCTGATGCCCTGCATCGCAGGCACTGAGACGTGCACGTTGCCGTAGCTCAGGCTTATCTTTGGCTCCTTGTGAGGTGTTATCATCTGCATGTGGGGCATGAAGAGCTTCTTTGCAGGCTGTTCCTTCTCTTCAGGCCTCTGCTTGTTCAGCTGGTATATCAGCGTCTCGAAGATGTGCAATTGCCCGTAGATGTCTTCCTTGCTCACCTTGGCATGCGTGTACTTCATGTTGCTGAGCTTCTTGACAAAGCTGTCCACCTTGTTGATTACGCCTCTCTTATAATCGTGTTTCTCCAGCTCTTTCGGGACCTCTTCGAGGGTGAAGTTGCCCTTTTTCTTCAGCAGTTTCTCGAAGAAGAAATGCACCAGTTCAGCCATGCCGTCTATGGTGGGCTCTTTCTTGCCGAAGTGGATCTCGTTGCGGTAGAGGAAGAGCCTCCTCAGGATCTCCTCCCATATGGTCCTCTTGGCAGCTGTCCTCTTCTTCCACGGCAAGCGGAGCTTCATGCTGATATCTGTCCTCTGTGCATATTTAAACCTATCGCCGGCTCCATCCAAAAAATGGGCAAATTTGCATGTGAGATAGTATCATGATAGTAAATTGGCTTCATAATTATAGGTCTCACATGCAAATTTGTTCTCCACTATACATTTTTCGGATGTCGCCCCATCGCCAAAAAATATATAAAGCCGTCTCATAAGGATTGACATATGCCTGACAAGGCGTTCATCAAAAAAATAGAGGCGGACGGAAAGGTCATCGAGAATATAAAGAGAGAGGTAGCCAAGGCTGTGGTCGGCCAGGACGCGGTCATCGATTCCCTGATAACGGCCATCATCGCCAACGGCAACGTGCTTCTCGAGGGCGTACCAGGCATTGCCAAGACCCTCATAGTCAGGACCTTCTCTAAGGTGATGGGCTGCTCCTTCAGCAGGATACAGTTCACCCCTGACCTGCTCCCGACAGACATAACAGGGATAACCGCCTATGACGAGAAGAAGGGATTCTACGTTGTGAAGGGGCCGATTTTCGCAAATTTCATACTCGCAGATGAGATCAACAGGGCCCCGCCCAAGGTCCAGTCTGTACTTTTAGAGTCCATGCAGGAGAAGCAAGTGACCATAGGTAAAGAGACCTTTGTGCTCAAGCCTCCGTTCTTCATATTGGCCACGCAGAACCCGATAGAATCCCTCGGAACCTACCCTCTTCCCGAGGCCCAGGTGGACAGGTTCCTGTTCAAGCTCTTCATAGACTACCCGAGCGAGGAATCCGAGCAGCTCATACTCAACCAGAACATATCCATCCACGAGTTCGGCCATTTTAAGCTGAATCCCATCGTGAACGGCAGGAAGATCCTTGAGCTCCAGCAGCATGCCAAAGGGATATTTGTCGATCCCAAGATAGAGAAGTACATCGTAAATATAGTCACGGCCACGAGGAAATCTGACAAGTTCGGGATCAAGCTCGGCAAGTACATCGAGTGGGGGTCCTCGCCTAGGGCGTCCATCGGCCTGTACATCGCTGCGAAGGCCAGGGCCCTCCAGGAAGGCAAGCACTTCGCGACCCCTCATAATGTCAAGCAGGTGGCGGTTGATGTGCTGCGCCACAGGGTCCTTCTCAACTATGAGGGCCAGTCAGAGAACATAACCCCTGACATGGTAATAAAGGAGATTCTCGACAAGGTCCCTATACCATGAAGCAGATAAAGGTAGATTTTGCTCCGCTCGTCAAGCAGCTGGAGATACAGGCCAAGAAGAACATAATCATCTCTGGGATGACAGGCCAGTATAGGAGCGTCTTCAAGGGGCGGGGCATGGAGTTCGAGGGCTATCGCAAGTATGACCAGAGCGATGACGCGCGAATGATTGACTGGAAGGCCTCATTGAGGTCCAAGCAGCCTGTCGTCAGGGAGCTGATAGAAGAGAGGCAGCTCGAGACCCTGTTCGTCTTCGACGTCTCCAGCTCTATGCTCTTCGCCTCCACCGAGAAGCTCAAATGCGAATACGCTGCAGAGCTCATCGCCACGATGGGCTTCGCTATCATACAGGGAGGGGACGCTGCCGGCCTTCTCATGTTCAGTGACCACAAGGTCTTCCAGGTGAACATGGCCACAGGGCCGAGGCAGTACTACTTGATGACCCGTGCTTTGGAGAATCCGAAGCTTTACGAGGGTGAATATGACCTCGATAGGATGCTCGATCACCTCATCCATTTCACGAGGCGCAATACCACTATTGTCATGGTATCTGACTTCATCGGGGTGAAAGGCGACTGGAGGGGCAAGCTCAAGATAGCTGCGCGCAAGTTCGACCTGATAGGCATCATGATCCGTGATCCCCGTGACATCACCATGCCAGAGGTCGGCCAGGTGGTGATATCCGACCCCTACACCAGCAAGGAGATGGTGATAGACACCAAGCGCCTCAAGGACCATTATGCAGACGCTGCAAAAAAGCAGATAGAGGAGGTGCAGGCGGCATTCAAGGAGGCAGGGGCTGACCTGCTTTTCCTTGTGAGCGACCAGGGCTTCATAAAGCCGATGAGGGAGTTCTTCATGTGGAGGAGGGCGAAATGGAGATAACCTTCGCCAGGCCGTTGTACCTTGTGCTCTTGATCAGCGTGCCTTTCCTAGTGGTCACGCATTTCTTCACCTACATACACGTCAAGAAGAGGGCCATGCGCTTCGCCAACTTCGATGCCATAAAGAGGGTGACGGGCGGGGATAAGAGGATCATTGCCAACACCGTGTTCATATCGAGGAACGTCACCGTGCTGATATTGCGCACCATCATACTCCTTTTCCTCATACTCTCAGCCTCAGGTCCAGTGATATGGTTCACGGGCAGGGCCACGGAGTCAGCCTTTGTCATCGCCATCGACACCTCAAGCAGCATGCTCGCTGATGACCTCGCCCCTAACAGGCTGATCGCTGCGAAGGAGTCAGCCTCAGATTTCGTGAACCTGCTGCATTCAAGGACCAGCATCGGTGTGCTGGCCTTCTCCGGCGCGTCTTTCATCAAGACCGGGCTGACGGATGACCTGAGCCTGGTGAAGAGGGAGCTCTCCACTGTCGAGGCATCAAGGGTCGGAGGCACTGACTTAGGGGGTGCGATTGTCGACTCGATAAACATGATGGAGGAGGCCGAGTCAGCGAAGTCAGTCATCGTGCTGACAGACGGCAGGGGCAACGTGGGCACGGATCCGGACGAGGCAGTGTCGTATGCGAACGAGAAGCGCGTCCGTATCCATACGATCGGCGTCGGCACCAAGGAAGGCGGCGCTTTCATGAAGACGCTTGCAGTCACGAAGCTGGACGAGGACATCCTCAGGCAGATCGCAACGGACACATTAGGTACGTATCATAGCGCAGGCAACCAGGCAGAGCTGGAGATGGCGTTCACCGACATCGCCGCATCAGAAGAGGACAAGCTGCCCCTACGCCTCAGCATGGGGTTGATGCTCTTAGCACTCGTTCTGATATTCTTGGAATGGGGCCTCATCAACACTAAATATCGGACAGTTCCCTAACAAAATCGTGACCTTCTATAGGGCTTCGAGTCACGTCGTGGAGCTTTGCGCTCCACTTCCCCCAAAGACGGAGTCTTGGGCGCAAGTGAGCTATGCTCACTTTGCGTTTGCTCGAGCCACGAGAAATGCGTAGCATTTCTGTGTGCCAGAAATCTTCGATTCCGAGAAATGCTTTGCATTTCTGGAACAAGAGAGCTTCGCTCTCTTTGTTTCTGAGCATTTGAAAAAGGTCGCTGGATTGGGGATTGATCAACACTAAATATAGGACTGTGCCCTGATATTGCCATCTCTCAAACCCTGTATAGTATCATGACATATGTCACTAGAAGGACCTGGTGGCAGTTAAGGTGAGGTCTTGTCGTCCTCAAAACACCGGATTAATCAGTAATAACGTATGCTTCTGTGTGCGCCTGCAATAATGTCAAATTTTCG
>Ga0180007_10003100_pt1 | contig 18892 bp, 25 predicted proteins | sample MM_PC_MetaG_FD_121122 | JGI IMG/M metagenome (GOLD analysis project Ga0180007, IMG submission 121122) | Groundwater microbial communities from the Aspo Hard Rock Laboratory (HRL) deep subsurface site, Sweden - MM_PC_MetaG | ecosystem: Environmental > Aquatic > Deep subsurface > Groundwater... | reverse complement strand
ACCGAAATATGAGCCGTCTAAGCGCCGTTTGACATTCCCCAATGGGGTACTAGCCATAATCTATTCTGGGGAAGAACCCGACGAACTCAGGGGACCGCAAAACCAGAAGGCGTGGGTAGATGAATTGAGCAAATTCAAGTACCCGAAGGACACTTGGGATAATCTGATGTTTGGATTAAGGGTAGGGTCGAAGCCACAGGCAATAGTAACTACGACACCGAGACCTATCAAGCTAATCAAGGAGCTGGTGGCGGATGAGAGGACGGCAGTTACACTTGGGCATACACTAGAAAACAAGGATAACTTAGCTCCTGATTTCCTGAACTATGTCCTGCGGAAATATGAGGGCACTCGGTTAGGGCGGCAGGAGCTAGCTGGGGAAATACTCGATGATAACCCAGACGCTCTATGGGATAGACAAAACATCGATGACTTGAGGCAAAGGGAACACCCTGACTTGATTAGAGTCGTTGTTGCTGTAGACCCGGCTGTTAGTACTAAAGAGGAAAGCTCGGATACTGGAATTATAGTTGCCGGCATAGCCAACGTTGCCGGGTCGTTACATGGTTATATTTTAGACGACCTCACTCTGAAAGGAACGCCTGACCAGTGGGCAACAGCAGCGGTGACAGGCTACCATAGCATGAGAGCTGATAAGATAGTCGGTGAAGTCAACAACGGCGGCGACATGGTGGAATATACTGTGAAGACAGTTGACCCCAATGTGGCTTTCAAGCAAGTTCATGCCAGCCGTGGCAAATACATCAGGGCAGAACCTGTCTCGGCTTTGTATGAGCAGGGTAGAATTCACCATATTGGGTTCTTCCCTGAACTGGAAGACCAACTTTGCGAATGGACACTGGGCGACAAGTCCCCTGACCGATTAGATGCTCTGGTCTGGGCGATAACCGAACTGATGCTGGAGGAGGAGAGGGGGGAGAGCATAGTGGTTCTCGACAGTATGAAATTAGTCGGTAACATGGATTTAAGTTAAAGGAGTTCAAAACAAAAGACGTAAAGCCTTAATCGGTTGTAACTATGGGCATTAAAGAGGAGAAAATCATCAATGGCAGAAGATAAACGCAATCCAGGCTTCGTCGACTTTGATTTGCTACTACAGGAAGCCACACAATCAGTCGAACAAGAGCTCGCCCTAGAAGACGCTGGTTGGATACAATTTGGAGCGTCTTCCGCTGACGTCGTAACACCCCTTGAACGAATTAACAATCTTAAAGCCTCTCGGATTTACTATACCAAAGACCCACTGGGGAGGCAAGCTATCCGTTTGTGGACTGACTATACGTTTGGTTCTGGGATGACTTTCCAAGCCCAAGACGATAAGGCACAAGAAGTCTTAACTAAATTCTGGGGTGCTCCATGGAATGCCCCAGTCTTCTCAGCAAGGGGGCAACGTAGGTCGTCCGATAAACTATTGGTAGATGGTGAGATATTCTTCGTAGTGTTCCTCGGCCCCAATGGAGATGCAATAGTTCGGTGGATAGACCCATTAGAAATCGAGGAAATCATCACAGACCCGGATGATATTGAGAATGTTCTTTACTTCGAGCGGCAGTGGTCTGATAGACAAGGCGAGGCTCATAAGACTTTCTACCGGGGCAAAACTAACATCGAGAATAAGCCCACTATCAATGCCATGCGACAAAAGGTGTCTGCTACCGATGACGGGATTGTTTTCCATTTAACATATAATACCATTACTCAGCGAGGCAATCCGTTATTATTGCCGGCTTTGGACTGGATTAAGCAATATCGTCGCTTTTTAGCCTCTAGGGTGGCAATTATGATGGCTTTAACCCGGTTTGCATGGAAAACTAAGATGGCAGGTGGTCAATCAGTTATAGACGCTAATAAGGCTAAGGTGAATGTCGAAGATAAGCCTCCGGCTGCTGGTTCTTGGATTATGGAGAATCTGGGGTCGGACACGACTCCGATTAAGACCGATACCGGCGCCGGGAATGCTTACCAGGATGGGCGCCAGTTAAAACTTCAGGTGGCGGCAGCGACTGGCATACCGGAGCAATACTACGGTGATATCTCTATAGGGAACTTGGCTACAGCTAAGACGGTTGAACTTCCTATGATGAAGCAGTTTCAATCGTTACAGAAGGTGTGGGAGGATTTTTACCAAGAGATTGATGAGGTAGTCTTACAACATAATGATATTGCCCCGGATAAATGGTATGTTGACAGGAACTTCCCATTGATAGCACCGAGGGACGTGGATTCTGCTGCGACTGCTATAGAGAAGATGGTCAATACTTTCCCATCATTTGCAGATTCTGACGAGGTAAAGGGAGCAGCTCTTACGATACTTGGCATTGACGATGTGGCTGAAGTGTTGGATAGTATAGAGAAGGTTATCGCCAGTAATCCTGATGCTAAATTAGCCAAAGTGCTGAGGGAATTTAGAGGGATGATTAGCAACAATGGAAAAGGAGAATATAGTGGCTACGAAAAAGGAACTGGTATTGAAGCCAAAGCCAGAAGTTCGAGAGGTCAAGAATGATATTTGCCAAATCTGTCAAGGAAAAGGATTCACCGAACATGGGCAAGGAGGCATTCTCAGAAGAAAGTGTGGATGCGGAACACTCTCAGTCGAAGAACAGATTAGAGTTATCCCTCCAAGAACTAGACAGGCTGATAGAAATAGCAGAGGATAAGATACCGGCGAACCCGAGGTCGCCACAAAATCAAAAGCATCGGAGAGCGTTTCAGAGAGCAATGGAGAGATACTTCCAGAATCTGGAGACGGCGTTTCCGTATCGGAAGGTGGAGAGGATATATAAACGATACGTGACGGAGGACTAGCATGGCTGATACGACTTATAATCTTATGATACCACCTACAAAAGCAATCGATAATGGTGATGGCACTTATTCTGTGTCTGTAGCTTTATCTACACTTGTGCCCTCAGGAATAGCGAAGGCGGACATATTTAACACAGCACTACCCGCTGCAGAGGGAGATTGGCTTGGCGCAGATATAACACCCACTAAGAGTCCAAGTTATTTAAATATATACGTTTCTGTATCCATACTTGGCATTTTGAGAGTAGCAAGAACGGTGGGGGGTGTCACGGTGACAGAGGATCTAAACAGTGGGGTAAATCTGGTTGCTGGAGCTGCTTATATGTTTACAATTCCATGGCGAACTGGGGACAGTATAAATATCCGTTATTCGACTACCACTGGCACAATAAACCGACTTCTGGTTGACGAGATAGGAGGTGGCTAAAATGGTTTATCCGCCACAAGGTTTATGGACACCTCCAAGAACAGCCACACTCGTAGTGGCTGCTTATAATGCTAGCGATAAATCGAAGGTTCAGGCTGACTTTGTTTGCGATGGTATAGCTGATGAGGTTGAAATTCAGGCGGCGATTGATGCTGTTTGGGCTCTTGGTGGTGGTACTGTTAAGCCCTCTGAAGGAGATTTTTATCCTGCTGGCCGTATTACCCTACACTCTAGAGTTGATGTAATAGGTTCCGCTGGAACTAAAGTCCATTCATGGGACCATGGGGAGATTTTTACAGAACCTACACCGAGATTATTCAGTCTGGATGCCGATGCAGCAAACTGGGTTGTAGAATCGGGGACCATAGCTTTAGCAGATAGTGCTGCCCAGTATACTGAGGGTGTTGGAGCATTGAGGGCTGTTGTAGCCGTAGGTGGGGAGATTAGTAGAACTTTCGCCGCCGAGGATTGGAGCTATTTTGAGTTCTTTCATATCTTTGTATGGAGTACTAATGATTATGTTGAAATTACATTCAAGGTACAAGATGCTGATGGTAATTACGACAGATGGCACTTTGAAACACAAAGACCTGATGGTTGGAATGAATTTACTCTTCCTCTTCGTAATCCCGATGATTCTAATGGGGTTGTTGATTATACCAGAATTGTTACCATTACTATAGATGACCTTGTTGCTGGAGATACCTATTATTTTGATGACATTAGAGTTGTTAAAGGCTATGGTGGGCTTGAAAACCTTGATATTGTTGGTACAACTGCTGTTATAGCAGGTACTACCATTACTACTTCGGCGTCCGAGGTTTATTTCAAGAATTTACGCTTAATAAATATAGCAGATGAATGTTTCACTATAACTTACGCTAGAAGACTTACAATTGATGGTTGTTTATTGTCTGGGTTGTGGGGTGCTGTAGCCTTGGGTGAGGGGGGGCCTAGACTTGAGTTATTTAGTACTTATAGATGTCGCTTCATAACCATCATTAACAATAAGATTGTTGGAGTTCCACAGGAAGGAGTGATTCTAACTGGGAATGATATTTTATTTAAAAACAATCAAATCTTAAATGCAGGTACTATTGCGGTGCGAGTTCGTAGTGATATTGGCAATACTACATATAGATCAAGTGACATTAGGATATTAAATAATACCATACGGAATGCGGTAATAGGAGTTTCTATCAGAGCTGAAGCTGGTGGTGGAGCTACCCATTGTCTGATTGAAGATAATGATATAGGTAATTTACAGTTTGATGGAGTAGATGTTGAGACTAATGGGCATCGCATTCTTAATAATAAGGTTCGTAATGTAAGGGTAGGGATAAGTCTTCGAGCAGGTGCTGATGACATCCGTGCATCAGGGAATTTTGTAGAGGATTCCACCACTGGGATAAACATAGAAAGTGATGATAATATAGCTAAGGAAAATTATATCAAGGACTGTACTACAGGTATCAATATTACGGCGACGGCTGAACGCAATGTTTTTAAGGATAATAGATTTGACACTGTCACCAATCCAATAGTCGATGCTGGTGTTGACTCGATATTTGACTTGGCTATCGAGGCAGTTGTCCTCGACCTCTCTGGTGGAGCCACTGATTTAGTCACCTTCCACGCTGTTGGAGGCCATTATCTCTGTGGTTACACAGTGCTCTATACCGAAGCTAGTTCTGCCGATGCCGGGGTAAACATCAGGATAGGCAGGCTACAGGCTGATGGAACCTTTGACGATGACTATTACGACATCGTCGCTAGTGAGATAAATGAGGCAAAAGGTTACTCCACACGTTATAAGACAGCTGATTTACTCCAGATGGCTATCGCCGATGGTGAGAGTGTAACTGTTGGAACAGTAGGTGGAAAGACAGGCGCTGGTGAAGTTAAGATAATCTTGCATATAGCGAAGTTATAGGAGAACTGAGTAATGGCGGATAGAGTAGTTTACATAAATGAGGCTGGCGGGCTTGAAGACAGAGGAATCGTAGATGGTAAGATAGTTACCCACGCTGCCGATATAGCTGCTCATCAGTATAGTCTTATGCTTAAAGTTCGAACTGGTGAGTATTTCCACGGTGTCCCGGTATATAGTGAGACACTAAACGCTTTAGTGGCCGACCAGATATATGCTGTCCCTTTTATAGTAGAGAGAGCTTTGACTATAGATCGGTTAGCGATTGAAGTTACTACTGGCGATGCTGGTAAAATAGCCAGATTGGGTATTTATAATGATGGGGCTAATATGTATCCAGGGACATTAGTTCAAGATTACGGAACAGTATCAGTTGCTGCGGCAGCTGTGGTTGCGGCTAGTGCTGACCAAGCACTTACTCCTGGTCTATACTGGTTAGTCGTGGTGTCCGATGGTGTTCCAACCTTATCGTGGCATAGTTATATATCCTTCGGCCTTGGGCAGACTGCAACAACATTTGATGTACCAGGTCGTGTTTGGATGGGATGGTATAAGGGAGCCGTTGGGAGCGGAGCTTTAGCAGACCCATTTGTCGCTGCAGGAACGTTACAGAGACAATCCATGCCAGCAGTATTACCAAGATTGAAAACGCTTGACTAAGGAGGTAGAGATGCCAGAAACAAGATATGAGATAGTATTCAAGGATGGGGTGGAAATAAGCAGGACGCCTTACGAGGTCTCTGATGAGGAATTGGCCAGAGAGCAAGCAACAAAGGACTGTAATGATACGCATTTAGATTTACAGCAACTCTTGAAGGATTGGGGTGGCCTTAATTTTGCTCAGAAGCAGGCGGCAATCGTAGAGACATATCCAATAGTTGTCAGGTTATGTCTTATGTGTGGAGAGAAAGCCGGATTATTCATAGTCGATTGGTGATTTAGATGGCTTTAGCGTCAGATATCGAAAGTATTATAAACCCATTACTAGCTGCTTTTAGCTCTCAATTGGCAACGATGGTTGAGAGGGAGCTAATAAATATCTATGTCTCTGGAGAATGGAATGAGCAAGGAATTAAATTTACCAAATCTTGAAGAAGCAGTAAAGGAAATGAGAAAACATTGTAAAGAAACTGTTGGAGTTATCACTGCCGAAATGAGGAAGAATTGTTACACTGTTGAGTGGGGCTTTCTAACTAGAGAAGAATTTGAGAGAATAACCAGAAAGGAAATAGAATAATTGCCACTGGAAAAAGATATTGATGGATCGTTAACCCCTTTAGTGGTTGCACTTTCGGCGGGTTTATTGGCTAGTGTGAGAGATGAGCTATTACTTATCTATAAGTCAGGGGAGGCAGAGATGACAGCTTGGGCTAAATTAACTATTGCTTCTCCGCCAGCCCCTAAAGTTGCCATAGACTTTGCCAGGGAAAGAGGGGCACAGTTAGTTACTCAAATGAATGAGACTACCAAGAAACGATTAGCTAATGTTATAAGTGACGGTATCAAAAATAAGAGAGGGGTACCTGGGATTAGCCAGGATATACGCAAGACATTTGCAGACATGACTAGATATAGGTCGGAGTTGATTGCCCGCACAGAAACTGCCAATGCTTTAACCCATGCGAGCCTTGATAGGATGGGCGATTTAGGGGTTGATGGAAAGGAGTGGGTTACTGTGGGCGATGACCGTGTGAGCCTAGAATGTCAGAGCAATGAAGCACAAGGCGTTATTCCTATTGACCAAGAATTTACCAGTGGTGTTATGGGACCGCCACAGCACCCCGCATGTCGCTGTGCGATAGCCCCCGTTATGCTAAGGAAGTAAAGAAATATGTTTGCTTACTTTTATAAGACATATTGTAGATGTGCCGCAGCGCCAGCGATGTTGAGGAGTTAGATGGTAACCGACAGAGTAAAAATCCAGAAGCCAGAGGATGAGGAACTCAAGAAGCAACTCGACAAAGTTGACTGGAGTATGTTTCTTCAGTATGGGTGTGTTAAAATACAGGTAAGGCAAGGGAAAGCCGTTTTGGTAACTAAAGAGGAGACTGTTAAACTGGATTAAAAACCGAATAGATAGCGATGTTGTGGAGTAGAGCAGTGGTTAGCTCGTCAGCCCCATAAGCTGAAGGTCAGGGGTTCGAATCCCCTCTCCGCTACCAAGCTAATAGAATAGTAACTAGCTAAACGGAAGAACCGATAGGCAGAAACGCTTATCGGTTCTTTTTTTGTTTTTGGAGAAGCAGAAATTACTCTTGAAAAAGAACAACAGAGATTAATAAAGGAGGCAAAGTCAATTGCCATACGCAAGGAATAGTGAGTTACCAGACGCAGTGAAGGCGTTGCCTACTGCCGGTCAGACAATGTATAGGAAAACATTTAATTCTGCGTTTGAGCAATACGATGATGAAGGCAAGGCTCATGCTACTGCGTGGGCTCAAGTTAAGACTCAGTATAAGAAAGTAGGCGATAAATGGGTCGCAAAGGAGGCTTCAATGCCGAAAGTTAAAGAGAAGATGAGTGATAAGGACAGGTCGAATATCATTCAGGCAGCACTAGAGGAACACTATCATAGAGATACTCAAGCGTATCCTGGCTCACCGATACCTTCGCTACGTGACATATACGAAGATAGCGTGGTCTATAATCTGGGCGGTTCTCTCTTCGAAGTCACATATACTATGGACAAAGCGGGGAAGGTCACTTTTGGGGAGGTGACTAAGAAAGTCATTGCACAGACAGTTTACAAAGCTATTGAATCTCTAAGAGAGAAATACGCCGAACTCATACAGGAAGCTGGGGAACGTGGAGTGGCTATGGATGCCCTACGAGAAGTGGCTGAAAGCTGTGATGCCTTAATAGGTGCCGATGAACCTGACGAAGATGCCGTTAATGAGGCTATCAGTGGCACGGAGAAGGCTATAGAGTGGATGCGGCTACAAGAGGCTACAAAGACTGAGGATGGCGTGTCATATCCATCAAGTGCCTTTGCTTATGCCCCTGACCCTGGTAGACCTTCCACTTGGAAATTAAGGTTATGGGAAGACCCCGAAAAGAAGGTTACCAAAGCGCAGCTTGGACGAGCTGCGGCGGCTTTGTCACCAGGTGGGTTCCGTGGTAATAGGATTGAGGTTCCCAGCAGTGCTCTTGCTGGGGTAAAGGCAAAAATAAGAGCAGCTTACCGAAAGCTAGAAGTCAAAACAGAGGACATACCTAAGTGGGTTAAGGATGCTGATATGAGAGAACGAGTATCAGAATCATGCGAGATCAGTATTGATGAAGTAACTAAAGCGGGAATCGCTAAAGGTATCGTTCCAGTTCGCATTATCAAGCCAGGGTTTAATACATCCGAATCAAGATACTATTCCGAGCAGGCAGTGAAAGATGCTGCCATGATATTCGATGGTTCCAAGATGTATGCCGATCATGCCACCGAATCGGAGGAAAAAGAGAAGCCTGAGAGATCCATCAGAGATTGGGTGGCTACGTTACACAATACTAAAGTGGCAGATTCAGGCAATGCGGTGGGGGAAGCTCATATCAACGCTGGTTGGTTGAAGGAAAAGATAGCTAACCTCTTTGAACAGGGTGACCTCCAACACTTAGGAACGAGTATCAATGCTGTTGGTAAAGGCACCAACCAGACTATCGAGGGGAAAAAGACAGTCCTAGTCGAGGGGCTGGTAAAATCAACGTTTCAATCAGTAGATTTTGTTACCGAACCGGGAGCAGGGGGGCAAGCTGGACTGAGGGAAAGCGCCAGAGAGAATTTCTTGGACGTTGACCTGATGGACTTAGCGGAACTCCGAGAAGCTAGACCCGATTTAGTAATGATTATCGAAACTGATATCAAGGAATCAATAAGGCAGGAGGTCAATGAGAAAATGGCTGAAATCAAGGAACTCGAAGACCTGAAAGGACAGGTCGAAACACTAACCGCGGAGAATGGCGAACTCAGGACACAGATTGAAGAGGCAGAGAAGGCGAAAGCGAAAGCTGAAGCACAAGCCACTATTAAAGAGGCTGTAGACAAGGCAGAGCTACCCGGGGCTGCTAAGGCTCGTCTGATTGAGAGGTTCGCCGAGGCTACCACCGATGAAGGGGTGGCAGAGGCTATCAAGGCAGAGGCCGATTACGTTATGACCATTAAGGGTGACGGAAGGGTTAAAGGTCTTGGTGGGTTCAAAGTCACCAAAGAAGTGGCTATTGAAGAGCTTAAAAAGTCCTTTAGGGAAGCAAACCCAACGTGGACTGATGAGCAGGTTCAAATCGCTGCCGATGGTAGATAAAAGGGAGAAAAAATAATATATAAGGAGGCAATATAATGCCTGCATTTGGAGTTTACCCTATAGCGGACGTCCTCACCGTTGGAGATGAAGTGTCATCTACTTATGAGGGCAGACATGTCACAGTCTTAGAAAGTGACCTGATTCACCCGACACACGCTGATGGAATGGCAGACCATGGTGACCCTGTTGTCTTTGGAACTACGGGATTGCAAGCTGTCGGTGTAGTGGTCGGGCCGAGTGCTGCGGTTGCGGCTGACTTGGTTACTGTGGACACCGAAGGAATCTGGGCAGTTGATGTCTATGCGCAGGATGACGCTGGTGCCAGTGCAGTAGCTGGTGGCGACCTGCTCTATATCAGTACCGTTGCGCCAGCCGTTGTCAGTAAAATCAGCAACCAAGCTACACAGATACCGTTCGGTTATGCTCTTGGTATCGTGGGGGCTGGACTAACTGAAGTCATCGCTGTTAAAGTCCACTTCGACCCGTCACTGGACAACGCCAAGAGAACCTACATAACCGTAGCCACTGGTGCGTATGTCTATGGCAAGCATCACACTTCGATATTTGCTGGTGGAGAGTCAACTGGTCTGGAGTATTTTGACCAGCAAGTGTCTGGTACGCAGACAGGCGGAATTTACGGACTAGGTACCTGGATGGAATTGGCAGCGGGGTTTACCAGTAATGGTAGCTTAATCGTAGCTCACGAAATCGGTATCTATGACGCTGGAGCCACGCTAAACGTCAATGGACGGGTAGTGATGCAACAGATACAGGCTATACTAGCTTCTACTCCAGGAACGTCCCTTCATATCTGGAGAATTAACGTTGCTGCTGCTGGTGGCGCAGTCACGGCTTTGATAGCTGCGGCTAACCCTACATCGGTTGGCTTTGTGGCTGGAGCAGGTGTAGCAAGTGCCAAAAATGGCAATATACCCATTGCTGACGTAGTGGGTACTGGTGTTGTTTGGGTACGGACATACGCTGCTGCAAACTAGGTAAATTAAAAAAGGAGAAAAAGTAAAATGCGGAAACTAAACTTAAAAGACTATCAGGTAACACAAAAGGTAAGAGGCGGTGACGGAGAACTTATTGATATTAGCGGACCTTTTCCAGTTAAAGATTCCATACTCAATATCATGTTCCTGCCTCATTTAGGACTGCAAGGTGCTGAGGCGATTAAGCAGCAAGTGCTAGCGCATAAGATTGAGCAATCCGAAGATGAAATAATCCTTGAAGAAGCAGAATATGAAAGAGTTAGAAAAGCCGCTGAAATGTACACTATTGCCAAACGACCTGAAGTGGAACTGATAGACCGCATCCTAAATCAGACACCTGAAATAGAATAAATTAAGGAGGCTATGAAATGCCTGAAGTATTGTTTGAAGAATCCATGAGAGAGGCTACTGGCTATATGTCCAATAGAGAGCGGGGAGTAGCATTTCCGCTTGAGAGGATAAAGGAAGTCAGTGACCTACTCTACAACAGCACATACCAGGGGCGGAGGCTCATGGCGCACGAGCGTGAGTATCTCATTCGTGAGGCACTGACAACCAGCGACTTTCCGCTCATGTTTGGTGATGTGCTAGACCGCCAACTCCTTGCCGCCTATAAGGCGGTTGAACCAGCGTGGAAACCCTTTACCAAGATGTCCACAGTCAAGGACTTCCGTACCGCTTACCGGTTTGCTACTTATGGCGGTGACCAGTATCTCGCTAGAGTGGGTGAGAAGGGTGAATACCTAGCCAGTGAAAGGGAGGAACTACGTTATACCATCGCCGTCCTGAAATACGGCAGACAGTTTGACTTATCTTGGGAGACTATGATTAACGATGACCTCGGCGCTCTCAGGGATACACCCGAAAGGTTTGCCCGGGCTGCTATGAGGACGGAGCATCGGATTGTCACCACGCTATATGCAAGTGATGTCGGTGCTCATGTTGAGGGTGCCGGTGGTAATCTGTACCAGGTTGGTGTCAACTGTGTCGCTACTGGTGCTGGACCACTTACTATCGCCAATCTTGAGACCGGGGTTGAGACCATGAACCAGTTTACCGACATCGGAGGTGAGCCAATCATGGCAACGCCCAAATACCTGGTGGTTTGTCCTGCACTGGAGTTCACGGCACGTCAGATACTTACCAGTGCTACTAAGATGTGGACTGATGGTGCAGGGGCTATCTCTGTACATCCGACTGCCAATGTTATATCCATGATAGGTTTGCAACTGATTGTTGACAAGTATCTACCCATCGTCAACACCGGTAACGACCAAAACACGCAGTGGTATCTATTCGCTGACCCGGCCGATATTGCCGCCCTGGAAGCGGCTCATCTGAGTGGGCATGAGTCACCTGAAATCGCCATGAAATCCAGTGATAAGGTGACAGTAGGCGGTGGACCGATAAGTCCGTTTAGCGGTGACTTTGCTACCGATAACGTATTCTACCGAGTGCGTGAGGTCTTTGGAGCTGCCAAGATGGATTGGCGTGGAACTTATATGGGGGGCTACGTAATTTAGCTTAAAGGGCTGAATCGCTACGCTTCAAGTGTCTTGACCATGGGTAGGAGGTCAAAAGCTTCCTACCCATTCCAAGGTGCTCCAGGTAATAAGAGGAGGGAATATGCCATATCCTATAGAGTGGCCGATACCAAGTGCTACAGATACCTTTGCGACTATAGCTGGGATTAGCACCTTAGCTTTGGCTGCTAATCCGAGGCGGTTAGATGCTGAGTTCGTCAATGATAGCGCAGATACGATTTACTTGGCTAGAGGTAATGCTGCGGTAATTGGTTCAGGCATACGGCTAAATCCTAATGGTGGTAGTTATAGTATCGGACCCGGCAATCTATTCCTTGGTGATATCAATGCCATCAGCGATGGCGGTGAACAGATTGAGTCAAACATGACTATAAGTGAGGGGCATAAACCATGAGCGGAGGTAATGTTCATAATCCCTATGATGACACAGCTTTACTGGCTTTAGGCACTGCTCTTCAAGCAGATGTGGATGACATACTAGAAGACACTGATGCTATTCGAGAGGTGACGGATGCTGAACCTGTGCTTACTGAGACATCTGGTTCAATAACAACTACCGCAGCAGAGCAGAATATCTATATCAACAATGCCCCGGCAGGTGTTTTCAGACCAATATGCTTGAAGATAGACTTTAGTGCTCAGACTGCCACAGAGACTGTAGTTGTAAGAATTTATTATCGTATCTCCTCTGTGGGTGGTGCTAACTTGATTTTACAGGATACGGTAACTTATGCGGGTGTAGTTAGCCCTGAGTTAATCAATATAGATTTAGAACCTAACCGATATGGGGTTGCGGTGACAATTCAGAGAACAGTAGCAGGAGTAGACCGAGCTTACGATTGGGAAGTTTTTACGGAGGAGGCTCCATAATGAGTGTGCATTACGACGCTTTAGATATAAATAGAGACATAAGGCTTGACCTTCCTATCCGGGAAGGTGCGGGGGTTATTACTCATAGTGTGGCACCGTTGAAACCTCTTGTTGCATTTGTAGGCGCTCCAGCATGGACAACTCTTGATAGTTATTTAGGATGTCTTACACTTGATGGGGTTGCTGATTACCTATGGGCTTCAGGTGCGGATACTACAACTATGGATTTCACTTCAGGCGATTATAGCATCGCTGGTTGGTGGTTTATCCAGAGTGGTGACCCATCTCAAGAATTGATAAATCGTTTTGTGCTCAGTAATAACGGGTGGGAATTATACCACTATTCAAACCTGTTGATGACTTTACGCCACCATCATGCGGCTGGAGCCACAACGAGGACAGGCTGTTATTCTGCGGGTTGGGCTTATAACACATGGCACTTTTTATTGGTTACCCGGTCTGGAGTTAGTGGACAATTCTATCGTGGTACTCCTCCGGGTGACTTCACTTCTCTAACTACGGTTAGTGATGTGTTAATAGCCCCTGAGACCTGTGTTGCAAATCTTAACATTGGTGCTATTCCTGGTCCCACCAATCGGCACAAGGGTTTGTTCTGGAGACCGAGAGTATGGGCTAGGGCTTTAACTGAAGCTGACGGGCGGTGGATTTATGAACGTGAAGTGAGGTGGTTCTTATCGTGATAGACCTAATAGGGACACTGAGAAGAATATTAGTAGAGGTTATAGCCGCAAAAGCGGCAACGGTAATGGAGGCAACATAAGCTAGTCGGCGATAGGGGGGTTTGGTTCTCCTTTACCCCCTCCGCTGGCTAGGTTGGAGTAAGAATGTCAACATATAGTTATGACATAACAACTGAAATCGGGCAGGTGAGACGGCTCATCGATGACACGGACATTGTACCTACGTCTGATGCGTGGTTCAGTGACGAGGAGATACAGTTCTTCTTGAATCTCGGCGGTTCAGTCTTGATGGCAGCGGCTAAGGCGCTCGAGGCGGCAGCGGCTACCTTAATGGACGCTACGAAGGAAGAGAGGATTGGCGATTACACCTACAAGAAATCAACTGTAGATAATATGTTGAAGTTGGCTGATAAGTATGCAAAGCAAGACGCTTCAACTCCTTATCTTACCTGGGCTGAAATGGACTTGGCATCTATCGGAGAGACACCGGTTGTGGAGACTTAATGAGCTTTACAATTGGTGAGATAAAGACTGGCAAAGAATTAGGTAAACCATTAGAGCAAGTTAGGGAATTAAACCTTAAATCCTTAGGAGATAAGTCAGTTGTCATTTAATTCATTAATGATAAACACTTGCACCGTCCAACGTGATACGCCCGGAGCTGCGGATGCTTATGGCAACCCTGCTGAGGTGTGGGGCAACCATTTAGTTGATGAGCCTTGCAGGATAATGGCGGGGGTGTCTGGAGGCAATCTTAATGCTGGCAGAGAATTCAAGGTTGGTGCTGAGGTAGTTCAGGCAGAGTATATGCTATATATCGGTGACGTGGATATTACTGAGCAGGATAGAGTAGTTCTTGGTGGAGTGACCTATCATATTCTATTAGTAGATGAGAGACAGAACGGGACTGCTGTGCATCATAAAGAGGTTTGGCTGAGGGCTGTGAGATGAAAATAACATCAAAATTCACGCTTAATCTTAAAACAAAAGAGGTGCAGTCAGCGGCTCAACGTGCAGGGCGTTTGGGTATGAGGGATACTGTAGTCTCTATAGTGAGGGATACTATACAACCTCCGCCAGTGGGTTCACCTTATTTAACTGGACATAACAGGAGGTCTATGGTTGGTGAAGCATCTGGTATGGGAAGCCCTTATAAAGGAGCTGACTCTGAACCAGAGAGGGTGGTAAATGACAGTAAATTAGAAGGAGCAGTATATTCGACATCGGGATATGGTGGATGGCTGGAGATAGGAACACGCCGTATGCCTGCTAGACCCTATATCAAACCAGCTTTAGATAGGCATATTCACGAATTGCCACTAAACATGAAAAGGCACTTTGAGGGATTATGAACGAAGATACTAACAGTATAATCCGTGAGTATCTGGTAAATGAAGCTGTGCTGACCGCGGTAGTTGGGACGAGGATTTATTGTCCACGCCTACCAGAGAACACTACTCTACCAGCTATAAGCTTTTTTACTAGGGGAGGCACATCATCGCCTTACATTCCAGGGCTTCCAGAGCCGAGTGTGCAGTTTGATTGCTGGGATAATGACCCGTTAGATGCTAGAACTGTGTATCGTGCCCTCTATGACGTTCTCAATGGCGTACAGAGGGAAGTTGTCACAGTAAGCGGAACTGATTATATAATCTGGAGTGCTATAGAGGAGGTGCAAGGACAAGACCTCGTAGATAGCGACATCCAAGGTTATTTTAGGACTCTTGCATTTTTTAAGGTAATGATACAAGCAGGGAGTTAAAGCTATGCCAGAACTCGGAGATATAAGCAAAATACTGAACTTCTAAAAGAGGTTAAGCTTCTTCAATGGCAAGTGAAGGAAGGTATAACTATGAGAAAGTAATTAGCATTTTTTAAGTTTATGATTAAAGCAACATAGGAGGTGAAACATGCCAGACAACAATGAAGAAAAGGTTGAGGAGAAACCGAAGGTCGAAAGGAAAAAGAAGGTTGAACTCAGCCCGGAACATTTTGCGTCCCGCCAAAGGGCGCATGAACTCAAGGTACAAAAATTCTTAGCAGGAGGTGAATTCTAATGCCAGAGACAATCGCCAATGTATTAACAGGAGTAGCAACACTGGAGGTCAAAAATCCCGATTCCATGAGGGCTGAATGGTCTGATGAATATGTCTATCCAGGTGCTACTTACTCAGTAAAGTTATCTAAGGCTGCAACTGGCGACTATGGTAGTACCCATGTTCAAATTACACCATCCGGTGCTGCTGCGGCATTGACTTGCGCTGAGTGGACAGCTCTAGCTGCACGGTGGGGATGGGACCACAGACGGTCTGTAACCGCTGGAGTAGCCTGGTGGATTGGTATGGAGTGCCGTTTTTCTGACCCAAACTCTAATAGCTGGATAGATATAACAAGCACAGCCGAGGTTGTCGCTGGTACAGGTATCTGGGGGTCAGTGACTTTAGGTGCTGGTAACCATTTGACTGCTTATTATGGCGGATGGTCTGAACTGGATGGATCATTCTCTAATTATGCGCCTCAAGCATGGGCTGGTCTTGTAGCTGCTTGTGCTGCCGGAGCACTTGGCGTTGGTTGCCCTCTTCAAAATGCCGTTACTGCCCTCACGACATGGGTATTAACCCGTGTTAGGCTGGAACTATGGGAGACTGCCACAGAGCGACAATGCTTTGTCCAGAATATCTATCTTGAAGGGGTTGCTTATGACCTGGAGCCTGGTGATACTGGGACTGCCGGAATCAGACTATCATCCATGTTCACTGAAGTCGGCTATACAGAAGACGGTGTAACACTAACCTACACCGCAGACGAAGCCGATATTGAGGTTGAGGAGGAGACGTTCCCTATTGACCGGGTGATAACCAAAGAGACCTGTGAGGTTACCTGCAATATGGCTGAAAGCTCACTATTCAATATAGATAAGGCTATGGCAGGGAGTTTACTTTCAGGTAGTATCCTGAAGCTAGGTGCTGGCACGAATAAAAAGATGACCGTTCAGATTAGAGGCACCGACCCCGCAGGCTTTATACGTGCTATCAACATACCATCTTGCACTGCCACCGGAGCCGTGGGGATGCCTTACAAGAAAGGGGAAAAGACTGTCGTGCCGGTAACATTCCAAGCCCTGAAGACTGCTAACAATCCCGCTGTAACTATAGTTGATAACGCAGCATAAACAGAATAGAAAGGAGAAAATAATGGAAAGAACTGAGGAACAGAAGTTACTCCGTGAGGGAATTCCTGTAATACTAGGGGGTGAAGAATATAAAATCCGCCCCCTAGTAACTCGCTATTCAGGCGAGTGGCGCCAGAAATCAGTTCCTCTCATAACATATCTTTTGGCTTATGAGGATATGTTGAAGAGGGCAGGAAACACAGAAGAGGCACGAAAGTTTATTGCCGAATTCTATATTGTCAAAACAGATGCAATTATAGATAGTTTCTTCGAATATGCCCGGGAGTTAAAAAGGGAAGAGATAGAGGAGATTGCAACGGATGGCGAAATTGTTACTGCCTTTATGGAGGTGTTCAACGCTTTCGTTGCCCCTTTCTCGGAGAGTCCAGCCCCAAAGACAAAAACTTCACCCTAGCAGGTGCGTTTGAGTTTTTGATGACAGAGTGGCACCTGCCACCAGACTATATCTTGGACAACTGGACTGACGAACAATTCAACCTGATGATTGAGAAGTTAATAGAAAGAAAACAGCGAGAAGCCGATGCGATAGAGGATGCAAGGAAGGGTAGACATCATGTCTCGGCTGAATCGCTGGCTGCGACATCTAGGGGGATGATAGAGGTTAAACATGGCAATTAAGGGAGGTGCAACATTAGTATCTCAATAGGCGATGCCGTTTTACATATTGGTGCTGATACCTCTAAACTTGATAGATCACTGAAGGGTATCGGTGACAAGCTGACTAGTATGGGTAAAAACCTGACTATGAAGGTGACTGCGCCTTTGGTTGGGATAGGTATTGCTGCCTTCAAGATGGCGGGTGATTTTGACCAAGCATTCCGTAAAGTTAACGTTATGCTTGGTGCTAGTACAGAAGAGGCAATCGAGTATAAAAAACGTATCCTTGAAATATCAAGTGCTTCGGGTAAGGCTGGCACTGATGTCGCCGATGCCTTCTATCAGATTGTATCTGCTGGCTATAGGGGGGCTGATGCGCTAGACATTCTCGATGTTGCCATGAGAGGTGCGGTTGGTGGTGCTGCCGATACCGTTGCCACGACAGAGGCGCTTACTAAAGCCATGAACATTTTTGAGCTTGAAGGGGTTGGTGGTGCTACTCGTGCCATGGATGTCTTCTTTGGGATTGTTGATACAGGTTTACTCACATTTGAGGAGTTGGCTAATTCATTCCCAAGAGCAGCGACCATGGCTGCCGGGCTTGGTGTATCTATTGAAGAGACTGGTGCAGCATTGGGAACGCTAACAAAAGTATCAGGCTCTACAGAGCAGGCATCTACAGCCTTAAATGCAGTCTTTACACAGTTAGTTAAACCTAGCGAGGACTTAAGGGCTTTATATGAAAAGTGGGGGGTTAAGACTGGGCCTGAAGCTATTAAAAAATTCGGTGGGTTGCAGAATGTCTTAAAGCTGCTAACTATAGAAACTGGTGGTAGTGTGGACTCACTCGCAGCTCTATTCCCTAATGTAGAGGCTATCAGGGCTATCCTCCCACTGACTACTACCAATGCTCAAGACTTTGCCGATGCACTAGATACTGTTACTGCTAGTACAGGCAAAACAGACAAGGCATTCGATGAGATGGCTACTGGCCCTGGTTTTCAATTTAACCAGCTAATGACTAATCTAAAGAATGCTGGCATTACCCTTGGCGATATTATTGCCGAGAAACTAGGCCCAGCATTAGAGAATTTAATAGAGTGGGTTAAGGGAGTGGTAACTTGGTTTGGTGAATTATCCGATGGCCAACGAGGTCTTCTTTTCAAGACTATCGGTGCAGTAGCTCTGTTAGGCCCTCTCATGCTTGCGCTTGGGTTTGCTCTCAAGGTTGTTAGGGCGGCACTTTTATTGAAAGCGATAGCTCTCAAAGTGGTTACTGTTGCGCAGTGGTTATGGAACGCAGCTCTGATGGCTAATCCGATTGGTCTGGTGATAGTTGGAATTGTTGCGCTTGGTGCTGCTATGGCTGCTCTCGGTGTTCTTATTCATAGACACTGGGATGGCATCCTGTCGTTCTTCAAGAGAATAGGGGAGGGTATAAAAACTATATTCCTGAAAATAGCTGAGTTTATGTACGAACCGATTCGCAAATCAGTGGACTGGATTATTAACGTTGT
>Ga0180007_10003099_pt1 | contig 18893 bp, 15 predicted proteins | sample MM_PC_MetaG_FD_121122 | JGI IMG/M metagenome (GOLD analysis project Ga0180007, IMG submission 121122) | Groundwater microbial communities from the Aspo Hard Rock Laboratory (HRL) deep subsurface site, Sweden - MM_PC_MetaG | ecosystem: Environmental > Aquatic > Deep subsurface > Groundwater... | reverse complement strand
TTAGCTGTGCAAGTGGTTCTGACTAATTGTCGCGGCTGTTTCTCTGGAGCAGATGAAGAAACCCCTGCATTGATGGAAGACGATGATGGTGATTTTTAATCAAAAAAGATGCCGGGATCACAAGAAATAGCAGGTAGACGCGCAATACTGGCGATAATAGTATTGATGGCTTGCACTGCCGTGGGAGTTGCAGTTCGTTCAATCCGAGAAGAAAAAGGTTTAGCCGCACGATTACAGGAAGATATAGAAGTATATAAACCGGATTGCTATTGCACGGAAGGAAGATTCGCAGGAGAAGAAGCCGCAAAAATACTTTTACAAACAAATTCTAAGGCAAAAAAAATGCCGCAAATAGCAAAAAATGAATATGTTGGACAGTGTGCTCGAACATGCAAGGAATTGGAATGGATAATATCGGTACAAAGAAGCCAAGTAAAAAGCATAGCAAGCGAAACGGCAAACTTAAGAGAAAGGTGTACTTGTGTATCAGGGGCGTTGTCGGGACAACTCGCTGTAGAAAGTTTCGCGCAAACACATATGGGAAGAAAAATATTTTCAGCATTTCCGGGATCGGCAGATATGATGAAAGCGGATCAATGCGCCTATGTATGCAGTGATTAAGAATTTTAATACACCACCTCCACCCTGCCATCCAAATCATTCCGATAAACTGTGGCGCCCATCTCTTCCAGCGCAGAGAGCGTTTCCTGATGCGGATGTCCAAAAGAGTTCCCCTCCCCAACCTGAATAACGACTGTTTCGGGCGAAACCGCTTCCGAAAACTCCTTTGAATTAGCTGTTTTGCTTCCATGGTGGGAAGCTTTAAATAAATCGCTATCCAAAACAACACCGCTCTCAAGAAGCGCCTCTTCGACTTCATTTTCCGCATCACCGGCAAGTAAAATAGAATCATCTTCATAGGTAATCCGCGCAACAATCGAAGAGTTATTGATATTTTCGAAATACTCGCCGATAACGGGCTGGAAAGGATACAAAACATCCAGGAAAACCCCATCTCCAAAGTCAAAATCCGCCCCCTCATGCGCATAATAAATCTGCGCTTCATTCTGCAAATCGTGCAAAAACTCCTCATAATAAGAGTTATGATAAGCAACGCCCGTAATAAGTGCGGTCTCAACCTGATAACGATCCAACACCGGTACAAGCCCCTCGATATGGTCGGAATGTGGATGAGTGAGAATCATGAGATCGATTTTCTTCTGCAAAAAAGGCAAAACATCATTGAGCTGAGTAAGGATTTCGGTCCCCGGTCCGCCATCAATCAAAATCAACTTATTGGAAGGGGTTTGGATTAAAATAGAATCACCCTGCCCGATATCCAGAAAGTGAACATGCAGCTGTCCATGACTTAACCTCGCTTGGTGAAAATAGGCGAGGAGAATTGCGATAAGCAAAAAAGGAATAATGAGTTTCTTCATAACAGATAAGATAGCACATCGACATTAAATCCATGTTAAATGTATGGAAAAACTATAAAACCCGTTTTCGTTTTGCGCAGCAAAACACCACCCACTTGGCACTGGGTACTTGAGACTCAAGACTAAAACTTATCTCTTCCTGCGATGTAAGAGGCCGGTTCCAAGCGCGGTGGCAATCAAAACAACTCCCAGTCCGGCACCCGTTGTCGGCAGGGTAACTGTTGTAATGACACCTTCGCTCTCGTTTCCAACCTCATCGACTGTGGTCAGTTTGAAAGTATAGGTAGCGCCCTCTTCCAAGTCCTCGACAGAATGACTTGTTGCGTTAGCTCCGAGAGATTCCGCACTTCCGTAACTGTCACCTCCGTCTTCGCTTTGATAAAGAAGTTGATCATCAAGATCCCCGGCAGTATTAACGCTAGCGGTCCAATTTAATTCAACACCATCTCCAAAAAGAGAAGCGATAAATTCTGTAACATCCTCAGGCGGAAGCAAGTCCGCAATATCGAGCGTAACAGCTTTAAAACTGGCAGTCCTATCAAAAGTATTGGTAAGTTCATTTCCCGCAAGGTCGGTAACCCCGGAAACGGTCAAAATATAATCTTCACCCGGATCCTGCTCGGCGGTTTCCAAAGTCACAACGGCAAGATCATCTCCCTGCGTTGCAGTAAGAACTTCGAGTGCATCACCGTTATCGGAACGAATCAATTCAAAAGCCAAAGCAATATCTTCCGGCAGCATAACTTCTTCATTAAAAGTCACAATAACAGAAGTAACCCCATCGGATTCAACATCATCGATTTCAGGAGACGCCAAATCTTCCACTACGATGACTTCCTCTTCCTCGTCGGCAGAATCATGCTCCTCCTCCGTTTCCGTCAAAGCTTCAAGCCCGCCTTCAAAAACGGCGCTATCGGAAGTCCCGCTAATAACGGCATTTCCGGCGGTATCCATAACTTCCGTTCCGGCGGTAATCATATAAGAAACGCCGGCCTCTTGGGTTCCTGTAGTTACTAAAACAACACTTGCCTCTTCGGAAACATAAGCATCTAGAGTCTCAAGCTCTTCACCTGTCTCCAAGTTTACAATAGAAAAAGCGATAACTCCGTCCAAAGGAAGCTCAATATCTTCACTGAACATAACTTCCAAAACCATATCCGTAAGAGCCTCAGCGCCTACGATATAAGGACTTTCGGTGTCTTCAGCAGTTGCTGCGGGAGCAGCGGAAGCCTCGTAACTGTAATACTCACTTTCATTCCCGGCAGCATCTAGAGCGGTAATGGCGAAATAGTAAGTAACGCCTCCTTCAAGATCTTCAAAAACATGCTCTAAAACATTGTCAGTCTCAAGAGAGCCGAACGTATAAGTTCCGCCGTCTTCAGAGACGCTGTCCAGACCGTAATAGATCTTATAGCCGGTTACACCGACATTGTCTGTCGCCATTTCCCAGCTTAATGTCACGCTGCCCTCTCCGGCAACGGCTGTGACGCCTTCAACATCGGAAGGTGTCTGCAGATCATCGTCCGCATAAGCATTAGGGACGAACAGCCCCAAAGTAATTAACAGGCATACAAGTGTTCTTTTCATAATGTTTTTATTAAAAATAATCAGACAATTATAACAGAAAACCCCCGGGAGGGCAATAAGGCAGAGGTTGACGGGGAGCAGAGTTGTGTCATCGACAAAAAAGCCAAAAGGGCTACAAATAGATGTTTTTTCTTACGAAAAAACATCACCACTACATCCCTACCTCTATATCCTACACCCTCTTCAATCTCACCTCCGCAATATGCCCCTGCTTGTCCAGCATCAGCACCTTAACCTCAAACTCATCGAACTTAATAATTTCGCCTTTTTTAGGGAATCGACCGAGTTTTTCAACAATCATATAGCTGATTGTCTTATATTCGGGCTGCGGAAAAATAAGACCCAATTCATCGGATAGATCCTCCAAAACAGCTCTCCCACTCGCCAAGATAGTATCATCGGAAATCTTTTTGTAATGAGTCTCGTCCAGATCAGTTTCGTCAGTAATTTCTCCAACAATCTCCTCGAGCACATCTTCAAGCGTAATCAGCCCGGCAGTACCGCCGTGTTCGTCCAAAACTATCGCCATATGGGTTCTTTTCTTCTGGAAAAGATGAAAAAGTCGGTTAATCTTCATGGAATGAGGAACTTTTAGAGCCTTTGAAGGATGAATTTGAGAAAGAGTCTTATTGTCTTCCTCATCGGACATCGCTTCAAGAACCTCTTTAACACTAACAACGCTCACGATATGATCAACATTTTTACGATAAACGGGAACTCGTGAAAAAGAGTGATTTACGATAAATTCCGCGGCCTCTTTAACGGAAGTGGATTCCGGCAAAGCCTCGATCTCAACTCTCGGCGTCATAATGTTCTCAACCCGTGTATCGGTAAACTCCAGAACATTTTCAATAAGCTCCTTTTCGCGATTCTCAATCGATCCCTCTTCAGCCCCGATGCTGATCATAGCTTTGAGCTCTTCTTCGGTAACTTTTTTCTTAAGATGATTTCCTTTCCCTCTAAAAATTTTAATTAAAACAGCAATACACTTTTCCAGAACCCAAATAATCGGCCAAAGAACAGTCTGGAATCCGAGTAAAGGCGGCGCAACCAATCTGGAAAATCGTTTGCTATGAGTTGTAGCGAAACTTTTCGGGATAATTTCCCCAAACATCAAAATAAAGAAAGTCATAACGGCGGTAACAACCGCAATCGAGGCGGAATGGAAAACCTGCTCAAAAATAAAAGCCGCATAAACAGAAGACCAAACATTCACCAAGTTATTTCCGATAAGAATGGTGATAAGAAGCTTATGGGGATTAGCAGTCAGCCGTTTAACGGTAATCGACTTCATCGTGCGAATCTGCGCGGGTGAAAGCGACATAAGCGCGGTCTCACTTGCAGAAAAAAAACCCGAAAGAACGAGAAGTATGAGGAGAACTAGTATTTGAGAGGTCATTGTTTGTGTTTAAATTACGGATAAAAAGATACCAAATTCTATGGTAAACTGCCAGTCGTATGAACGATGAAATACAAAAACTCATCTCGAAAGCGCTCGGCTCAGCCCAAGAAATCCCCTTGGAAAAGCCCGCCCAAAAAGACCACGGCGACTTCGCAACCTCAATCGCCCTCAAATTAGCCAAAGAACAGGGCAAAAATCCACGTCAATTAGCAGAAGAAATCTCTGCCAAACTCCCCCCATCTGATCTCATAGAAAAAACGGAAGTGGCGGGGCCGGGATTTATAAATTTTCACTTATCAAAAAAAGCGCTACAAAGCCAAATCCAAACGGAATTCGCAGGCGGCGACTTACTCAAAGACCAAAAAATAATGGTCGAATTCGCCCACCCAAACACCCACAAAGCTTTCCACATCGGACACCTGCGGAACATAACCCTCGGAGAATCATTAGTAAGAATCCTGGAATCCCAAGGTGCAGAAATATTCCGCGCCAACTATCAAGGAGACATTGGACTGCATGTCGCCAAATGCCTTTGGGGCTACCGGCAAACTCAGGAACCGGCAGACCTGGACACCCCGCAGAAAAAAGCCGAATTCCTCGGCAAGGTCTACGCCATCGGCGGCACCAAATTCGAGAAAGACGAGCAGGCCAAAAAAGAGATTTACGCCATCAACAAACAAATATATGCCCGCGACTCGGAAATCATGCCGTTATGGGAGAAAACTCGCGCTTGGAGTCTTGAATATTTCGACTATATTTACGAAAGGCTGGGCGCCAAGTTCGACAGGCTTTTCTTCGAGAGCGAAGTGTTTGAGCTGGGCAAAGAGCTCGTCCTCGAGCACCTAAAAAAAGGCATTTTCGAAGAATCAAAAGATGCGGTGATCTTCCCGGGGGAAAAATGCGGACTTCACAACAGAGTTTTTATCACTTCAGAAGGCAACGCCACTTATGAAGCCAAAGAAATGGGCCTTGCCAAACTCGAGCAGGAAGCTTTCCCCTTCGACCGAAACATACATGTCGTCGCGAACGAGCAGGCCGACTATTTCAAGGTTGTTTTCAAGGCGATGGACGCGATTTATCCGGGTCTGGAAGCCAGGCAGGACCATCTTTCTTACGGGATGGTGAAGCTGACCAGCGGCAAGATGTCTTCTCGTACAGGGGATGTTGTGACTGCGGAATTTCTGATCGATCAGGCGAAAGAAGCTCTTTCCAAGATTACCGATGATGAGGATGTGAAAGAAAAGGTCGCAATCGGTGCAATAAAGTTCACAATGCTCCACAGCAGCGCGAAGAATGATATAGCTTTTGATCTGGAAAAAGCTGTTAAGCTCGACGGTGACTCAGGGCCTTATCTGCAGTACGCTTATGCGAGAATTTCTTCTGTTATCGATAAAGTTGATGGTGGAAAAAAGGCGAATTTCGATGCGTTGAATGATGCGGATTGGGAGCTTGCAAGGGAGCTTGTGAGTTTCGAAGGAGCTGTTACGCGCGCGGCACAGGAGCTGTCGCCTCATTATATTTCACATTATTTATTGGAGTTGGCCAGCGAGTTTTCCGGTTGGTATGGAAAGAATAGTGTAAAAGATGCCGAGCCGGGACTGCAGGCTGCGAGGATTGAACTGCTGGAAGCGGTTCGAAGTAAGCTTAAACAGGGGCTTTATTTGCTAGGGGTGGAAGTTATGGAGAGGATGTAATGCGCAAGAGGACGAAGAGTCCTAATTGCGCACAAAAAACTATAAATAAGCCGTTTTGCTGAAGGCAAAACACAACAGGGCGGCCGCGAATCCCGCCAAACTGAAAATTAGCCAATAAAATCCATATAATTCTTTTGACTTACCACTTCAAAAGAAGCTTCAGGGTATTGTTCGAGCCAATCCTTTGGTGCTTTAACTTTTTGATTTCGCCATTTGCATTCGAATCCAAATAATTTACCTTCCCGTTCCTCTATAATATCAATTTCTTTTTGGTCCCAGGTTCGCCAAAAATAAACATTCGAAAAAATGTTTTGATATGAACGCTTTTTCAGTCTTTCTATGAAAATAAAATTCTCCCATAATTGACCAATATCGTTTCTGAGTTCAATCCCGTTAAAATTGGCAATTAGTGCATTCCGTACTCCTGTATCATAAAAATAATATTTACTTTTTTTACTTGTCTCTTTTCTTAAATTCCGACTAAAACCCCTTACGTTAAAGAGCACAAAAGATTTTTCAAAAAGATCGAGATATCGAGCTACTGTCTTATGGTCAATCCCAAGCTGAGTGCCCAGCTCGTTAAGTGAAACCTCGTTGCCTATTTGGAAAGCCAAAAGCCTCAAGAGATCCAGCAAAATCTTTGAACTTTTGACGCGTTCCAATTGTAAAATATCTTTCAGTAAATAAGAATGAGCGATTTCCTCGATTTTTTCTATTTTCTCCTCTCTGCTTTCAGAGGTTATTATTTCAGGATAACTTCCGAAAATCAAAAACTCTTCTAGTTTCTCTTTTAATTCATAATCACTATACCTATCTTTCAGCTCAAGCTGTGATATAGGGAATAAAGTCAAAGTTTTTTTGCGCCCGGTCAATGGTTCGCCAATTTGTCCCGCAAGGTCGAAAGAGGAAGAACCGGTTACGATAATTTGAAGATCGAGACGATGATCCACAAGCATTTTAAGTCCAATGCCAATGTGTGGAATTTTTTGGGCTTCATCAATTGCGATAAGCTCATATTTAGCCGCATAAGAAAGTATGGCATCAAGCTCTCGAGATTCAAAAAGATTTTGTATTTTTATATTATCTCCAACATCAAGCCTGTATTTAAGTGGGGTTTTATCCAAAAAGGATTGAAGCAGGGTGGTTTTACCCACCTGTCGGGGGCCATAAATAACCAAGGCCTTCCCAGGTTTCAAGTGGTTACTCAAAGGATGATAAAAGCGCTGTATTTCCATGATTACAGTCTATCAGGATCCCGTAAATTTGTCAATTTTGGGGAGTGGGGGTCCCTGGGATTGCAGGGTGCAAGCCTTTCGGTTACTATTGCAAGATAGTAATAATGCCATTATCACCAGAAACATTCATGATGTTTGGATTACTGGTGTTTTGGATTACAGCAGGCTCTTGCCTGAACTCACCGGGATTTATTACTCGAGCATAGTAGTAGAAAGGTTCTCCGTTACAAGTCGTATCGCCGCAATAGAGCCCGAAATACATCTTTTGTCCTTCGATTTTGTAAGGATGTCGGAATCCATCAGTATATCTTTCATTCTGGTTAGATTTTTGAGTTGTTGGCTGTAAGCCACTAGGCAAGAGATCTATAATCGAATATCCGCCTTTCAAATCAACATCAACAGTAAACTCGACTTTAACCAAATCGCCGGTCTTAAAGGAATCGTTCGAAAGCTCAAAGCCGGAAGCCCAGTCAGCTTGAGTGTAATAATTTCTTCCAATTGCCAACGAAGAGTCTAATTCTAAGTCATCAAGATTTTGAGGAGCTTCATAAAAAGTAAATACTCGAGTATCTCCTTCAATGCTACTAAATTCAGCAGCATCCAATTCATCGGGCAACATGCTAACCTTATAATAATCATTGCCAACAAGTTCAATTTTTTCTCCATTCAAAGAGAAACTAACCTCCGCACTCGCCCCATTTTCAAGCAAGGTTTTCGCATAAAGTATTTTTTCAACAATAATTAAATCACTACGATCATCCTCGTAAGGCTTGTCATTATGAAGTACGAAATCCCAAAGATAATCCCGGTAATCACTTCCAAGCTCGGCCGCAATAACCGCCATGGAAGCTGTCCATGAAAGCTCATTGTCTCGAGAATCATCAGCGATTTTAGTACGACCGCCTTCGAGATCTGTGTAGTTTTCTGTTAAATCCAAGAACAAATCAGTAGCCGAAGCTTTGTCGCCCATCTCAAGATAAGCAAGTGCGGCATAAACCTTGTCACCGGTATCCAATTCATAATTTTCTACAAAATAATTAAGGTCGATAAGAACAGAATCTCCAAGAGCAGACAATCCGTATAGAGCTAGAATTTTTTCAGATAAAGTGTACTCGTTGCTCTCAAAAATATTTTCAAAATACCTCCTTAAAGGTTCTTGGCTCCAAAGAGAAGCATCAAGTCCGGCCAATTGAGCGGTAAGTGATAACCGGCTGCTGTCATAAGTCAGAACCCCAATACCTCCGTCAAGGGTGATCTCGCTATTATAATCCCATTGATCCGGAACATTTTGGTATAAAAAGGCATCAAAATCCGGGACAGAATGAGTTTCGTCAAAGTATTCATTCAAAAGCTGTCTTGCAATATTCTTGCTAGCAGACTGATCGGCACGACCGGCATAATGATAAGCTGCATCAACAATCAACTTATAAATAGTCCCGGTCTCATTATTCATAAATGAAACCAGTGTTCTTTGATCATCAGACCCTTCAAGTGAAAGTTTTTCACCCAAAATATCTGTCCAAATCTCTTGAGTAACAAAGTGCGAATCTTTTACATCAAATGTAGTAGCCATCGCATCTCCATCAGTATAAGCAACCGATCTGTGTTCACCCTCGGAAAGCTCATCCAGCTCAAAGTAAGTCACGTCATAAGCATTAGCATTTTTTTCCTCGTCATAATTCATGCTCTCGATCTCAAGTCCAACATTTACCTCCGAATCGGCATTCAAAGAGTCACCATAAACTCTCACAGGAATAATAGGTTTATCACCGGTCAGATATTCATCATTAATCACCGGCAAAACAAACACTTCCTTGCTTACGTCAATATTCTCACTGCTGTAACCGGCCCGCAAATCTTCAGAAATGGCAACAGCCACAACTCTCCAAGAAGTGATGTTATCCGGAAGAGTGAAGTCAATCACAGCTTGCCCATTCGCATCAGTCTGCACGACCTCAAAAAGCGCAGTATCTTCGAAGTTTTCGCGCACACCTCCATCCTTATCATTGTGAACATAATATCCGTCCGCAAAGTAAGTGTGATAAAGCTCGACCTCGAAATTATAAACATTAACAGGTCCATAAATGTACTCGACGGAAGTAACAGTAACCTCCTCGCCATCAGCGTCAACAAGATAGTCCCCAACCTTAATATCTCCAGCCAGCCTCCATTGACCATTTAAAAACACAACATGCTCCTGAGTAACTCCAAGCTCACCATTCACAAGAATATATTCAGAAACATGATGCTTATAAAGTTTGGCAACCGGAGCTTCAACGAGCCGATCATTGAGCGGGTCCTCACGAGTCAGAATCATATCTCCGGTCGTAATTTCCTCAATAACCTTGGTAGATCCGTCAGACATCAAAATCTCAGTCCCCTCAACGAAACATCCACCTTTGCCGCCCTCATCAGCGATAGGGCCTTCATGAGAAACATAAGCACGCTCAACACCACTATGCACATTATCATAAATAGAAATCAAAGGATCAGAAAAATACTCGGCATAAAGGGCATAATAAGCCTCATCGACCATGTAGACATTCACATAAGATTGCGCTGCTTGATCGGTGCCTGCATCGGTGACAGCAACCGTGATTTGCGCATCATCTCCCGGCCCATAATCGTTGGAAGTAGGTACAATATCAACATCTAGTCGCTCATCTTCATAATCATAATTGATCGTTGTGCTCGTATAAGGGTTGGTGTAGTAATCACCGTCGAATCGGACAGCCATATAGTTAATATTCGGAGCCATGTCTTCTGTAAATTCAAATGCCAAGGTAGGCGAATCGCTCACGATATAATCTCTGAGTCCGTCCTGGAACGACACAAACAAGTATTGGTAGCTGCCATCATCAGGCAATGAGTCCTCATCACCACTTGTTAGAGTGAATTCAACCTCGTCTCCGATGGAATAACTGTCTTCAACTCCATCAAATGAAAGGTAATCACCATAATTGTAAGAATATCGAGAATTATAAATCGATTCATATTCGATGTATTCGTTCCCGTAAGGGTCGATAATCGTCATGTAGAAGTAATACGAGTATCCATCCTCAAGATCGAGAGGATAATCTAAGACACCATTTTCATCGGTATGCAGCGTAACCTCTTCGATAGTTTCTTTAGAGGAAGAATAAGAATACTTTGGCTTTACAACTTTATTTATATAGTCGTAATAAGTGCCGTTATCAGTCTTTTCATAGTAACTCTTCACGATTTTCAAATTCACCTGGGTCTCAGGAGCAATTTCAGAATAAATATCCGGATCCGCCCAAAGATAATCAGCGTCACGGACTTTTTCGCGATCAACCCATTTTGTCTCTAAATAAAGCCCATCAAGTTCAGCCTCTACATCGGTAGCCCCAACAAAAGAACGGATTACGGTGAATCTTTCAGTTGCATTGATATCTCCGCTTTCTTCTAAGGTAGGGAAGACTTCGAAATATCTTGTTTTAAAAAGACTACAATATTTATTATTGCAAGCTCCCGGATCCGCCTTGAACTCAACTGTAAGCTCACCGTCTTCATCTGTTGTGTAAGTACCGTCAGTATCTCCGGAAGCATCGAAGTTCAAAGCCAAATTAGGCACAGGAGTTCCCTCAAAGAATTCTGAAGTAATATAAGCATCAGTTGTTTCCCAGGCAAAGAGAATATCCTCATCAGCCTGGGCATCGAGTTTATAGGCAGGCTTTACAAAATCTTCAATATCCAAATAAAGGGTTGATAACGTCTCGCCATCTTTTTTCAAAGACATCGAGTAGAATCCCGGAGGCATAAGTTCAATTTCAAGTTTTCCTTCAAAAGTTCCGCCATCCTCAACATAAATAGTCTCTTCGTAAAAAGTAGTGGTTTCTGTGCTGTAAAACCAGCCACGACTTGAAAGAGTAATTTGATATTCCCCGGCAGCGGACCCATATCGCCCTTTCAAAAATCCCCAGTAATGGATGTCATCTGTCGGATGATAAGTGGTCCTTTCTGTATCGAAATACATCCAATAATCATCTTCGGCATAATCATTGTTGTACCATCTGAGATCATAAAAAGTGGTTTCCCCACCATATGAAACTTCCATATAACTTCCACGATAATTATACCGAGTCTGCAAAACTGTTGCTTGATTAATAACTCCCTCTAAAAGAGCAACACCATCTGATCCGGTTTTCTCGGAAATTGATGAATCAACAACCTCAACTTGTGCTCCGGAAATAGACTCCCCGGTAACAACATCGTTCACCCAAACCAGAGAGAGGTCTTCGGTAATATATACTGCAGCAGAAAGACTTGAAACCTGGAAAAAAGCAGTATCTTCATCATCACCAGCAGAAGCTTTCAATAAATAATATCCTTCATCCAAAGTATCGGGCAAGGTAAATACTTTAGTAGAATAATTGCTTTCATAAACCTCGATATCTTTTTGGTCCAGAACCAGCTCTAAAGAGTCGGTAGGGATTTCATAGTTTTTGCTAGCACGATAACTCCATGTTGGAATAGCCGAATCCATTTCTTGCATCGCCTCTAAAAAAGCATCAGCAGAAGGATAAGCATAAACCTGGTAATCGATATAATTATTTCCTTCATCAATCCAATCAAAACGAGTCATTGTGAAGTAAGGCTCATCTTCCGGCGAAAAATTATAATTACCGTTTCTTAATCTAATCACATTGGAGAATGCGGCCTCGGAACTTGTTTCAAATTGAAAAGTATAATCTTCCTGGAGTGTGTTTTCTGAATCTCCAAGTGAAAGCCCGGCTGTTAATGTGAGGGTATAAATTGTCTCTTCTAAAAGCCCGTCGTGAACATAAGCAGCGGTCTTATCGATAACCTCAAAGTGTCCGGGAAGATAAGGATCTATTGTAAAATGCTCGGTTAAATCCTCTGCAAGAACACCACGAAAATTAAACAAAAATTCAATACCGCTATTGATAGGAATAGATGTTTCTTGATCTGCCGGCAAAGTTCCCCTTAGTCTGAACTGATCAGAAACCTGATAAGCCCAAGAGTATTCCATTGGGTATGGACTGCCTTTAAGCACTTTCCCATCGAGTTCAATTGAGTAAATCTCATTGGCTTCCATTGCAAGAACGGGAGTAATTATGACAGAATTGTCGCTTTCTTGCTCAACCTTGACTTCAGCATAAGGGTTAATTACCAGAACCTCATCAACATCTTCGGCAGAAACTTCGCCTTTGCTTTCCAGGCGAAAACCGGCAGATGCGTCGATGCCTGAAGGATCTTTATCGAGAGGCTCAAGAACGTAATAATCTTGCGCCTGAGCGATGTCGACGAGTTGAACGCCGGGTATGATAGTGGTTGCTCCGCCGGGAAGCAGTGCATAAAAAGAAATAGCGACGAGCAATGCTCCGGCCATAGCAGGTACAAGGGCTTTTTTGAAGAACGGAGCAAAATTCCATTCTCTTTGATTTTTGATCTTTGATCTAGAGTCTTTGATCTTTGATCTTTGATCTAGAGTCTTTGATTTTTGATCTTTAGCCTGCATTTCATTCGCCTTCCTCATAAGTTTATTTCGAAGGTCGAGTCTGAAATCCGAGTTGCCGCGTTTTTTACGCATTTCCCCGAGGGTTTTAAGATTTTTTTCTAAATTATTCATGATATATAAGTTAAAAATTGATTAAATATTACAAATTTTTGCTAAACGATCGGTCGCCCGATTCAGTTTCACGCCTACATTGCTGACGCTTATCCCTAAAGTTCCAGCAATTTCTTTATAAGAAAGATTCTCGAAAAATTTCAAGGAAAGAATGTCTTGATCTCCGGGTTTTAATTTCTGTATTGCCTGATTGAGCACGCGCAGATTTGCGGTCTCTTCTTCGCGATTTTCACTTTCTTTGAGGTTCGTATCTGCAGGATCAAACTTCTCGCCGGCTTCTTGCCATTCGCGCATTGCGACTTCGCGATTTTTCTTGGCTTTGCGATAATGTTGATTCATTTCATTGATAGCTACTCTGTAAAGCCAAGCCGAAAAAGGCTTGCCGGTCCACTTATAGCCGTCAATTTTTTCTAAAGCGATGAGGAAAGTTTGAGAGGTCAAATCCTCAGCCAACTGGACATCCGCGACTCGAGTGAGCATATACTTGTAAATCTGATCGAAATACTTATCGTAAAGCTTCACAAACTCCGTCTTATCGGATTTCGCAGCTTCAATTAGTTGCTGTTCCGAATCCATAGGTAAAAATTAAAAGGTTTTACACCTATATAATGCGGGATAATGGATTTATTACAAAATTAATCTTCTATCTTCTCAATACCATCGCCATAGCCGGGGATGCTTAATTTTGCGAGTCTGCCTCTGGCAACTAAGGCTAAATCAAGCACTTTTTTTTGCGTCGCAGTAAAATCTTGCGATGGATAATAACTATTATCCGGTAATGGTTCCCGGCTGGTAGCCGGTGTAGGAGCCTCAGCGGGAGGTAATTCATATACAAGATCCTCTCCACCTGCCTCATGATCATCAGCAATGGATAGGGGGATTAATTTATCAGGCATAATTTTAAATTAAGAAATTTTGTCTAAAGTGTGTTTCGCGACCGCATCGCGAGCGTTATTTCGAACATCCTCAATAACCTTTTGCGATTCATCCACATCAATCACTCTTCTGGGCTCTCGACTAAGCTTCAAAGGACACTTTGGCTTAGGGGTAACGTCCACACATCCTCCAGGGCGAAATTCGTCTATAATCTTTTGTACACGATCGATTCCTTTGCGCACGCGGCAGGTCGGCAGAGGCCCGCCCGAAACTTCTTTTAAACGTTTACTCATGCCCATACTCTACAACATCCCTCGAAAAAGTCACGCAAAACCCCGGGACTTTTCGCGACAAAACGACAAAAAGATTGCCTAATCACCTGAAATTATTATATTTTTACCGCAAACTGATGTATGATATAAGCGACATATAAGCGACATTTTAAGCGACACCAATGTTCGATCCAAAATTTAAAATAACACCGGGAATCTTAAATGCACTGAATCGCATAGAGGTTCTCAAGGCCGATATTGATAAATGCAGAATTCATCCAAAGGAAGAATACAGGTTGAAAAAAGCCGCCATGCTTAGCATGGTTCATCACTCTACCGCAATCGAAGGCAACACTTTAAATGAATTTGAAATCAAAAAAGTACTGGCAGGGGGGAAAATAGATGCGCTGCCTCGCGAAATATATGAAGTTAAAAATTACAAAAAAGCTCTGGATTGGATTTCTGCCAGAAAATCATCTTCTATAACAGAAAAAGATGTCCTAAAAATTCATAGGCTGCTAAGTATGAAAATTTTGCCTGAAAACAGAAGCGGAAAGTATCGCAAAGAGCCTGTTTATGTAGTTGCCAGAACACCAAGTTCTCAAGAAATTCGCTATACAGCTCCGGATGATAAAAAAGTAAAAACATTAGTAGGGAATTTATGCAAGTGGATAAATGCATCTAGCAAAGAGAAGCTATCTCCAATCATAATCGCAGGAATCGCCCATGCGGAAATAGCTGCAATACACCCTTTTGCAGATGGGAACGGACGTGCAGCACGTTTGTTGGCCACACTCATTTTATATACTGAAAAATACGATTTCCGCAAACTGTTTGCTTTAGAAAATTACTACAATGGTAATAGACCGGCTTATTATGATGCCATTCATTTGGGCAAAAATTATAAAAAACGCAGCGAAGGTGACCTCACGAACTGGCTGGAATATTTTACATCTGGGTTTTTATGGGAGATGGAGTTGGTGATGGACAAAATAAAGCATCTTTTATACCTTGGGAAAAACGGATCGCAAGAAAAAATTGTACTTTCAAAACAGGAAATTCAAATCCTGGATTTCCTGCAAGACATGAATGATATTACAAGTAAAGATATTGTTGAAATATTAACGGTTTCCAAGAGAACTGCACAAAGATATTTAGCGGGGTTGATGAAAAAGGGATTGGTCAAAAAAGAAGGAGATAAAAAGGGGGCGAGATATTTGATGAAATAATCCCTTTTTAAGCGCAAAATCGGGAATTCTTTTGCTGTGTGTACCCGTGTCCACTTTTTGGGGTACAGATCTTGGCGGAGAGGGAGGGGATGACGCCCCGCCTTCGGCGGAGCTAGGCTTCTGCGTCGCTCGGTAATCTCCCCCGCCAAGGCGGGGTTTATTACTCTCGCTATCCTCGAAGCGCGAACCCTGTGGGTTCGCACCCCCACAGAGAATCCCGCCCCTGTTTTACAGGGCCGTAATTCTCTGGCGGAGAGGGAGGGGTTCGAACCCTCGCGCCGGGAAACCCGACCTACAGGATTAGCAATCCCGCCCCTTCAGCCACTTGGGTACCTCTCCGCGTTAGCATACAACTTTTACCTTTTCTGCCCCTTTAAATCAAGATCAAAAAAGTACTGCATCAACTTCTTCGTAATAGGCCCCGACCGACCAATAGGCACAACTCCGGTAGTAGTTTTTGTAATAAAAATTTCATCCATATCCTTAAGCTCATCGGGAGTAACCTTGCCAAAACTCACCGGAATAAGTTCAGAAACAACCCCTCTTGTAATCCCCGGCAAAACCCCATCTTCCCTCGTGAAAACTTCGCCATTTTTTACCCAAAAAACATTCGAATAAGCACCCTCGGTCACAAAACCATCGCGATCCACCAGAACAGCCTCCCCGCAACCCGCATCCTCAGCCAATTTATGCGCATCATGACAAACATCATAAGGCAACGCCTTAGCCTCGGGATTACTGCGCTCAGCCTCGACAAAAACAACCTCAATCCCATCATAAACCGCCTCGTCAATCTCCAAGTCTCGAACCTCAACTTCGAATCCCTCAGGAGTCGCCGTAACCTTAATCCTTGAAGGAAACCTATCAACCCGAATCTCCGGAATTCCCACCGGGAGCTCCATTCCAACAATCTCAGCAGACCTCTTGAGCCTCTCCATATGCTCCTCAAACTTAAAAATCTCCTCCCCGTAAGTCCGCATTGTTTCAAAAACTCCTTTCATAAATCAAAAATTATAAATCAAAAATCAAAGATCATAGATCAAAGAAAGTTTTAGCTTTATCAAAAACCTCACGATATTCCGCAGAAACATCGGAATCCGCAACAATTCCGCCTCCAACATCAAGATCCAGCCTGTCATCCTGAGCAATAAGAGTTCGGATCACAATATTGCTGTCCATATCTCCGCAATCGCTGATGTAGCCGATCGAACCTGTATAAATTCCTCGAGGGCGGTTCTCGATCTCCGCAATAATTTCCATCGCTCGTTTCTTCGGGCAGCCGGTAACGGATCCTCCCGGCAGACAAGCTCGCATTAAGTCGATAGCATGAAGATCTCCTCGCAGAACTCCCTCAACGGTCGAGTAAGTGTGCCAGACGGTCGGACATTTCTGCAGGGCGCGGTGAGCGGTGACTTCGACAGTTCCAATTTCGCAAACCTGCCCGATATCATTGCGCATCAGATCCGTAATCATGTTGAGTTCCGCCTCTTCTTTCTCGCTAGCAAGAAGCGCCTTTTTCATTCCCGGGCCTCGCGGTCTGGTGCCTTTCACAGGTGAAGTTTTGACCCTCCCCGCCTTTAATCTTAAAAACCTCTCAGGTGAAGCGCTTAAAATCTTGGTATCGCCACAGTCCAAATATGCCGAGAATGGAGCAGGGTTCTGTTCATAAATTTTTGCAAAAAGATTCTTGTGATCTCCGGAAAATTTTGACGAAAATCGATAAGTTAAATTAACTTGATAAATATCTCCTTCCAAAATGTATTTTTTTATCCCTGCAAAAGCATGTTTGTATTCTGCCTCGGTAAAATTTGGCTTAAAATCCAAATCAAAATCCGTCACCGCCGGCAAATCCCGCGACCAAATCGCGCGAACCTTATCGGGAACACTCGTGAATATTTTTTCTCCATCAAAACAAAGGAATTCATCATAAAAATACAAGTTAATAGACCCGTTATAAGCGAAATACCCAATAGCACCTCCGCAAAAAGGAACCTTGTGAGGATTAAGTCCCCGCCTTCGAGAAAACTCCTCTCTCAAGCCATCCCAAGACCGGAAATTCTTCACGGGATTCCACGCAATAATCGTATGATCCTCGCTCGGCAGGAAACTCACGCCTTCCTCATGCAATTTTAAGAAAAACCGCATAGGATCAAACTCCGGAATTTGAATCTCAGTAACTTCCATTCAAAAAATTCTTAATAATTATGTCGCCATCAGGCGTCAAAAAAGACTCAGGATGAAACTGCACCCCGGAAGTCGGGTATTCCTCATGAGTAATCGCCATAATGACGCCGTTCGTAGTCCAGGCGGTCTTGCGGTAGCCATTGGGGATTCGATCGATGACAAGAGAATGGTATCTTGCGGCAATTAACGGGTTAGGAACATCCTTGAAAATGCCCTCGCCGGTATGATGTATCTTACTCGTTTTGCCATGCATCACCTTTGGCGCATGGACAACCTTTTTCGCCATACACTGCATCCCGAGACATACCCCCAAGATAGGCAAATACCGATAAAACTCCCGAATAACCTCGCGGGAAATTCCGCTATCGGCAGGAGTTTTGGGCCCCGGAGAAATTACGATCCCGTTGAAACGCCCACGCCAAATCTCATCCAGAGTAATCTGGTCATGCTTCCGAACTTCAGTGTCGCCCCCCAGCCTGGATAACTGCTGGTAGAGGTTGTAGGTGAACGAATCGTAATTGTCGATCAGTAAAATTCGCATGGGGATGCATTATACCCCATTATCGCTTGGCAAAATACTTAACTTTTTTGAAATTCTTGAAATCTTTGTCTTGAGTCCAGATGGTTGCATTATGCTTCCGGGCGGTAGCCAAAATAATGCTATCTGCCATAGGGAGTTTATGTTCTTTGCTTATTTTTGCCGCTTGAAGAGAAATTTCCAGGTCCAGATCGACGACATTGCCAAGTTTCATATAGGCAACTGTATGAAGAGCGGCATTTTCACCGCGTTTGGCCAGGATTTGTTTAAAAACTTCATAAATAACAAGTGTTGGTACAAGTAGCGTGTCCAGTCGATATATAGCTTTCGTAAAACTAAGAGCATTGTCGGTGCCAGCAGAATATTCAAGCCATGCTGATGAGTCTACAAGATTCATATTCTATCGCCTTCACGAATTATAGTGGTATCCATCCCCTTCAAGGAACCCATCAAGTCTTTGATTGAACCAACGGGTATAAGTTCGATCCGATTACCATACGGTATCATCTCAACCCTTGTTCCCGGGGCAAGGTTCATTGTCTCTCTGATGGCCTTAGGGATGACCACCTGGAATTTTGGGGAAATAATTGCGGTTGTCATACGGTTTTATTATCGATCCGTTCTATGTAATACTTTACCATGATCGATAGGAAAACACAATGCTTCTTGTTGAGGATTAGAGGTTGTAGGGTGTATATTTTGGGATATAGGGAAAAAATAGTTGCTGTGTAGGTGTCACGTTTTTTGCTAGAAATTCTCTAGCATGTAATCAATCATTTTCTTCCTGCGTTGCTTAGAAATGCCACGATGAATGAGAACTTTT
>Ga0180007_10003096_pt1 | contig 18905 bp, 15 predicted proteins | sample MM_PC_MetaG_FD_121122 | JGI IMG/M metagenome (GOLD analysis project Ga0180007, IMG submission 121122) | Groundwater microbial communities from the Aspo Hard Rock Laboratory (HRL) deep subsurface site, Sweden - MM_PC_MetaG | ecosystem: Environmental > Aquatic > Deep subsurface > Groundwater... | reverse complement strand
TAAACTCTCTCCTCTCCAATTACACCTTAGCATAAAGCTAATTTATTCGTCAATATACATCATCTAGGTGAATTCAGTACCACAAACAGTTCTAAATTTTCAAATATAAAAAAACGCCTGAAGTTGCCTTCAGGCGTATGTACAAAAAAGGTGCAAATGTTATTCTTTGGCTTCTACCTTGGCCTCCGCGGGAGCATCGGTCGCCGGAGCATCGGCTGCGGGTTGCATAGCCGCACGGCGCTTGGCGATCCGGTCCTTGGCCTGCAGGGCCACCATGTCCACATCCAGCTGATCAGTCATCGAACCGATAGCCAGATCCATGCGAGCACGCGCCCGGGTGGAGCGATCCTTGATGCGATTGGCGACATTGTCGACTGACGCCTCGGCAGCACCAGAGGCGACATCAGCCACGGCTTCCATGGCGCTGGCCGCTTTTTCCTGGGCCTTGGCCGATTTGTCGAGCATGATCAGTTCGTTCATGCGCTTCAAGGCTTTTTGGTACTCGGCTGAAACACGTTCTGCCGCCTTGGCCAGCTGCTCTGCCAACAGCTTGCCTTGCTCCAGCTCGGCCTCTTCGTTCTTCAGTTCGGCTTCCAGGGCGATCATCTTGGCTTCCAAAGGTTCAGCCATATGATCATTGCTGGGGTCGTTGTCCTCCAACACCAGATTGATGCTGTCGTCAACGGTCTGGATCTGAACCTTAAGATTAGCAATTCCCCTGGTTTTCTCCTTGACTGCCGACTTAGCGACAGCCGATTCCACGGAAATGTTCTTCTGGGCTTCGCCCATGTCCCGGACCCTCTGCTTGACTGAACCGATCGCATTCCAGTCGGTTACAGCATCGAGCAACGTATGAATGTTGCCCAGCGTAATGTTACGCAGCTTGTCAAAGATTCCTGCCATTTCTGTAACTCCTTTGGCATTGTGACGCTTTGATAGCGTCGGTTTACGGTTTCCTGTTTGTTCTGTTGATTTGTGTTATCAATCTCAAAAAATAGTTTACCACTTGCCACCGCCGCCGCCGCGGGATGAAGAGCCCCAGCTACCGCCGCCGCCATGGCTACCGCCGCCGCCACCAAAATTAAATCCGGTGGAATGACTGGTAGAATGAAAAATCGGGGTGGTAGAATTGCGCGTGCCCCAATTAAAGCTGAGGTCGTCGTCATCATCATCGCTACTGTAGCTAGCCGCTTCACGCGCTTCTCTTTCTCTTCGGAGACGCTCACGCTTTTCACGAGCCAGTCTTTCCTGCTCACGGCGCCGGGCAGCTTCAGCTTTAGCTTCACTAACATCAGCTTCAGCCATTTCCAGAGCCCGGTCAGCTTTCTGGTCAGAGGCGTCAGCCCATTTGACTATCTCAGCAGCATTAACCGCTGATTTAGCCCGAAGTAAAAACGTTTCTGCTTCGTTGATGAGTGACTCGGTGGTAGACTCAGTGTTTGCCCTGATATCGTGACGATGGTCTTCGATATACTCCTTGGACGCGGAAATCGAACGCTCTGCTTCACGCAGTGAAGTTCTAGCGCGCTGACGCAACCGTTCGGCCGCTTCATGTTCATCTTCCGCTTCATCCAGAATTCTGTCAGCCGTGGCGTTGACCTGCCTGGCCAATTTCACCACCTGAATATAATCAGGTTTTTCCGCGGCCAGCATAGCCTTTGCCTGTTCAAGAGAAGACTGGGCTTGGGCTAGGTCGGTCTCAAGGGATTCGCGGATGTCACCATCGTACTCGGCGATATACTTAACCGCCTTGTCAATATCTGACTGGGCAGCCTCGATTTCGCCGGCGACGTCGCGCTTGGCCGCCTCGAGATTGGTCTTGAGTGCGGTAATAGAACGCATAAACGATTCAGCCTGATCCAGCCAATGCCCGACTTCCTCGAGAATCTCCAGGCCCTGGGCAAAACCCTGGACTTCCATAGTCGCCAGCCTTTCGGCTTCGGCAATGGCTTGTCCTGACCAATCAATCCTGTTTTCAGCTTCGGTTCCATTGCCTTGGACAGTACGCCAGGACGATTCCGCATAAGCTGCGGAGATTTCCAGAAACAGAGCGTGCCCTGCGTCAATAGCTTTGTCCACTACGGGGATACGTTCCTTGCTCAAGGAAATTCCCTGCTTCAGTTCGGTCTTCAGCTCAGGGAGCCTTTCGGCCGTCTGCTGCGCCTCATTAGCTTTGGCAATAACCTGCTGGCTCAAATCAATGGCCGCAAAAAAATGCTTATCACCCAAAGCTGCGCTAGCTTCCGAGTGCAGCCGCCTGGCTTCGGTTAAAACCGACTGGGCAGCTTCAACTTTGAAGTCCTGTCCAGCGACAGCATTTATTGCCGTGCCTGATAGCTCAATTGCCGCCTGGGCTTCTGACACCACCGTTGGAGCGCGATCGATTTGCCGTTTGAATTCTGCGATGTCTTCAACCAAACGGCCCATCTTGCGCCTCACCTGCGTCAAATCTGACTCCACTTTCTGATATGATTCAGTCATGGCGTCATACTCGTCAACCGATAGCCCGTCAGTTTCCGGATCATTGTCCGATTTTTTCAGGTTACCGAAATTAAGAAGGGCGGTGTCATACGATGCCTTGAGTTCATCATAACACTGACGGTATGGTTCGGCGTCATCAGCTGATGATTTGCTCTCCAGATCATTCATATTGATCTTCAGCAATTCAATCGGCTGCTCTAACTCATTAATCAAGTCCGAACCGGAAGCGATTTTCAGCTTGGCCTGCTGCTGAGCGGCTCGGCGTTTTTCTCTTTCCCGACGCCGCCTCAACAGCGTCTGAGGAATGTAAATCACCAGAAAAATAAAAAGCCCTACCACCAGTATCCATAGGAACACCGTACCAAAGCCAACCGGCTCATACTCCAGCGTGTCTTTGATCCCAGTGAGTCCGGCCACTAATCCAGCTGCGGTCTTGCCGTCACGCAATTTGGGGCCCATTACGTCCGCTCGGATAGAATTCCACTTGTTATCCAGCTTCTTGGCCCATTCCGATCCGTAAGTAATGTAGCTCTCATGATCTTCCATAAAAAGCCAGATAACGATCAGGTTGTTGCGAGTGCCCGAATTGCCTGCCCGCCATGATGGACATTCGCGCCCCATGGCATCCTGATACCGATCAATATTGCCATAAGGCTGCTTGTTGCGCAGTACCATGACGCGGACTTCAGCGCCGGAATTAACTAGCCGTTGGGCGGCTTCTGCTACTTGGCTTTTATCGGTGCCAAGATAGTTGCCTTCGTCAACGACCACCTGATCACAGGGTTGCGGTTGCGCCTGAACGGCACTAGTTGCTGCTAATAAAACAGCTAACATTATGCCGACCAGCACAATCTTACTGATACTCATCTGCCAGTCCTCCCGTTACGTTAAAGGGTTAATTTTATTGACCTTTATTATTACTTTTTTCAATGTACCAAATAACCATATATCTTTTCATAAAACACATTTTTTGTCAATAGTAACCTACAAAAAAACGGCTCAAGAAAAGAGAGCCGGAAAAAAATGGCTAATTTCAACTATAATAACAATAACACTGCTCTCCTCTTCAATTGCACTTTATATTAAAATAAAAAAAGCGTCAAGTACAACGCCAATCATCAAAGGTTTGACATTTTTTCATTTACCTGTATACTATAACAATTAATTAGAAAAATCAGAGATAAAAATAAACACCAACAGGAGGTAAATTTGGCAAACAACAATAGAAAAGGAGCGACTGGGTTTGAGTTATTGCTGATACTCATTTCGGAATGGGGGAGGCAAGTAAATCGACCTGATCTCGGAGTATTCCTTGCAGCTCGGATAAAGGATGATTTTTCCGAAGACCTATCTGCTGAGCAAGAAATGCTCACTAGGATGAAAATCTGCGTGAATGGAATGCCCACCAACTATAGCGGTATTATCACCAACATCAGTACCGAAGTTGGCGGCAGTAACAGCGAACCAGTCATCACCTTCAGAGTGACAATCTGCCTAGACTCAGGTACGGAAACGCTGAAATTCACATCCACCAACCTGGTCAGCATGACCAATGAGAATGGTCATGTACAGCGCAACTGGTACAGTGTAGACAATAACGGCAAACTACTGTACCGGGATCCGGAAGAAACGACTGACAGCGGCGAAATATCCGCTGCAGAAGAGGCCCAAGGGGAAATCCATGATTCCCCGGTTGTCTGCGCTGTTACGGCTCACGCGTCATCCATCAGGGATACCACAAGGATAGAATAATATCCACATCCAATGAATCCAATTGACACCAACGAATCGTAACTGTCAAGTTATAAGCTCATCCAAGACCGCCTTAAATGTTTGATATTCTCAGACAGGCAAGGCGGTTTTTTTCATATAAAAAAAGCTGCCGACATAATTGCCAGCAGCTGTATAACGATCAAGCTTTATATGAAGTTCCTCCGAAACTTCATAAAGATCAGCTTAGTTTCCACTGAATTCCAGTTCACCCAGAGCATCAGCGCCTTTCTCGGAGAACGTAGTCATGCACAACTTGGTATTAGCCATCGGGAACAGCTTTGCTTCAGTGGCTGTAACCAGAGCGGTGAGCTTGTCCATCGGATACACCAGATCAACAAGCGCCAGCTCAAGCATCCGACCCTCATTAACCGCAGCCGGCGGCAGGCCAGCCAGGTCAACAGCATATTCCCAGGCCCGGAATAGGACTTCCTCAGGCTCAACAACTTCGTGAACAAGACCGTCACGGTGCACTTCTGCCGCACTGAACTTGCGATTCGGTTGTGAACCGTACTTCTGTAGTACAGTCAGACTGCCGGTACGACGAAGTATACGTTCATAGGCACCCCATCCTGGCTTGATATTCAGTGCACCTTCAGCCAGCCAGTAGCGTGCGCCACTGGAACTGATGATATAGTGGCCAGCCAGAACATTTTCCCAGCCGCCGCCAACAGCCATGCCGTTTACCGCCATAATCCAGGTCATGGACTTGCTCCGCTCAATGAGGTTGAATACCTCATGGCCAAAGTCAAGATACCTCATAGCTTCAAACGGGGTCATGCTGGCCATGGCTTTGACATCAGCACCAACCACGAATGCAGGTCCGACTCCGGTCAGAATGACAGACCGGCAGCCGCGACTTTCCAGATCAGCAATGGCGTCTTTCAAAGCCTGAAGGACACGTTCGGAGTGGAACATCACCTTCTTGGGACAGAAAGTAACCTGCGCAGTCCCGGTTTCCTCGTCAAACATCACCTGCAGATCATAAGGCGCAAATGCCTTATCAAAATCTTCAGGGATGGTGACTTCCGGCACAGTCTCAAACCGATTACAATAAGCCTTTACTAGATCAACAACCTTATCGCGACCGAGCTTCGCCATCATTTCCGAAGGTCCTATTTTCCAGCCAAAGCTAGTGCGCATCAGGCGATCAAGATTCCACCAGCTACCTTCAACGTCTCCGACCACACGGCAAGCATGGTAAAGGATACAGCCCCGCAGAAGTTCGACGATCTCCAGAACCTGGGCTTCGTTGACTTCACCAGAGAAGTCAAAGTCATTGCCGGAATCACACTGGGCAATCAAAACCTGCGGTACTTTACAGGTATCACCGAGTGCCTCGCAGGACATTATCTCGGCAATATTCTTGGCTGTTGCCAAGCCGACCATGTTCGCCAGTTTAAACATTCCCATCTTCAGGAATGTCGTGGCTCTCTTGCATGCCTCTTCAATAGTGGCCATGTCGTACTTAGCCAGCAGTTCAACAGCCAGCATAGCCAGCGGCACAAAAATACCGTTACCGACAAATCCAGGCTGGTTCCCCTTGACCTTGGTCGGCACCAGACCAATACTCTGGGCAAAAACCCACAGATTGATCAAAGTGCGCTGCGGAGTATCATCATCCCAGATCAGTTCAAAGCCAGCATTCATGTGCGGTGGAAGGAAGGGATGGAACCCTACAACCTTCACACCGATGTCCTTGAGCAACAGCGAAGACGTAGTGGAAGCCACAATTGTCTTGGACGAGTCAGCCAGATTCTCACGGATAATCTGATGAACCTGCTGTTTGAGCGTCAGCAGTTCAAAGACCGATTCAATCACCAGCTCGATTTCCGGATCAGCTACCGCGACAGCCAAATCCGTAACCCAGGTTATCCGCTCCGTAATTGCTCTCTGTTCATCAACATCCACAATCTTGTGAATCTTGAACAGAAAAGCAAAGGCATCCTGGACAATCTTTTTTGAACGTTCCAGGCCCTCTGCGGTTTCACAGATAACCATTTTTCGCTTCCCATAAAATGCGCATCGTACGGCGATTTGGCCTCCAATTTTGCCACCGCCGACAATGAGAATTTTCAAGAAGCGCATCAATTGTCTAAATTTCACGCTTACCTCCTGATAAGTATGGAGTTTGTGGTTTAAAGCACCTATCGTGCACCCATAGGCACCCACTATTTATTAAAAAACAAAACTAACCAAAATAAAGTTAGTATATTAACATACCATTTTGCTAATATTAGTCAAGCCCAAAAAATTAAAAACATGGGCTTGATGCTGAACCAAGTTGAAGTGTCAAGCTCATTATTGTATTTTAATTCCGAGCTTAATGCTGAACAGGGCCGAAGCGTCAAGTGAAAAACTAATTATCAATTCCGAACCAGATGCCGAGCTTAGCTAAAATATCAAACGAAATGAACGATTTGACCACCTATGCCATATAATGTATACTTTTTATGGAGGAAAAATAAACAAAAATATAAATAAAACGCTCTGAAACTGTGGAAGGAGGTGATTTTTGATGAAAAACCTCAGAGCATTTAAACAGTTCTTTGAAAGAGTTCGCGATTACGTTTCTAACGCCTCACGAAATGGCCATTTTGGCATATGGCTACTAAACCAGCTCCCTTCTCCTGACGAGAAGATCGCTGGTACTGAGTTCATGGTTCAAGACCAAGGCTCAGACGGATTATTTGAAGTCCACGTAAACTACTACGGACAGATTTTAATCGGTAGGGTTTCCAAAATCTTAAAGTGTGGGAATTTCTTATTCTTAGATGTTCGCACTGACTCACAAGGATTTAGGGAGCTCAAGTTTCCATTTTCACATCTTGCACAAGCCCGCTTCGAATGTGAAAATTCTAGTACACTAATTCTAGTAATAGAAAAAAGTGTACTATCCACGAACCTTAAAATCCGGAAGGGATCGCCAGATGACCAATCCGCAAATACCGCCAAACGCGAACTCAGGGCTTGAAATTAGCCTAAACAAGCCGCCTGCATACCAATCCAACATCCTGTGTGTTTCTAAGGCGGCTTTATTTTATCTAAAAACGACTTGTCATCCTGACACTGAACATTACTGTAAGCCTTTCTATTCAGTCATTCTGAACTTGTTTCAGAATCTCCAACATCCCCTACTCATACAACACCTCTTTGTCTTTGGGAATAATATGTATCCAGGCATTTCCACGATTAAACTCTATCTCATTACCATCAATGTCATAAAACAGCGTCCTATCAGTACGGGACTCTTTTTTCCAGGTGGCGGGAATTGCCTGACCATCACGGAAAAACCAGGCAACACCCTCTCCGCCCACGAATATTTCCAGTCTCCCCTTGCCCCCGTCAAAAACCGGCTCTTCAACCAGTTGGACAATAACATTTTTTGCCTCAATTTGCTCGCCGGTATTTTTATCTAAAAACGGCTGGTCAGCATTAAACCGCAAATAGCTGTTTTTCCCCTGATTATACTGGAAATCAACTTTATATGTTAAGCCATATGAAAAATTAAAAGACGCTTTTTTACCGTCCTCTCCCCGCTCTTCCAGCTCAGCTTCATCCTTGAATTTCCAGGATTTTATTTCTGCCTCTTTATCAATTAACTTCTTATCGTAAAGGGCAAAATTCATTTTTTCTGAAGAAGTTACCAGATTGTGCGGTGCGGATTTACTGGTATCCCGCCAAAAATATTTTGCATCACTTGATAATGCTTCTAGATCAATAATATCAGGATTTTCCCTGATCACTGTCAAAGCCTTGGGACTGCCGCCAGCGTGGGCGTACATGGCCCCGTATTCAGAAGACCATTCCAAATAATACGGCCGGGCAGAACGCACCGGCATGATTTCTGGAATTATTTCCGAAGGATCATAAACAGCCATAAACCTAGTAGCTCCGCCCTCTACTAATGATTCATACACAACAGCAGCCTGAGACAATCCGCTCTGTGGCCTAACTGACAATAAATTTTCCATCATCACCGCATACGGCCAAAACCTATCCTTGTCATCATCAACCAATACGCCATCTATTAAACGGTACGGATCTGCTTCCTGTTCCTGCGTAGTAGCCGCTCCTTGGCCCTTGGTAATTACTGACTGACCGGAAAAATCTATGAAGAATTCAAAACTCTTTACCTGCCAGGAAATGATATTAAAAATATACCACCAGCAGATGAGCATGCCCACCATAAAAAAACCGACCACCCATAAAATTTGGTGCTTAGGTGGAATTTTTATCCAATTCGAACTAGCCTGATTTTTGTTTTGCTTTTTCATTTTACATTAATTGCTTCTATTTACCTAATTGTATTCTACATCCCTATCTGTAGGAATTACTTCCACCCAGGTTGTGCCGGCGTTGAATTCAATCTCATCACCATCATCATCATAAAATATTGTACGACTGGTTTTTGATTCTTTTTCCCAGTGCCCTGTTATGGCCAGACCATCCCTAAATACAATAGATTCGCCCTCACCTACCGTATCCATACCTAAACGATTATCATCAATAAGATATGTTTTTACTTTTTGCACAGCTACATTCTTGGCCCTAATTTCAGATTCATCCTTATCTATGTGAATCTCGCCTGCCTGATACCTTAAATAATCATTTTTTTCCTTATTATACTTATAACCGACATCGTAATTAAAGGATGAGAATTTAATATCAATACTTTTATCTTCAGCTGGTCTATCGGATACATCAACCTCATCTTTAAACTTCCATGAATCAAAGTCAGATGTTTCATCTGCTTCCAAATCCCGCAAGGCAAAGGCTAATTTTTCACCTGAAGTATACAAATTATGGGGAGCTAAGCGCTCACTGTCACGCCAAAAGTACTGAGAACTATAAAATTGGTTTAAATCAAACACGCTATACTCCCTGATATCAGCAAAAGCCTGTGGGCTCCCACCAACATGAGTATACAGAGCATTATATTCTAAGGCCCAGTCAATATAATATGATCGGGCAGAACGTACGGGTCCGATCTCTGGCATAGTTACAAACTGACCTGCATATACGGCCATAAACCGAGTGATGCCACCTTCAGCTAATGCCTCATATACCAAATTTGCCTTTGATAAGCCTGAGGGCGGACGAGAAGAAACTAAATTCTCTATCATTACTGCCACAGGATAAATATTTGCCTGGTCGGCTGGCACATAAACACCATCAATAGCCCGGCGTTCAAGGCCCTGGCTACTCTTAGTTTTTGTAGTGAACAGGCTATCTGAGCTATCATTAAGATTTAAACCAAAAACAATATAGCCAAGCGCCGCGCCAACTACCACAACAATGGCGACAATAATATAAATCCATTTCCTGTTTTTTCGCTTTCCCCAAATGTATTCTTTTGAGCTATCCTTATTTTTGAACGACATATAATTATATGCTATTTTTTCTCTTCCAATTTTTTGGCTTTATCATCTTTTGGCTTATCTTTGACCTCATCATCTCCGGTGGCTTCAGCTTCTTCTCCTTCTTCTTTCTTTTCACCTATCTTTTCAATATCATCAACCTTTTCTTCCGGTTTCTCTTCAAGCGCCTTTAATTCTTCCTCAGTCCTAGGAGGTTGTACTTTCACTACTACTCTATCCATTTTTTCCTTAATTGTAATCCCGGGAGGAAATTTTAAATCTTTAACTCTAATTATATCTTCAAATGTTTTTAACGAAGTAATATCAACTTCAATTTCTTTTACTAAGTCCTGGGGTAAGGCTTCAATTTTTGCAGAGGTTAAATTCTTGACCATTATTCCGCCGGATTCCTTTACTGCCCTGGATTCGCCAATAAAAGATATGGCTACTTCAGCTGTAATTTTTTCAGTCATCTTAACCTGATAAAAATCGGCGTGAATATAATTATTAGTCACTGGATCGCGCTGGATATCATGTATCAGAACCTTAACTGGCTTCTGTTTGTCTATTTGCAGGTCAACCAAGCTGCTACCGCCAACTTCTTTGTAAATAATTTCAAAAGTCCGGTAATCTAAGAATAAATTTACATTTTTTATTTCACGGCCATATAAAACAGCCGGAATCTTCCCTTGCTGGCGCACTGTATCAACTTTTTTGCCTACTGACTGCCTAAGTTCTGCCCGGAGGACAGCAACTTCACTATTTGGCGACATATAAACTGCTTATTTATTGGATATAAAAGTATTACCCTCCTTAAAATACAATTATATTACAGACATTAAATTAAATCAAATATCCTATTTTCAACGTTGAATATTCCATGTAGTCCAATTACATCATCGCTGGAAACGTAATCACTGTGCGAAAAACGACATATATCCTGTTGTGTCAGGTCTGTTACCAAACCAACTGATCGTACGCCGATATCACCTACTACCAGCAGTATTACTGCGGCACTTGAACAGTACTGGCAGGTGGCGTGCAATAATTGAATATTATCACCCTCACTAATGATTGACACATTGCGGGGATGGAATGAAGAGTTGCATAGCGGACAATACGAAATCAATCCCGAAACGTTTGCTAACAGCTCATTTTGCTTTTTCTTTTTGTTTTCCATGATATTTTTTTTATATTATGGCTTATATTTCTTATCTTGTATATTATATCACAATTTACCCTAAAAAGTCAAATATTAACATTATAATACCTGCCAGGGCCACGTCTGCTTATAAGAGTGTTTTTTTATTCCTGATATAAATACTTTGAGCAATACCTAAGATTAAAAATGTGGTAATCAATGAACTGCCCCCATAACTGACTAAAGGCAAAGGCACACCGGCAATAGGCAGTATGCCGACATTCATACCAATATTCATAACTGTTTGTGCAAATAAATAAATAATAATACCGCTCATTAATAAACGTCCAAAATCATCCCGGGTCTGCCGGGTTATCTTAAATAATCTGTATATCAAGATTGTAAAGAAAATTAACAGCAAGGTGGCGCCAATAAATCCCAATTCCTCGGCGATTACAGCAAAAATAAAATCAGTTTCTTGGGCTGGCAAAAAATTCAAGCGGCTTTGCGGGCCTAAACCTAAACCCCTCCCGAATAAATTTCCAGAGCCTACTGCAATTATTGATTGCTTGATATTATAGCCGCTCCCCCACGGATCACGCGCGGGGTCAAGAAATGTAAGCACGCGTTCCTTTTGATAGTCTTTCAAAACAAAAAGCCAGCTGGTTACCACTATTATCACTAATAATATAAAAATGCCAACTACATAAGTTTTTTTAATTTTTGTCAGCAATAAAATACCTAAAAAAATTGCAATCAAAATCGCCGCCGATCCGAAATCAGGCTGAAACAATACTAAAATAATTATTGGCGAAGCCACTAAAAATATTTTTACTAAATTCTTTAAATTAGTCACTGCTACCTGCCAATCCGAAAAAAATTTAGCTAATACGATAATTAAGATTATCTTCATGATTTCCACTGGCTGGAAACCCTGCTCTCCAAAAATAAAAAGCCAGCCCCTGGTGCCGCGTATAGTAGTGCCGGTAAATAAAACTAATAATAAAACGATGATCCCGAAACCCAGCAGTACTAAACTATAGCTTTTCAGATAGCGGTAGTCCAGCAAGCTGAAAAATATTAAGAAAATTATGCCCACTCCGACAAAAATTAACTGCTTGCTGAAATTCTCAAAATTTGGATCTTCGGATACTGATTCAATGCTATACAGAGCCATTAAGCCAAAAGCAACTAAAAAAATAACTATCAATGATAGTATCCAATCTGTTCTTCTAAAATATATTAAATATTTTTTAAACATTGAAAGAAGGGAAATTTTAATGCCAGCATTACATTATATTATCACTGTCAAACACGTTGACATAAGGTTTTATCTCAGCCTTTGACACATAACCACCTACCCTCTCCCATTGAACCAGCAATGACTCAGTGGTGTTCCTTTTAAATGGATTAAAATGAGTATACTCTATGCCTACTATATTTTCTGCAGCATCATATAAAATTACTGCAAATTCTGTTTCCCAAAAACCCAAATAACTGTCATTCGTAATACTAGCGGTAACTTGATGGAATACTTCAGCGCCAGTGGCGGTAGTCGTTGTGTATCGTGGGTTTTCAATTAAAAAATCAATAGCTTCAAGACGTGAAGGGTCATCAATTCTTTTCCAATCCACATCCTCAATTACCATACTCATATCCAGGGAACTGCTGTATTCTCCAAGGCCTACATTAAAAGCTGTTAAATATTTACCTTCATTAGGCAAAATAAAAGTTGAATATGAATCTGTTTCCTGCCCACTAATGGTATACTTATACTGAACCTTTTCAGCCATCCATAAACCATTATTATTCTGAACTAAAGCAATAAGATTTAATTTATTATTCGAACCTGGCAAGGCTTTTGCTTCCACAATTTCCAGATTAATTGGGATATTTTTTAACCGTATGGCTGAATATTCAACCTGGTTTTGCGCCATAGCAACCATCAGCTTGCTTTCCCGGGGAATACTGACAAGATAAACAATCAGGTTAGTAAAAGTGAAAATTATCACAAAAACATCCAGGGCAATTAAAGTTATTGCCCACCATTTCTTAAAATAATCTTTATTTGACAGTAAGAAATAACTAGTTTTTAGCCAAATATTGCTGGTATCTACCATATATTATCTACATAATTATATCCGAATTTTACCACAATTTCCAATTATTGGAAATTATTTGTTTACCCGGAGTCCTTTATGTTATAATTAACAAGTCACCAATAACTAATTAATAAGCTAAAAGACGCTCATGTTTGAATCAAGCAAGGACATTCTCTATGTCTCACTATCTGCCTGCACTGTCATCTTCACTTTCTTTTTATGCTGGGGGCTGTATTATATCGTTATGATTTTAAAACGCGGCAATGAAGCAGTCAAACAGGTTACCGGCCTAATCTCAACTATCAAGGATAAAGTTGACCGCTTAGAAAATCTTATTAAAACCCTGGAGGAAAAAATCAGTCACACAGCTTCGTACCTGCCGCTCCTCTTCAAGGGGATGACCGAACTCTTAGACTTCCTAAAAAAAAGAAAACAAAGAAAGACAAGCAACAAGGCAGCTAAAAAACAATAAAGACGAATCAATCGTCATCATTTATGTCGGACTTCATACACCTTCATGTCCATAGTCATTATAGTCTATTGGATGGTTTAGCAAAAATTGACGGCTTAGTAAAAAAAGCGCAGGATTTAAAAATGCCAGCGCTAGCTTTGACAGATCATGGGGTAATGTATGGTGCTATTGAATTTTATCAAAAAGCAAAAAAAGCCGGAATTAAGCCGATTATCGGTATGGAAGCCTACACTGCCCGCAACGGTATGCATAATAAAAGGGCAAAAATTGATGAACGTCCGTATCACTTAGTGCTACTGGCAAAAAACCATGAGGGCTATCAAAACCTAATTTCACTTACTTCCGCGGCGCACCTGGAAGGTTTTTATTATAAACCCCGTATTGATTTGGATTTGCTAAAAAAACACTCGTCTGGTTTAATCGGCTTATCTTCATGTCTGCAAGGACAAGTTGGCCAGTCAATTATTGCTGGCGATGAAAACAAAATTAAACGAGCTGCACTTGATTTAAAAAATATTTTTGAGAAAGGTGATTTCTACCTTGAAGTACAGGACCACCCAAATGTCCCATATCAAAATGAAATTAATGAGAAAATCTTCAAACTCAGTCAGGAATTAAACATTCCAGTAGTCGCTACCAATGACGTCCATTATATAGATAAGGAAGATGATACTTATCACGATATTTTAATCTGCCTGCAGACAAAAAGGAAACAGTCTGAAAAAAACCGTATGAGCTATATGGGTGAGGATTTTTCTTTTAAAAGTTCCGAGGAAATGGAACGAGTTTTCAAGGACCACCCCCAGGCCATTGCCAATACTAAAAAAATTGCTGATCAATGCAATCTGGAGATTGAATTGGGTAAAATAACTCTTCCTCATTTTGAAGTACCCAGCGGAAAAAACGCTGATGATTACTTGCATGAGCTATGCACCAAAGGACTGCCGGCCAGGTACCCCGGCAGGGAAAACGACAAGGAGGTAGCCAAACGACTAGAGTACGAACTATCCGTAATTAAGAGAACTGGATTTGCTCCCTATTTCCTGATTGTCCAGGATTTTGTAAACTGGGCAAAAAATGAAGGGATTGTAGTCGGACCAGGCCGCGGTTCAGCTGCCGGCAGTATTGTTTCTTATTTAACTAATATCACTAATATTGATCCGCTAAAATATGACCTGCTATTTGAGAGGTTCCTTAACCCGGAAAGGATCTCTATGCCGGACATAGATCTTGATTTTGCTGATGCCAGACGTGATGAAGTAATCCAGTACGTTGAAAATAAATACGGAAAAAATCATGTAGCTCAGATTATAACTTTTGGTACCATGGCTGCGCGCGCAGCAGTCAGGGATGTCGGCCGAGTGCTTGACTTGCCCTACACCTATTGCGATAAGGTGGCCAAGCTGATCCCGATGTTTTCAAGTATTGACCAGGCACTTAAAGTTAACCCTGAATTCAAGGATATATACACTAATGACCAGGACGGTCAAAAATTAATTGAAGCGGCTAAAAAACTTGAAGGGGTAGCCCGGCACGCCTCAACTCACGCCTGTGGCGTGGTCATCACAAAGGAACCGCTAACACATTATGTACCGCTTCAGTACTCTACCCAGGGTGAAAATATTGTGGTTTCACAATATTCCCTACATCCTATTGAAGACCTTGGTTTGCTAAAAATGGATTTTCTGGGCTTAAAAAACCTGACTATACTGGAAAATACCATTGATATTATTAAGAAAGCCAGGGGCTTGAATATTGCCATTGACAAATTGCCGCTAGATGATAAAAAATCTTTTCAACTGCTCAAAAAAGGAGAAACTACCGGCGTTTTCCAGCTTGAATCATCCGGCATGAAGAGATACTTAAAACAGCTAAAGCCCACCGAATTGGAAGATATTATTGCCATGGTAGCGCTTTACCGTCCCGGGCCCATGGAATTTATTCCTGATTTTATTGCCGGCAAACATGGTTTAAAAAGGATTACTTATCTTCATGAAAAACTTGAGCCCATACTGGCCAAAACACACGGCGTGGCAGTATACCAAGAACAGCTCATGCAAATTGCCAGGGACCTGGCTGGTTTTTCCCTGTCTGAAGCTGATATCCTCAGGAAAGCGGTAGGCAAAAAGATTAAAAAACTGCTCAACGAACAGCATGATAAGATGGTTAAAGGCATGATAAAAAATAAAATCAGCAAACGCGTGGCTGAACAAATATGGAAAATGGTAGAGCCATTTGCGCGTTATGGGTTTGTCAGGGCACACGCCGCCTGCTATGCCTTTATTGCCTATCAAACTGCCTATTTCAAAGCTAACTACCCTGATGAATTTATGGCTTCATTATTAACCTCTGATTACGGCGATATTGACCGCATTGCTATTGAAGTTGAGGAATGCGAAAGAATGGGCATTAAAGTTCTACCGCCCGATATAAATGAAAGTTTTTCCACCTTTACCGCTGTCTTCAATTCTAAAACAAAACTGCCTGAAAAAAAGATCAGATTCGGCTTGTTGGCTATAAAAAACGTTGGTGCCAATATTGTAAAAATTATTATAAAAGAACGAAAAGAAAACGGGCCGTATCAAAACCTGGAAGATTTTTTAATGCGCGTCAAAACCAAGGACTTAAATAAAAAATCCCTGGAAAGCCTGATAAAAACTGGCGCCTTGGAAATATTCGGCGAGAGAAAACAGCTGCTTAATAACATGGACTCATTATTAAGTTTTGCCAAGTCGGCGGAAAGAGAAGCGCTTAACGGACAAGCAAATTTATTTGGGGTGCTGCCTACGCAAAACATACCCAAGCTCCGCCTGCAACCTGCTGATCCGGCTTCAAAAAAACAAAAACTCTCCTGGGAAAAAGAATTATTAGGCTTGTATATTTCTGAACATCCCCTGCAGGAGTATAAGGATGAACTGAAAAAAATCTCCACTCCCATTAACGAATTAAAAAATAATCTTAATAATAATGATGTTGTAGTCAGCGGCGTGATTACCTCAATACAAAAAGTTATTACGCGCAGCAACCAACCGATGATCTTTGCAAAAATTGAAGATATGACCGGCCGTACCGAGGTCCTGGTTTTCCCGACTATCCTGACAGCAAATCCTGAAATATGGCAGGAGGAAAAAATTATTATAATTAAGGGAAAGATTTCCGACAAGGAAGGCACCATAAAATTATTATGCAACGAGGTAAAGGAATTAGACGTAAGTAAGCTGAATTCAAATGTCCAACATAGATTTTCCAATGGAAATAAGGTATATTTAACACTGCCATCTAAAATTCAAAAGGTCACCTTTGAAAAATTAAAAAATACCTTTGAGCGCTATCCTGGGGATTACCAGGTAAACCTGAAAATCTCATCAAACAACAAAACAAAAATTATCAACACTAGATTTCGTGTTAGCCGGGAATGCCTTGACGAAATTGAAAATATTTTAAGTCCCGACAGCATTTCAATCAATTAATACCATACGGCATGCAAATATCAAAAATTCAAACAACTAAACTATACAGAAAAATCGTTATAATTTTTTCTATTTGCGTTGTGCTACTGGCGGCTGTGATAATTTATTTTTCTTTTTCTAATACCATAGTTACAGTTAGTCTGGTTCCGCAGGATGAAACTACTACGTTTAACATTGCTGTGAAAAAAGAAATGACAGAGGTAAATTCAACGCTTACTTACCTGCCAGGCTATTTAGTGACTACTACAATTTCCGACACTAAAGAATTTACCAATGATGCTGTGGGAGAAACAGTAGACGCCCAAGCTACAGGCACTGTGACAATATTCAATAATTGGTCCCAGGAACAACCGTTAGCCGCAACAACCAGACTGCTAACATCTGACGACATTCTTTTCAGGATTAAAGACAGGGTTGACGTCCCGGCCGGCGGCCAGCTGGATAATGTGGAAGTCTATGCTGACCAGCCAGGCATATCCGGCAATATTGAACCGACAAAATTTACAATTCCGGGTTTATGGCCAGGTCTGCAGGAACAGATCTATGCTGAAAGTGAATCTGTTATGACCGGCGGCGTACGTAGTGCAAAAACTATTACCCTACAAACCATTAATAATGCTGAAAATACACTACGCCAGGAACTGATCCAAAAATCAGTTGCCCAATTAGAACAAACTGATGAAATAAAAGCTGCTGAAGATACTGTTTTAAAACAAGCCATAACCTCAGTTATCCTAAAAAAATCATCTGATGTTGAAATCGATCAGGAAGCTGACGCATTCAATGTCAGTATGAGCATCAAAGCTATAGGCATAATTTTTAATGAAGATGAATTATTAAATTATTCCGTCAATAAAATTGAAGAGGCCCTATCGGCTGATGAAAAAATATATTCTTATGATAATAAAAATCTAGTCTACAATGTTGAAGAGTATAACATTGACGACCAGACTGCTTCTCTGGAAGTAGAATTTTCAGCTAAAAAGATTCCGCGCTTATCCAGTTCCATATTCAACCGGGAAAATATTACCAATCGTGATGAACAGGAAATCAAGGCTTATTTTTCCAATTACGATGAAGTGGGCGAAGTGCAAATCCATTTTTCGCCATTTTGGGTAACTAAAGCTCCCAGCCTCAAAGACCATATTGAAATTAGAATCCAAGAATAATTAAAATAAAAAAAGAGGAGACATTGTGCTTGTCTCCCCCTCCGATGAGCTTAAAGCTCTATTTTTGCATTCGCAAAAAACTTTCCGAGTGCATTCCGGGCTGCATTCAGCCTTGCCCTGGCTGGATCCTTGCTAGCTCCCTGGCAACTGAACTCCCTGCCTAAAGAAACTCTGACTGTAAAAACCTCGTTTGGTGCAGTTCCAGTTTTCTGAACAATTCGGTATACTGGTTGTTTTTTGTATTGCAAAAGACAAAGGTATGCCAGCTTTTCCCTGGATTTCTGCAGACATGCATTTATCAGCCTATCTACCCTGGGGAAAAGAGTTCTGGCTAAAAAAGCTATAACAACTTTTTTTCCAGAATCATCCTTCATGGCGTATACCAATGCCTCAAAACAGTTTCCTATTCTGTTTATCTGACCGGGAGACAGTGATTTCAGATTAGCGGGATATTTTCCTAAATATCTCACCAAACCGAGCTTATACATGATACGAGCAAATTCTACGTTTTTTACAGCATCATTACAACATGATGCTAGTAAACAACCAGCCTCTGGGTGATTGGTATGTACATAATCCCTGACTAAATACAGTACCAAGGCATCTCCAACAAAAGCAAATGTTCTGCAATTGTTAAAAGCTCGTCTCAATAAGCTACGATTCTGAAATCTTACCCTTAGAACTCCTTCCACTTCCGTGTACGAAAAATCGTTCATAAACAACCCCTCTTGTTTAAAGAACATTCCTTGTTTGTTTGATTAAGATACCTTAGCAAAAAACCTAACTTTAAGTCAAGTGGTAATATTACTTATAACCCTGTTCTCTAGTCAATAGCTTCTGACCACTTGCATAGGTGTTTTCATATTCAAGCCCATATGAGGCCTCTCAGTATTGTAAAAATGAAGGTATTCAGTAATTTCTTTTTGGTAGCGTTTAACTG
>Ga0180007_10003095_pt1 | contig 18906 bp, 26 predicted proteins | sample MM_PC_MetaG_FD_121122 | JGI IMG/M metagenome (GOLD analysis project Ga0180007, IMG submission 121122) | Groundwater microbial communities from the Aspo Hard Rock Laboratory (HRL) deep subsurface site, Sweden - MM_PC_MetaG | ecosystem: Environmental > Aquatic > Deep subsurface > Groundwater... | reverse complement strand
CGAGAAATGCCCGTCGTGCGGCGCCAAGACTGTGCCCGACTGGGCGGGGCGCATGTGGGCGCGCGGGATGCTTGCGGGGATATGGGATCAGGCAGAAGCGATACTCAAGAAGGAAGGACTGGTATTGCAAGGCTCACTTAAACAACACATTAGCAACGATAGTTAATCTTTTACCTTGATGTTAGGGTTGGGGTGGCGTACCTTTTGGTATACCTTATCCCCTCCTTAATGATCGGGCGCGCGTGCAGGGTGCTCCTGTGCGTGCGCCTTTTTTTGTTTGGGGGAACAGATGCCACTACGGGTAGCACAGCCGCCAGCACCGCCTACGCCGCGTCCACAGAAGCGTGAGGCTCCCGTCTTTGCGCCGCGTGAACTCCTCGACTATTCAAAGGAGGAGCGCGAAGAGATAGCCGATATGGTGGCGGCATTGTACGAGTCCGGCGTCCTCGACAGACGCGATGAGGCTGCCAAGCACCTTATCTACGACCAGATGTTCCGTGGCGAGGTGGAGAAATATTCACCGCGCACAGGGCCGTGGCCCGATTCTTCGCATACGCACACGCAGATGCCTTACTGGCTGGTGGACTCCATAGAGGCCCGCCTGAACCATACGATATGGAGCCAGAACCCCCTCGTCATAGGCATATGGGAGAACCCCAACGACAGGGCGCGCACACAGAAATCCGCACGCCTGGTGGAATGGCACCTGCAACCCCGCCGCATGAACGCACGCGCCCTGTGGTCGCGCGCCTCCAAAATACGCCTCAACCACGGTAAGTCCGTCTCGCTGATATACCCCGCCGTCGCCCGATACAAATACCGCACCCTCATAGCTCCCGAAGTGCCCGAAGACTACCAGATGGTCAACGGGATGCCCATAGAAGACTCCGAAACGGGCGAACCCATCAAAGTCCCCAACGAGCCACAGGTCCAGGTGGAGGAGTCCATACGCTACCAGGGGCCGACGATGTACCCGCTGGAGTGGGACGACACGATGTATCCCATAGGGTGCATGAACCTGCAAGCCAAGGCGCAGGACAACCCCGGCGGCGCCGACTGGGTGGTGGTGCGCCAGGTGGAGAACCTGTCGCTGATGCGCAACCGCTCCGAAGTGTCGGAAGACGGACCCGGCGGCACGTTCCACGACCCCCTATATGGCTTTATGTTCGAGGACGAGAGAGACTGGAAGTGGTGGGAGGACAACGCCCCGGCGGTGCCCATAAGCCTGTCTGCCGACTGGAACAACGAGAGGGAGAAGCAGCAGCAGACGATGGAGGGCACCAACGCCGCCGGCGGACGCGCGAAGATAGAGAACAGGCCCAATCCGGAGTGTGAGGTGCTGTGGCACTTCGGGCCGTGGCGTCTTCCCGGACAGGAGGCCGGCGGCGAAGAAGAGGAGATGATTTTCTTCGTCAGCCGCCGTCCGCGCGTGCTGCTGGGGGCCTTCCGCCTGTCCGACTTCGTATTCACGGGACGACGACCCCTCCTGGAGATGCACTACCAGACGGTATCCAACCGTATCGACTCTATGGGCGTATGCGAGATTGTCTTCCACCTGTCGGAAGAGCTGGACACGATACACAATATGCGCATGGACGTGGGCTTCGCCACCAACATGCCGTGGGCCTTCGTGCGTGCGGCCGCCGGCATCAACCCATCCGACATAAACATACACCCTATGGCGCTGATACCCGTCGATGATCCCAAAGACGTGGTATATCCGCAGTTTCAGAATGTGACCTCTTTCTACCACCAGGAGGAGAACCTGACGCTGAGTATTGTAGAGCGCGTGATGGGTGTCACCGACCTGTTCCTGGGTATGTCTCCCACAAAGGGTGGAGCGGCACGTCACGCCACAGGGTTCCTGGGCACGCAGCAGGAGGCCGAAGCGCGCATGGCCAACCCGCTGTCGCAGGATGCTGAGAGCTTCTCCTTCCTGTGTAAGATGATACGCGACTTAGAGGTGCAATATGGGCCGGAAGAGCGGGCGTTTCGCGTCACGGGGCGCTCCGAAGACGTAGACCGACAGGTCATCACCCGCGACGACCTGTGGTACGAGGGGGAGTATGACCTGCGCCTGGGAGCCAACGTAGGCATGTACAGCCAGGGCGCCCGCTATGAGCGTGCCGTAGGCGAATACCAGCAGTTTGCGCAGAACCCCATCGTCGCGCAGGATATGTCGAGACTGTGGGAACTTTCTGCCGAGGTGCTGCGCGCCGGCGGACGCCGCGAGAGCGAGATAGAGCTGCGCCTGGGTCCCAAAGATGCGCTGCCCGGCGGCGACCCCAAAGACCCCAACGAAGTCATCCAGGAGATCATCAACTTCAGGTATGGCGACGGCGGCTTCCCGCAGCCCCACGCCAACGACGACAACGGCAGGTTCGTGCGCACCGTCATGGACTTCATACAGTCGGACGCCTATATGGCTATGGGTCAGCCCAACCTGGAAGGCTTTATCAATTATATGGGTGCGCAGCAGCAGGCTATGATGGCGAAGCAACAGCAACAGCAGAAGATGATGGCGGAGGCGCAGGCGGGGCCGCAGGATGGTAGGGGTCTGGGTGGTGGGCGTGGCGCTTCGCCACAGGCGCGTGCAGCGGCGCAGATGCCGCCGGGGCTGGCGCAGGGCGCACCGCAGGCGGGAGGCAACGGCGCTATGCCGCCGCCGCCACCGCCGATGCCGGGGATGTGATAAAACATAAGGGGTGCAGGCCATGAACGAGCACAGCGCAGCACGGCAGGCTATGATGAACGAGTTGGTGCGTCACCCCGGATGGCGGGCGTGGCGCGAGGTGATGGAACAAGAGGTCCAGTCGTGTATAAGGCATGTCCTCGCCGACAGCAGTAGAGCGCCCATAGATAAGGTGCGCTACCAGTCCGGCAGGTATGAGCAGGCTATGGCCGTGATGCAGCGTATGGATGCGTGGGAAGATGCCGCCAAAGCCACGTAGGTCGAGGCCACGGCGCGACGTGGACTTGCCGGAGCACCTGATGCCGCAGATCGTCGCGCGCTGGGTGCAGTCGGGCCGCTACTTCATCGCCACCGTGCAGGGCAAATACGGCACCCCCGACGACGACGAGGTGATGGTCGCGTGGAAGGGGCTGACAATCAAGCAACTGGAGGTCGTCGTCAAGGCGGCACAAGACGCGCTGGACGACAAGCACCGGATGCGATAGGAGGGCGACATGGCGAGCAGGGAGGCAAAAGACAGGCGCACGGGTTGGCAGCACTGGGTGGACAAAGAGCGAAGACGCGAAGATCGCAGGCGGACAGAGGAAATTAAAAAGGCTCCAAAGTCCACGCGAGATTCTGCCCGTGGGCTATCAGACAGGACCAAAGACTCGAACACGAGGACATACGTTATTGAGTATCCTGAGCCGTCCGACCAACTTCAGCGAAAGCCCAAAAAAAAACAACGAAGATAAATCCAGGACCAGAGCATCAGGTCACAGCAGTAGGATCTCTGACCTATCGAAAGGAGGTGACACCGTGGCGAAAAAGGGCAGCAAATACGACGGGGGCACCGTCAAGGCAGGGGTGCGCACAGCCAGCAAGAGCAACCCGAAGGGCATGAAGCGCGCGCCTGCGGGCAAAGACAAGAAGTGCACCACGCAGATGTATTAAGTTCGAGTATCGCGGCCAACCACATACTACGCGCCGGCGTGCAGGGTCGGCGGGTGAGCCTGCACCTCACCCCATCGCCCTGTCGTCGGCGCTATTTGCATACCACACCCAGTGCAGGGGGAGAGCATAAATGAATCAACCTACGGGCGGTAACGATGGGGACACCCAGGTGGTGAAACCCCAGGCATCGTCGCCGGATGCCAACAACGACATAACCTTTCGCCTTGAAGAAGACACACCGTCTGCTGGCGCGGAAGACCAGCCTTCGGGAGCGAGAGAAGCCCAGGACGGGGCCAGGGAGCCGCTGATACCACGGGATCGGTTCGACAAAGCCCTGGCAGACCGCAACGCCGCTGCCGCACGCGCCACGGAGCTGGAGCAGCGGCTGGCACAGCAGCAATATATGACGCAGCAGATAGTCAGCCGTCTCCAGCAGCCCGCGCCACAGCCGGCAGGCCCTACGGAGATGGACCAGCGCCGCGAAGCCCTGCGGGACCAGGTGCGGCAGACGGCACAGAGTCCCGAAGAGGCAGACCGCGCCTTTCGCCTCATCAACGAGACGGCGCGCCTGGCCAGCGAAGAGGGCGACAAGGCGCTGGAAGAGCGCGTGATGGCGCGCACGGAACAGATCGTCAAGCAGAGCATGGGTTCTTTCGCCGGGGCCTTCCGCACCGACGGCGAGATACGCCAGATGGTGTCGGACGGACTCATCGACCAGCAGAACGCGCAAGCCCTACATCAGCAGATGCAGCAGGTGATCGCGCAAGATCCGGCGTGGGGCAAGCCCGAAAACCAGGCCGTCCTGCTGAATAACATCTACGCCACAATGGTCAGGAAAGGCACCGTGAAACCAGGATCATACCAACCCCAGCACCAGCCGGGAGGGGCGCCCTTCACGCCTACCTCGACGCAGCCCGCGAGGCAGACGGACAGGCAGCGCACAGCAGCGCATGACCAGACGCTGCTGGCGATACAGAAGGCTTTTCCGCGCAGGTTCGGGGGCCTCACGTTGGACCAGATGCGCGACATCAACCCTTCCGACAACAGGGGTGAGGCGCCGCCCGTGCAGTCGTCACGCTATGGCGACATTCCCGCGCGCGTGGCGCACGACCATTATGTCCATCACCGTCCCGAACCCAAATAAGGAGATGACCGATGGCAGACAAAAAGGAAGACATCGACGTGGTCGCCTCCGAGACGGTGGACATAGAGGCGATACCGGAACCCGATGAGGTCGCAGCACGTGCCGAGGCGCTGCTGGCGGAGGCGCAACTGACGGCAGAAGCTTCGGCGGAATATGATGAGAAAGAGGTGATCCGCGCCGCGCTGGACACGGCCCTGAAGGCTGTGCCCAACGACGTCAAGGGCAACCTGCTGTGTCCCTGGTGCGGATTCAAGGCGTCGTTTGAGAAAAAGGAGCAGCAGCGGTCCTTGCGTATGCACATGGAGTCTCAGCACTCGCAGGCGCTGTTCGCGTACTACCTGAATCCGCTGCTGGGATTCAACGCCTACTCGGTGCTGATGGACCGCAAGAAGAAGGAAGATGATATGTTCGTCAAAGAGGCGCAGGGCCTCGACATCACCGACGAACTCGACGACTTCGACTATCTGGACGTGCCTGCCGACCTGAAAAGGAAGGTAGACCGTGTTGGTGGCCGCCTGTTTTGGGCTACCGAGGCGAACCTGGACAGGTTTGAGAAGCGCGGCATCCGCCCCGTGGACAAGTCGCAGTATCAGTTTAAGCACAACCACAACCACGAAGGCGCACTGATCAAAGCCAACGAACTGGTGCTGGTATACGTCCCCACGGCCATCAAAGAGCGGCGCGAGCGCCTCAAGAGGCTGCGCGTCGAACAGCAGGCCGAAGGGCTGCTCAACGCCCCCGACGAGAAGAAGCTGGACGACCTCGGACGGCAGGTGTTCGACTACCACCGTGGCCGGGGGATGCCCGAAGGTAACGCCATGAAGGTAGCCAACGCTGCGATGCAGAAGGCGGCGTCGGCCACCGGCGGCAGGCTGCCGGCAAAAGAGGGCGGATGGCAGGAAGGCACACAGTCGTATGTCGTCCACGGCGGCAAGCCGTAACTGTCTATCTCGTTGCACCACAGCAGCATAGATCCATCGGTTAGTTCACTACAACACCGTTGTGCGGGTGCAGGAGGCACACAAGGAGGACATCATGGCTGACAACGTAGATGCACCCGTTGGATTCAACCCCACAGTGGTGCTTCGAGCGACTCCGTATGATACGTCCACGGCGGCCACCGCCATCTTCATCGGGGACATCGTAGAGGTGGCCACCGACGGCTACCTCATCCCGGCGACGGGGGCCGATACGGCACTCTATGGGTCTGCGGGCGACTACAGCGCCGCCTCGACACAGACCCTCGACGTCGCCGTATTCGACCACCCGGACCAGATGTTCACCGCCCAGGATGACGCCTCGGCCACCACGGACATCGCCTATGGTGGGTCCAACAACGACTTCATCGCAGGCGCCGGGTCCACCACGACGTTGCTGTCGGGACACGAAATCGCCGTCTCCACGGTCACCGCCGCGACGGCCAACATTCGCATGATTCACCTCGTCAACCGCCCTGACAACGCCTATGGCGCTAACAGCGAGTGGGTGGTCCAAATCAACGAACACGCCTACAAGAGCACCACGGGCATTTAACACTCAGGGAGGTGAACACACATGCCTACTGTAGCACGAACCAGCGCATTTCCGAATGATACCCAGACACGGGGTATCCACATGATCATCTATCAGGCGTGGACGCAGAGGCCCCCGCAGGGGCGCAGCATCTTCCGCGTCTACCAGTCCTCGCAGTACAGGGAGCACTCCCTGACCTTCGGCGGCATGGGCCTGATGGAAGTAAAGGCACAGGGCGACGCTGTTACCTACGGTTCCCCGGTGGAGGGGTTCCTGGAGACGTTCACGCACGCCGTATACGCCAAGGGCATCCGCATCACCAAGGAGCAGTGGGGCGACGACCTCTACGGCGTGATGGAAGATTCGCCGGCAGAGTTGGGGCGCATGGCCTACGCCACCGAAGAGACGGTGCTGGCCGGGCACTTCAACAACGGCTTCGACGCCACGGCGGCGACGGGGCCGGACGGCAAAGAGCTTTTCGCCACCGACCACGTGCGCGAAGACGGCACCACATATCGGAACGAGCTGTCCACCGCCGCCGACTTCTCCACCACCTCGCTGGAGCAGGCGCTGATCGACTACGCCAACTTCCGCGACGGCGGCGGCAAGCGGCTTCAGATCCAGCCCGGCATCGTGATGACGGCGCGTGACCAGATGTTCAACGTGCTGCGCGTCATCAAGTCGGCCTACAGGCCCGAAGACGAAACCAACGCCATCCAGCCCGTAGAAGGGTTGGGGCTGAAGCCCGTCTTCTGGGACTACCTCACCGACACCGACGCCTGGTTCGTCGGCCCGAAAGACAAGAGCGACGGATACCTCTTGCTGTACGAGCGCGAGCCTTTCGAGTCGGACCACATCTTCGACTTCGACACCGGAGACATCAAGCTGAAGGGCGAGTTCCGGTTTTCGAGCGGATGGGGTGACCCCCGGGGTTGGTTCGGCAGCCCGGGCATTTGACGTAAAGAAACTCCGAGGCGGCGAAAGGGGCCGCCTTACACAAAGGGGGGGGCAAGTAGCCACGTAACGGCCAAAGCCCCACTTTACACAGAAAGGATTGGAAATGGCAAATCTCGCATATGCCAAAGGGCGATGGATGAACCTGGAGAAGCCCGGTGGCGCGGTGTTCTTCGTCGGCGGCGGCACGGTGGCCTACCAGGGCATCGGCGCGTCCGACATCAACAAGGGACTGACGCCCGAGGAGCCGCTGGCGACTATCGACGGCACGGCGGGCGCGTTGGCAAAAGTCGTGGCTGGGCGCGGGGACACCATCGTCCTGCTTCCCGGAAGTGTGACGATCACGGCCGCCATCGCTATGGACGCCGACGACGTGACGCTGACGGGCTACGCGAATACAGGTCCCTACCAGCGTTCTCCGTGCGTCATCGTCAGCGCGACAGACGCCAGCATGCTCGACGTCAGCGCCGACAACTGTATCATCGAGAACCTGACGTTCGATTGCAACATTGCCACGTCAACGGCCGACAACGAAGTCATCCAGGTGTGTAACTCCGCCACGGCGCAGACGCAGACGGGCACCATCATACGCAACTGCTTCTTTGACATGGACGGCGCGGACTCGGACATGGACGTCATCCGCGTGGGCTTCGACGCCGACAGCATCGCGCCCAACACGGTCATCGAATACTGCACCTTGCAGTCGGTAGACCAAAAGGGTATCGTCCTCACCGCCGGGTCCGACAACTGCGTGGTGCGCGGGTGCCACATCTACGACAAGTCGGAGGGCACTCCGGCCAACGTGATGACCAACGGTATCGACTCGTCCTCCGACAACGTGCTGATCGAAGGCAACTTCATCACCTCTGTTGGGGGCACCGCGTGTATCGCCATCACGGCGGCTACGGAGGCGCTGGTGGCCAACAACAAGCTGCACGCCAACGGCGGTGACACCACCGGCATCACCGTCGCTGACAACGCGCTGGTGGGCACGGTCAACAACTGGATCGCCGCAGGCGCCGCCGGTAACCTCGTCGATTACGCCGCCGCTCAGGATAACTACTCGGCGTCCGTCGATGTTGGCAACGTCACCACGGCTACGCCAGCGCTGGCCGCCTTCGTCACCGCCACGGTTGCTGGCGCATAAACTCAGGGAGGTCGCTCATGCAGGTGATGTTTCGGGTGCACACTCGCGGTACTCCTCGTGCAGACACGTCCAGGCTGCTTCTGGGACTCCAGAGAGCCTGCCCGTCGTGGGATCTGGATGTGCATGTGCAGAAATTTGGCATCGGCATCATGTATTCCGAGATCGTCGCGGAGGCGCGGATACGCCAGCCGGACTTTCTCATGATGACAAGTGACGACACATCGCTGGGAGACCCATCCATTTTAAAGCGGTTGCCGGAATATGACCTGCCCGTGGTGGACGGCATCTTCCCCACGTGGCAGGCCGGACACTTCTACTGGAACTGCTATCACCTTTCGGAGTCGGGGATGTTTACGTCGGTGTTTCCGAACATGGAAGAGGGGCTTGTGCAGGTATACGCTTCGGCGCTGCCCTTCGTGTGCATCAAGAAAGAGGTGTATATGCGCACCGACATGGACCCCCTGTTTTCGTGGGCGCTTAACTCCGACGGCACATGCCAGCCGTTGGGCACGCCGGCGATTATGTTCTGCCGCAAGCTGCACATGATGGATATACCCCTGATGGTGAACATGGACATCGTGGGCGAACATACGATGCCGCTGCCTATGATCAAGACTATGGACACGGTGGTGTTGTATACCCGCAAGGCAATAGCCAGCAGCATGTCGCCAGATCCAGGGTCGAGATACGACCCGGTAAAGGGGCTGCCCACGCAGTTGTCTACGGACACCTATGGCATGGGGCTTCCCGTGTGCGACAGCTACAAGAAGAGATGGGGCAAGGCAACAGAAGACACAGAAACCAAAGCAGCAGATCGGCAGCCGCCACCGCAAGTGCAGGGTGTGGAAACCGAGGCGGTGATGTCTGGCTGTTCGGTTGGGCAAGTAGCTTAGGCCAAAGCCCGCTTTGCAAGGAGAGAGACAATGGCATCAAGGACCACGCCGTATTTCGTGCACCTCGCCGGGGGCTTCTCCGGCATGAACAACCCCGGTGGGCGCGTATACTGGGTCGCCGCCACGGGATACCTCGCCGTAGATGGCGTAGCGCCCTCCGACAGCAACACCGGCACCAGCCCGCAGCAGCCCTTCGCCACCGTCCAGGCGGCACTCAACGCCTGCACGGCGGGACGCGGCGACATCGTGGCTGTGCTGCCGGGAACCTACACCATCACCACGGCGCTGACGATGACCAAAGACGACGTGACGCTGATGTCGGCGCTGCCCGTGGGGCGGCGTGAGCGCAGCGGCGTCGTCATCGCCAACGCCACCGCCGCCACCAGCCTGCTGACCATCGACGCCAACAACTGCTCCGTCATCGGCCTTGTCTTCGATGACAATGTGACTGCGGCTACGGCGGATACGGGCGTCATTATGATCAGCACCGCCAGCACCGCCGAGCTTGTCACGGGCACCAAGATCATCAACTGCTACCTCGACATGCTTGAGGCCACCTCCACAAGGGACGGCATCTGTGTGGGCCTGACGACGGACGCCACCGACGCAGCACCCTACACGCTGATCGAAGGATGCACCATCCTCGACTGCGACCAGGACGCCATCGTTCTCAACGTGGGATCGTCTTACAGCGTGGTTCGAGACTGCCACATCTACGACCTGGTGAACCTGTGTCGGTATGGCGTGGAGGTTCTCGCCACGTCTTGCAGCATCGAAGACTGCGAAATTCTGTGCAGCGACACGGCGTCGCCGGGGGCCTGTATCCACAACGGTGTCGCCACCGCAAGGCTGGAGGCGTACAGAAACCAGCTTCACGCCTACGGCACCAACACCGTCAACATCCTGGTGATTAACACGGCCACGCAACGCACTTCGGCCAACTGGATGGCCTGCGTGTCGGCGTCGAAGAATGTGGTGTATACTACAGACAACACCTCGCCGTCGGCAGACTCCAACGTGTCCACAGTGTTCAACGCCATCGCCGCCATCGCGGTATTCGACACGCCGGTCGCGGTGTAACGGAAAGGGAGAAAATGCCGATTTCCAGAAGGGCATCATTGTATGTCCTCGGCAACCATGTGGGTGGAGGCGTCCCCCTTGGGGACGCCCTCGACCACTGGCACGAGGCGCATCCAGACGACAGGATAGACATATCGGAAATCAAGGAATTTCTGGCTGAGCGGAAGAGGCGCATTGCCGAACAGGGCGAAGAGCACTATGCTGTCATCATGGAACGCCTGCGCGACGACTTCTCCGTGCCGAGGGTTTCCGAACCCAAGCCGGTCGTGACCGCCAAGAAGGTGCGTGCCAAGAAACCGGCAAAGAAATGGAAGGAGAGATAGATGGCTACGCCCACGCCTATTCGCACGCAAAGCCCTATGGGCCGTCACGGCTCCTGCCGCTTTCATGTGCGGTGGTCACAGGCAGAGTCCGACGACCTTTTGAACGCCGTCGTCCTGGACCTGGACGATCTGAGCGACACCATGACAGACGGCGTAGCGCAGAAGACCAAGCACCGCTATGCCATCACCAGCGTAGAATGGGTGTCGTCCGTCAACGTGTCGGCAGACCTGGAGTTTAACTCTATGCCGCCCAATGACACCAGCCACATTATGTCCATACCCACCGACGCCACGTCAGGCACCGTCTCTTTCGCGAACTTCCCCAGCGGGTGTATCTCCGAACCCAACACGCTGTCGCCCAGCGACGTGGTGCTGACGACGCGGGGGGCGCTGCCATACGACCAAATGTCTATCATCGTCCACTATAAGGAAAAGGGCCACACGTTGGCGCAGTAGCCTTTTCCATCACACACAGGGGGTGCAGGCACTGTGACCGAAACCAAAGCACTCAAAGAAACCAAAGCACTCAAAGAAACCAAAGCGCCGAAGGTGCTGGTGTTTATGCCCAACTACGAAGAGAAGATGGACCGCCGCGTCGTCATGAACAGGCTGGGCATGGTACGCCAGTGGGAGCGGATGGGCATCGCCACCGACGACGCCAGCAGCGGGCGCATCTTCATCCAGTTTGCACGCACCGACGCCTGCCACCTGGCCGTCGAGCGCGGGTATACGCATATACTGATGCTGGACGACGACGCCGTGGCCGACGCTGACATCCTCCCACGGTGGCTGGCTTTCGACAAAGACATCATCGGGGCGCCCTATGTGGGACGTACGCCGCCATATCCCATATGTGCGAAGGTGGCGCCCGACGGCAACATCCACGACGCCCAGGGGTTGCGGAACTTGAGGCCCGACGAGATGGGCCAGGGGCTGATACCTGTAGACACCATAGGCACACACGCCATGCTCGTCAAGGTGGATATGCTCATGCGCCGAGGCACCCCGGACCCCGACGACGCGGCACGGCGCAGCGAGGTGCTGGACCTCGACGATGAGGCGTCATTCGTCGAGGAGCACAACGAGGGCAAGCCCATCTTCGTGATGCCCAAGAGGGGCACTGAAGACATGTATTTTTGCTACCGCGCACGGCGCAAAGGGTTTGGCGTATACTGCGACACCGACAGGTTCGCCAGGCACATAGGGTCACCGCCAATGTTGGGCATAGAGGTCTGTGGAAGGGGGACATCGTGTCAACCACGCTCGGAGGCACCGTCAACGTAGGTCTCAGGACGATAGGCGAGCCGGAAGTCACGGCCTTCACGTCCACCAACATCTTACAGCAGGAGCTTATCAAAGCTGCCAACGAGGGCGTCCACGACATCCTGGAGGCCGCACGTTACCGGTGGGGCCTCTTCTATGACGGGCTGACGACGGCCGACGCCATCACCACGGAGCAGGTCGCCGTCACCGCCGACAGCACCACCGTGACCAGCGTAGATGACGACGACGCCGGAGCGATGAACTTCGGCAGCGTCGTGGCCGGCGACTGGCTGCGCGTCTCCGGCGATATGACGTCATACCGCGTGGCGTCGGTGGACAGCGTGTCCGACCCCAACACGCTGGTACTCGAAGACGCCTATGTGGGCGCCACGTCTACGGGGTCGGCGTACAAGATCGTGCGTGACATCTTTGCCATCAGCACCTCTTCGCTGGACGAAGTCATCATCGCCGCCTACGGCGACAACAGCGCGTCATACCCCACCAGCAGAATCCTCAACGTGGACCTGCGCCGCATCTTCAGCATATCGGGTGGCGACCTGCACAGCGACACTTCGGGCAAGCCCCGGTATATGGCGCAGATAGGGTCTGACTCCAGCGGCAACCCACAGTTCCGCCTCTGGCCCTATCCCGACGACCAGTATCTCATCGAGTTGTGGTACACCCTCAAGTTCACGTCCAACACCACGTTCGCCACGTCTATGTTCGGCGCCAACGCCCCGGACATCGCCTATGACGCCGTGGACCACTACGTGCGGTGGCGCGCCTGCATGTATGACAACGACCCGCGACAGGCCGACACCTGGTATCAGAAATACATGGACGCACGCAACAAGGTGGTGGCGCGTGAAGCCAGGACCTACCGCGACGGACACGGCGTCAACGTGGTGACATACCGGCGGGACCGGGGTTCTGTAAACGGCTTCCGCACCGAGTCGCAGATAGCGTTCGACACGGTGGGCGTAGGTGGTTATGGGAGGGCGCGCTGATGGCCTACGGTAGGATTATAGTATCCAATTCAGCGCAACAGGTGGTGGCCAAGAACACCAGCAGGATAGCCCTGCTTTTGTTCAACTACGGCAACAACGACTGTTTTATATGCAACGAGTCGGACGTGACCAAGGATACGGGATACCCCATCCTGGCTATGAGCGAGAAAATCTTTAGCCGTGAGGGTGATGAGAATGCCTTCCCGCTGTCCTTTCGTGACGTCGTTTATGTAGCAGGCGACACCACCGACTTGCGCTACTGGGAGATCCTGCCCATCACGGAGTTCGACTGATGATCGTACGCACACATAAGGCCGCAGGGACCGTAGGCGCCGACGGCACGGCGGCGGCACGGGCGCAGGTGGTGGCCGGAGCCTATGCCGGCGAGGTCCGGGCGCTGCGTGTCGATGACGGCGGAGCCATTGAACAACCACAGACCCGCGAGTTATTGGAGGAGGTTGTGTCGCAGTTGCGTCTTGTGAACCTTCACCTTAACGCGATCTCGGAGTTAGACATCAACCTGGAGGACGTTTAAGATGATACTCAAAAGCGCAGGCAACAAAGGCGATTTCGGTGCCGTCATGACCAAGTACGGAGAAGTGCTTGGAAAGACGTCGAGTGCTTCCCGGATGGCCGAGGTTTCACGCAGAACAGGTGAGGCTTTCTCTGTCGTTCAGCCTGCGTACAATTATGCGGCGCTGGATACAGTCATTGCAGTCACAAATCGTCACCCGACGAAGGAGTTGGTCATTCATAGCCTCTACACCTACAGTGACACGGCATCACTCATCAACGTGCATCTGACAACCCGTCCCACGACTCCCGCAGGCACGGCCCTGACTGCGAAGCCGCTGAATACCAGGCTCAACAACACCGCTGCGGCGGCTCTCGTTGAAGCGTATGGGGATGAGACAGGACAGGCCACGCAGGGCACGATCATACGGGTTGCCGTCATCGCCGCAGAGGGCGAGTTGAACATCGACATCCCCCAAGATGTGGTTCGGTTGTCCTACAACACCTACTTTGGCGTGGATTTTGTGACGGTGGGCACCCTGGCCGGGGCTACCATCATGTGCTATTTCGACGACAGGCAGGAAGACGTAGACTAAACCGTCTCGAAAGATGGATTCGACAGGGAAGAATAGCGATGGCTGGCGGCTGGAACGTAGAACGTATATACAACCACGGCGAGGGCATCTTCAGGGTGTCGGACAGGTTCTACCCTGAGTTCCCACCCGGCGCGGTGTGGGACGCCCTCAACTGCGTATACGAGAACGAGGCGGACAACCCGGAGACTATGCGCGGCGCGTCTTTCTTGGGCGCCACCGCTATGGGCGGCGCCGTTACCGGACTCTTCGACGTGGACTCCGGCACCAAGCTGGTGGCGTCGTGTTCCGACGGTAAGTTCTACGAATACAGCGGCACAGACTGGGCGGCAGCGGGCACCGGCACACGCAAAGCCAGTAACACCACCACCGCTACGTTGCGGTGGTCTGCCTGCATGTTCTACGGCGCTACCACAAGCAAAGACTTGCTCATCGCCGCCAACGGCACCGACGCGCCAGTAAAATACGAGGCTACGTCCGGCTGGACTACGCTGACGGATGCGCCTGCCACGGGCAACTTCCCCGTATCGTGGATGGGACGGCTGTGGCTCTTCTCTGGCGACATAGCCTACGCCTCAGCGCCCAACAACTGCGAAGGGTGGACCATCGCTGGTGGAGCCAAGCAGATGCCGGTAGCCAGGGGGCAGGACGGCAGCATCACGGGCGCCGCCGCCTTCGGGGACTGCATCCTCGTCTTCAAGCGTTCTTCGGTATACCGCATCAGGCCCACGCAGACATTCACGCAGGCCGACATAGGCATCGTCGCCAGCAACATCGGCGGCGTGTCACATAGGTGTATCACGCAAGCCGGTTCCGAGGGCGCGGAGAACCTGGTGTTCGCCTCCGAGCAGGGCATGGAGATGGTGGGGTCCACCAACACGGAGATAGGCTATGCCGTGCAGAACATATCGAGGTGGCCTAAGCCGCTGATGGAGGAGCGCAACAAGACGGCAATGAACCAGGCCTGGTCACTGTTTAACATCGACAGGCGCGAGTTGTATTTCTCCTTTCCCACGGGTTCGCAGACGGTGCCCAAAACTGTTATGGTGGCTAACTTCGCCAGGCCGCGCAAGGCGCCACGGTGGACGCGCCTCAACAGGCAGAACCTCACCGCCGGGTGTATCTCCAAAGGTTCCGGCGCAGACTACATACAATATGTCGGCAACAGCGACGGGCGCGTGCTCAAGATGCACGACGCCTCGGTATCGGACTGGGGTGGAAGCCCCTTTCTCTCGCAGATCATCACCCAATATCACACACAAAAACGACGCGAACAGATAAAGGAATATGGGTGGTCCTTCCTGGACGTCCTCACCTCAGCCAACTACCCCGTAGCCGTAAACCAGGTGATGATGCGCCGGGGACTGCCCGCTGCGGAGTCGAACATACACACGCTGAACGTCACTGGCGTAGAGTCGGGGTGGGGTGAGGGATACTGGGGCGTAGCCACCTGGGGCGGCACCAACTATGCCGGCGAACGCATACGCCCTATCACCGCACGCAGGGGTGTGGGCCTGTCGCACATCATACAGTCTTACGGGTGGTTCAGGCTCAACGGAGAGGTCATCGCCAGCAGGTACAAGACAGACCAAATATCAGCATAGAGGGAATTAATATGGCCTACGGAGATACACCACTTACCTCGGCTATGATCGAGAACACCTCCAAAGAGGGGCAGAACATAGCCATCCTGGGAGAGCATACCGACACCAACCCGAACACCATCGCCGCCGTGCTGGATGGAACTACTTCGGCCACGCTGGGGTCTGCCGGTCCTCTCACGTTCTTGGGGACATACCAGTCCCCCCTTATCCTGGGCACGATACGCCTGTGGCACGATGCCACCAACTCAGTGTTGCGCGTCAAATATGGGTCAGCGCCCTCCAGCGAGACGGACGGCAGCCCACTTATGGAGGGTTAGAGGATGAAACGCTTCTGCCTTGCTTTTATGTTCCTTCTGGCCCTGGCTGTGCCCGTGGAGGCGGCCATCACCACCTATTATATCCGCTACGACAGCCTGTCCAGCCGCAACGACAGCACCACCGCCATCGCGTGGATAGGCAACGATACGCTGGTGGTCATCAGTAACGCCGAGGAGCGGGTACGTATCCACCCCAACCTGTTCAAGATCCTCTCGGACTCTTCGGTGACGCGACTGCGCATCGACAACGCCGCCACCGACGGCGACCCCGTGATGTCTTTCTCCCTGTCCGACACCGACAAATTTACGATAGGCGTAGACGACGGCGACTCCGACAAATTCAAGATCGGGACTACGGCCGTGGGCACGGGCACCTGGCTGACGTGGGACGGCACTACGTTCACGATCGCGGGCAATATCGCCGCCACCGACCTCGACGGCATCATAGGGTCGAATACCGCCGCTGCCGGACTGTTTACGACGCTGGGCGCCAGCGATGTCCTGTCTGTGACAGACGACACGGAAGCCACCAGCACCACGGCGGCATCGCTGAAAACGGCCGGTGGGTTGGGCGTAGCCAAGAAAGCCTATATAGGCACCGACTTGGACGTGGGAGGCGATGCTGTGATAGATGGAGCCTCTACGCTCACGGGACGCACCGATGCCACATACACCGACACCGACTCGCTGGTGGTGAATACCACCGCCACGTTTAACGGTGCTACGATAGCCAACCTGGGCACGGTGACAACGGCGAACATTGACGGTGGCTCTATCGACGGGACGACTATCGGCGCGGCGTCTGCTGCTGCGGGGACGTTTACGACGCTTGTGGCTGCTGGCTCCGTCTTCATCAACGACACCGCCAACACCTTCCAGACCATCGGGCAGACGATCAACCAGGGGCCGAATGATGATCAGATATTTGCGTTGCAAAGTGCGGGAGATGTGGCACACGGGATGACGACCCTTACCGAAACGGACACTTACGCAATTTTCCAGAAAGAACACCCAGATAGTGGAGGAGTAAGGATTAGGGGATATTCAGAGGGTAGAACGCCTGGGATGGTATTCGGAGGCGTTGTTACGACCGACGACACAAGAAAAGAGGTTATTGGAAGGGGCACTGTTGATCTCGTGGGATACAAGAAAAGTGGCACAAGTGTTGGTGCTTGTGGAGCAGACGCTAATCTGGTGGTTATCAGGAATGCAGGGACAACTCGCTTCATCTTCGACGCTGAGGGTTCCGCACACGCTGATGTCGAATGGACGACCTACGACGTTCACGACGATTTTGGAGCCGTCCACGATATTGAAGCTCTGATGTGTCCTGGTGTCTACGAGAAGCGAAAGTATGGCGAAAAGGAACTGGTCGATCTTGGCATCTTCGGCGAGGGTAGCGTCCGTATGGAACCCAATGGCAAGATGCGCGGGATGCTCAACACGACCAAAACCCTGATGCTCCACAACGGAACGCTGATCAAGACGGAGGGGCATCTAAACGCTCTGTATGCCACAACGGACAGCCTCAAAGCACAGAACGCAGCCATCATCGCCGAGAACGTCTCCCTACGCGCACAGGTAGCACAGTTGCAGACGCAGATGGCAGAGATCGCACAGACGGTGCAGATGATGCGTGAGTCTATGCCGAAGCAAAAGACGCTGACGCTTGTGGTGGATTATACAAATAACTAAGGAGGACATACCGATGTTCCGAACAATTCTGGTTGGCTGTCTCGCGCTTGGGATTCTGTTTTCGGCGCAGGTAACTAACGCAGCAGAGAATCCCGACTCAACTTATGTGTCCGACGCGTCCGACGCGACGCTCTTTCGTGCGCTGTTCGATGTGACGGCAGCACAGGCGCAGAAAGTCGCGCTCGGCTTGGGATCGCACCAGGGGCTTACCGACTCCACGGGTGCTCTGAGAGCAGCAACGCTGGATGAGATCAAGGCAGAACTCAAGTCGAGGGCGCGGGCATGGTATCAGCAATATGCCGTCAAACAAAGGGCTGCGGCAATAGACACGCTCACCGCCGAGACTGTCCCGGCTTTGGTGGATAAAGACCTGTGAGGTAGATATGAACGCGATAACGTCTATGTTCAGCGAGGGTGATCACGTCAGCAACGTGCGGGTGATGTCGTTCATATGCCTGTGCTATACGCTTGGCATCCACGCCTATTCGGTGGTGAAAGATAAGACTCTTGATTTTGAGGTGCTGACGGCGCTGCTGCTGGCGTCGTTTGCGCCCAAAGTCATCCAGAAGTTCGCAGAGAAGAAGGTGTAACGAGGGAGGTGCAGTATGTTCGGGTGGATTGCAGGAGCAGTAGGAACCGTCTGGCGAGGCGTGTCGGTATTCGTCAGGATCAAGACGGCCATCAAAGAGGTGCAGGAGGTGGTTCGTTTGTCGCAGCAACTGTACGACAAATACGACGAACTGGACGACGACGCCAAGCGTATTGCGCGTGAGTTGCGCGAGGCCGCCACCGCCATCAAGGACGTGTTCAAATTCTGAGGAGCGCACGCAAGGAGCATCGGGAAGGGAGCAGGCTATGGCCACGGACGTCACCAAGACGCACCTGAACGTATATTCAGCGCTAACGCTGGTGGTGGCTGTCCTGGCCGCCTACATATATATAGACAACAGGATAAGCTACGAGGTGGCGCTGCTGGAGTCGCGCATCGTAGAGCGCATGGCTATATCCCGCGTAGCCGACAGGGAAGCCTCCGAGCTTTCCCGCGAGACGCTCAGAGAGATAAAGGCGGACCTCAACACGATGCGCGAAGAGATCAAAGAGATACGAGACATCGTCATGAAGCTTGACGGCGGAACACGACGGCGGTGACGCTATGCCATCCTTTGGAACGACATCACGCAACAGGCTGGATACATGCCACGCGGACTTACAGCGGTTGTTCAACGTCGTGGTTCT
>Ga0180007_10003092_pt1 | contig 18917 bp, 15 predicted proteins | sample MM_PC_MetaG_FD_121122 | JGI IMG/M metagenome (GOLD analysis project Ga0180007, IMG submission 121122) | Groundwater microbial communities from the Aspo Hard Rock Laboratory (HRL) deep subsurface site, Sweden - MM_PC_MetaG | ecosystem: Environmental > Aquatic > Deep subsurface > Groundwater... | reverse complement strand
TGCGGAGTGACCGGCACCAACGGCAAAACGACCGTGTGTCATTTGATTAAGCTCATGCTTGAGGCTCGCAACAAAACCGCCGGACTGGTGACCTCGCGTATCTACGACACCGGTAAGCAGGTATTCAAGGCTGAGCGGACGACTCCGGAATCGCTGGACATGCAGCGGCTACTGTACCTGATGAAGGCCAATTTTTGTGTCAACGCTGTCATTGAGGTATCGTCGCATGCCCTGGAACTGCACCGGGTGGACAATATCGATTTCCGCACGGCGGTGTATACCAATCTGACACGGGATCATCTGGATTTTCACGGGACGATGGAAAACTACCTGGCGGCCAAGGCCAAACTGGCGGACAGGCTCACCGGTGATCTGAGTTACGCGGTGATCAATCTCGATGTCCCCGAGTTTCGGCCGCTGTTCGGTGATTTGATGTGTTCGTATATCGGGTACTCGCTCAAGGACCCGCAGGCCGATGTCCGTTGCGGTGACTACGAACTGACACCGGAGGGCACGACTTTTGATCTCATCACTCCCATGGGAACGGAAACGGTCAGGTTTGCCCTGCCCGGACGGTTCAACCTGCAGAATGCCCTGGCGGCCGCGGCCGGTGGACTGGCCTGCGGAGTTGATCTGGATGCCGTGGTGAAAGGACTTGAAGCCGCCACGCCGGTCGACGGGCGACTTAACGCTATTACGTGCGGTCAGCCGTTTGCCGTGTATGTGGACTTCGCGCACACGCCCGACGCTATTACCCGTTTGTGTGAGACGGTGCGGGAACTGACCGACGGTCGCCTGTTGATTCTTTTTGGCTGCGGCGGTGATCGTGACAAAGGCAAGCGCCCCCTGATGGGAACGGCGGCGACGGAGAATTCGGACTTTGCGATAGTGACTTCGGATAACCCGCGCTCGGAAGACCCGCTGGCGATCATCGAGGATGTAAAGCCGGGTCTGGTGGGTGAGAACTACCAGATACTTCCCGACCGCAAGGAAGCCATTGCGGCTATTCTCAAGCGGGCCGGCGCCGGCGATGTTGTGTTGCTGGCCGGCAAAGGGGCGGAAAACTATCAGGAAGTAAACGGGATACGCGAGCCATTCAGTGATTTTGACGAGGCACGTACGGTGCTGGCGGAATTGGGATACGGCGCCACGGAGAGTGACGAAGAATTGTGATTACGATGAGCTTCAGACAACTGGTCGACCAGGTCGACGGCAAACTGGTGCATCCCGGTCTCGGTGACCGGACGTTCACCGGCGTGTCTATTGACAGCCGGACAACTACGCCCGGCCAGTTGTTTGTGGCCGTGCGTGGTGAGCATACCGACGGTCATGCGTATATCGACCAGGCGTTGGCGAGTGGGGCGGCCGGAGTACTGGCGGAGACGGCGTACCTGAGCGATCACCGGCTACCCGATGATGTCGCGGTGGCGGGTGTCGAGAACTCGCACGAGGCGCTCATGCGCTGTGCTCGCGAATATCTCAACGCCGTCGGGGCGCGTCGAATAGGTATTACCGGTTCCAACGGCAAAACTACAACCAAGGAAATGACCTTCCGTCTGCTTGAAGCCATGGAGCCGCGGACATATCGCTCACCGGGAAACTTCAATAACCTGTTTGGCATTCCCCTGTCGCTGCTGGCCATGCCGCAGGACACCCGCGTGGCCATTCTGGAAATGGGCATTTCCCTGCCGGGCGAAATGGCCCGGCTGGCGGAGATCATCCGCCCCGATGTATACACCCTCACCAATGTAGGCCCGACCCACCTGGAATCACTGGGGACGGTTGAGGGCGTGGCCCGCGAAAAACTGACCGGAGTGGCATCATCGCCAACCACCACGCCGCTGGTGATTAACGCCGATGATCATGTGCTGATGCAGGCAGCGAGGGCCCTCCCGAATCCGCAGGTGACGTTTGCAGTCGAGCAGCAGGCCGACTTTAACCCCGGCGATGTCCGGTATAATTCCGACGGAACCTTGTCGCTGGAGATCGACCGGCACGCCTTCCGCGTGTTGTTGTTCGGGAGGTACCAGCTTTACAACGTGCTGGCCGCCTACGCCACAGTGCGGGCGCTGGGATACTCGTTCGACGATGTCGACACGGAGGCCATTGTCCTGGGTTCTGCTCCGATGCGCGGGGAAACCAGTATCGTGGACAATGTGACATTTGTTGTGGACTGCTACAACGCCAATCCCGAGTCGGTGAAATCCGGGCTGGTGTCCTTTGCGGCCTATCCGGCCCAGGGAAGACGTGTGATTGTCCTTGGTGACATGCTGGAACTGGGTGAAGACTCCGAGCAGTATCACCGCGAAGTGGGCCGTCAACTGGCGGGTCAGAAGTTCGGTTTGGCGATGCTGGTGGGACCGATGTCCGGCCATGCCTACGATGCCGCAAAAAAGGCCGGAGTGGAAGACAAGCATGTGCTGCACTTTGCAACGGCCGATGAGTGTGCCACGGTGGTTGGTGAGCGATTGATGTCCGGTGATCTGGTGTATCTCAAAGGGTCGCGGGGTATCGGACTCGAGGCGGTACTGAATGCCTGGAAAAAGCGGGAGGGGAAGAACTGATGTTGTATCATTTGCTGGCGCCGCTGGCCGAAAACTTCCAGGGATTCAACCTCTTCCGATACATAACGTTTCGGACGGGCGGGGCGATTATCACGGCCATATTCATCTGCCTGATTCTCGGACCGTATTTCATCGGTCTGCTCAAGAAATACCAGATGGCGGAGAAAATTCGCGCCGACGGTCCGCAGTCGCATCACAAAAAGGCCGGCACTCCGACCATGGGTGGCTTGATCATCCTGGCCGGGATTGTGATTCCTACGTTGTTGTGGGCGGACCTGACCAATTACTACACCCAGATGGTTCTGCTGGTGACGGTGTGGCTGGGGGCGATCGGCTTCATGGATGATTTCCTGAAAGCGAAAAAACGTCAGCCGAAAGGTCTCGTCGCGCGCAAGAAGATGATCGGGCAGGTGCTTCTGGGAGCGCTTTTTGTGGCGGGATTGTACTATCTCGCACCGAGTCAGCAGTACGACGGTACCACCGGGATTCCGTTTTTCAAGAATTTCGTTCTGAACCTGGGCATCCTGTATGCCCCGTGGGTGATCATTGTCATCACCGGTGCGTCGAATGCGGTGAATCTGACTGACGGTCTCGATGGACTGGCGATTGGGCTCAGCGCCCTGGCCTTCATTGCTTTTGGTGCTATTGTGTACGTGACCGGGCGACTCGATTACTCGAGCTACCTGCAGATTGAGTATTTCCCGGGTGCGGGGGAGTTGTCGATTTTCTGCGGCGCAGCGGTGGGGTCGGCGCTGGGGTTCCTCTGGTTCAACTCGCATCCGGCCGAGGTTTTCATGGGCGACACCGGCTCGCTTGCGCTGGGCGGTGCCCTGGGTGCGATTGCCATTCTGATCAAAAAGGAACTCCTGCTGGTGATCGTGGGCGGCGTGTTTGTGATCACGGCCTTGTCGGTCATCATACAGGTTCTGTCCTACCGGTATCGGGGCGGCAAACGCGTCTTCAAGATGGCGCCGCTGCATCATCATTTCGAACTATCGGGATGGGCGGAATCAAAAGTAGTGGTACGATACTGGATTGTCGGGGCGCTGTGTGCGCTCCTGACACTGGCGACATTGAAAATACGATGACTATTGAAGAACGCATACGCGGCCGCAAGATCGGCGTTATCGGCATGGCCCGCTCGGGCATGGCGGCGGCTCGCCTGGCTCAAGCGCTGGGTGGACAGCCGTTTGTTTCCGATAGCGGTTCCGAGACATCGCTGGCCAAACAGATCGCCGAGTTGTCGGCGCACGATATCCCGTATGAGACGGGGGCGCACTCATCGCGCCTGTTGATCTCGGACTACCTGGTAGTATCGCCCGGAGTGCCGTTGTCGGCGGCGGTGATACAACAGGCTAAGGCTCAGGGATTGCCGGTTTTTTCCGAACTGGAGTTTGCCTCGTGGGTATGTCCCGGCAAAATCGTGGCGATAACGGGGTCAAACGGTAAAACAACCACCACGACCCTGGTCGGCGAACTGCTCGCCGCAGGCAAGCTGGACACGCATGTATGCGGCAACATCGGTACGCCGCTGGCCGATGTCGTGGGACGGATGAACTCGAATTCGGTCGCGGTAGTGGAAGTGTCATCGTTCCAGCTGGAAGCGATCGACAGTTTCCGGCCGCATGTCGCCGTCATCCTGAATCTGACCCCCGACCACGTGGACCGTCACGGTAGTTTCGAAAACTACAAGCAGGCCAAGTACCGTATCACCGAGAACCAGAGGGCCGCCGATTTTTTCATCACCAACCGCGATGACGCCGAGACGGTAGCCGACCATCCGGGTACCCGGGCCAAGCACATCTGTTTTTCGGCCGGCGCTCGTCGCGAATGCGGCTCCTGGGTTGAGACCAATGCCCTGTGGACCCGTCGTATCGAAGCCGACGAACGGGTGATAGCGTGCGACGATATTGGCATCAAAGGACCACACAACCTGCAGAATGCGGCCGCGGCGGTAACGGTGGCGGCGCGGTTTGGCCTGGAACCGTCGATAATGCAGCGGGTGCTGCGGCAGTTTGCAGGGGTGGAACATCGGCTGGAACCGGTCGCCACGGTGGCCGGTGTGAGCTTCATCAACGATTCCAAAGCAACGAATGTCGACTCGGTGTACTACGCCCTGAAGTCGGTACCAACGCCGCTGTATCTCATCTGTGGCGGGCGGGACAAAAATGGCGTGTTTGAGCCGCTTATCGAGGCCGGCAGGGGGCGTATCAAGGGCTTGATCATTATCGGCGAAGCACGCGAAAAGCTCTTTGAGGTGCTGGGCAAACATTTTCCGGCGCAGTTTGCGAGTTCGCTGGAAGCGGCGGTGGAAAAAGGGTTTGAACTGGCCCGCCCGGGCGAGACGGTGCTGTTGTCGCCGGGGTGCGCCTCGTTTGATATGTTTGACAATTATGAACACCGGGGTCGCGCCTTCAAGGCGGCGGTAGCCCGGTTGCGAAACGGGAAAACGACGGATGAGTCGGTCTCGAGCTAAATCAACGTTTGACGAACCATTGCTGCTGGCTTACCTGCTGACGGTTGTCACGGGTCTGATTATGGTCTATTCGGCATCATCGGTTATGGCCGAGAGCCGTTTCGGATCGCAGTTCTTTTTCCTGCGTCACCAGGCGATGTGGGCGGTGATATCTCTGGTGGCCATGTATGTTGTCATCCGGATTGACCTGCAACGGTGGGCCATTTACGCTGCCCCGGGACTGCTCATTACCATTCTGCTGCTGTCGCTTGTGTTTTTGATGCCGGCCCGCAACGAGTCACATCGGTGGCTGTTCCTGGGACCGATCACCATACAGCCGTCGGAGCTTTTCAAGTTCCTGATGATTCTGGCGTTGTCGTTTTCCCTGTCCAATCCGAAGCGCAATCTGGGTGATTGGAAGCAACTCTTGTTTCCGTACGCGCCGATCATCGGCGTGGGGCTCGGCCTGATCATGCTGGAGCCCGATCTTGGTACCAGTGTGGTCATCCTGATCACGGCGGTTGGTCTGTTTTTCCTGGCCGGGGCGCGCATCAAGCATTTGCTGTACGGGATCACACCGGCTGTCGGGATTGCCACGTTCGTCGTGTTTGTGCTCGGGTACAAAAAGGCTCGCATTCTGGATTACATTGCGGCAATAGTCGATCCCCTGCAGGGCAGCTATCAGGTCAAGCAGGCCGCGCTGACTTTTGGGTCCGGCGGACTTCTCGGTACCGGCCTGGGTGACGGTCGGCAGAAGCTGTTTTTCCTTCCCTATCCCCATACCGATTTCATTTTTGCATCGATAGGTGAGGAACTCGGTTTTGTCGGTCTGTTGGCGATCATCGCCGTGCTCGGTTTGCTGTTGTATCGCGGATGCCGGATTGCCATGGCGCAGCCGGACAAGTTTGGATTTCTGCTGGCGGCCGGTATGACGTGGTCGCTGTTTGTGAATATTGCCATCAACCTCGGCGTGGTTACGGCGGTGCTGCCGGTGACCGGCCTGGCGTTGCCGTTCTACAGCTATGGGGGATCATCGTTGTTGGTGTCGAGCGCCGCGATCGGTGTGTTGATCAATCTCTCGCGGAGGGGCAAGGTATGACCGCGCTGCAACAGACAACCCGGCTGGTATTCGCCGGCGGCGGCACGGGAGGCCATCTGTTCCCGGCAATCGCGATTGCCGACCGGGTCAAGGAAATGCTGGTCGGGAAGACCGAGGTTGATATCTCGTTCGTGGGCACCACACGCGGCATTGAGTTTCGCATGCGCGATCAATTGGGCTATCCGCTGCACCTGGTCAATATCCGGGGAATCGTGCGTTCGTTGACGCTGAAAAACCTGCTGGTACCGTTTTTGACTATCGGCTCACTGATCCGCTCCTATCGGCTGTTGAAAGCGCTGTCACCTCATGTGGTGGTGGGAACGGGCGGGTATGTCTCCTGGCCGGTGCTCAGGGCCGCGACTTTCATGGGTATTCCCACGGTATTGCAGGAGCAGAACAGCTTCCCGGGCATTGTCACCCGGCAGCGGGCCTCTGCGGCCGAGCGGGTGTACCTTGGATTTGCCCAGGCGAGGTCGTTCCTGCCGGAAGGGACCCAAACGATGCTCACCGGGAATCCGGTCCGGCGGACTATTGCCGACGGTGACCGGGCGACGGCGTGCCGTCGTTACAATCTGGCTCAAAACGCAAAAACGATTCTGATCCTGGGCGGATCGCAGGGTGCCCGGGCAATCAATACCGCGGTAACAAAAAGCATTCAGTCCGGCGGGGTGCCGGACGGTTATCAAATCCTATGGCAAACTGGGAAAAGGGACTACAAGGAAGTAGTCGCAACGTTTGGACCCAAGACGGAACGCGTCTCCCTTTTCCCTTTTGCCAAAAACATGGCGCAGGTGTATGCGGCCGCCGATCTGGCGGTCGCCCGCGCCGGTGCCCTCACGCTGGCCGAACTGGAGGCCTGCAGTGTGCCGGCCATACTGATCCCGTATCCTTTTGCGGCCGGTGATCATCAGCGCAAAAACGCGGAGGCCTCAGTGGCCAACGGAGCGGCGCTTTTGATAGACGAAAAGAACCTGGCGGAAAAGGACATCCTGGCCGAGGCCGTAGCCCTGGGGAACGGTCCGGCGGTGGCGATGACACGGACAATGCGGCAGGCACAGGCGGACAGGAAGCCGGCTGTCGATATGATTGCGGAAGATATCATCACCCTGATAGCTCAGCGGCAGGAGGCAGCGGTTGGCGGTTGAAGCAACGGTTAGGCAAAAGACAACCCGATTTGCTGGTGACAGACTAATGTTTGGACGATTCAAAAGACTCCATTTCGTAGGTATCGGCGGGGCCGGCATGTCCGGCATAGCCGAGATTCTGTTCAACCTGGGCTACAAAATCACGGGTTCGGATTCGACCCCTTCGGAAGTCACCGAGTATCTCTCGAAGATCGGTGTGGGCGTGTTCGGCGGGCATGCCGGCGAGAATGTGGTTGATGCCGACGTGGTCGTGATATCATCGGCAGTGGGAGAAGACAATCCCGAGGTGGCGGCGGCGCGCGAACGCGGTATTCCGGTCATCAAACGGGCCGAGATGCTGGGTGAACTGATGCGCCTGAAGTTCTCTATCGGGGTCGCCGGCACACACGGCAAAACCACAACCACTTCGATGATCGGTCGCATTTTGCAGGCAGCCAAGCTCGAACCGACGCTGGTGGTGGGCGGTATTGTGGCGGAACTCGGGACCGGCGCCTCGCTCGGGGGGGGTGACTATCTCGTGGCCGAAGTGGATGAATACGATCGATCGATCTGGGCGACCTTCCCCAGCATGGCGGTTGTGCTGAATATTGAAGCGGATCATCTCGATTGCTACGATGACATGGACGATCTTCGCAATTCGTTTTTGGCCTATTTGAATCGCGTGCCGTTTTTTGGCTCGGCGGTGATTTCCGCTGAAGACAAAAACCTGGCGACGCTGCGCGAGCACATCAAGCGGCCGTACGTCACCTTCGGTTTTGGTGCCGAGGCTGACTACCAGGCGGTGGGCCTGGAGATGGCTGCCGGAGTCTCATCCTTCACGGTTTTCCGGAAGCAGGAACCGCTGGGCCGCATCGTCCTCAACGTGCCGGGTCGGCACAATGTCATGAACGCCCTGGCCGCGATTGCCGCTGCCACCGAGGTTGAGGTACCGTTTGACATCATTGCAGGATCGCTGAGGTCGTTCCGCGGAGTGGGCCGTCGCTTTGAAACCATCGGCGAAGTCAACGGGGTTCTGGTGGTTGACGATTACGCCCACCATCCGACTGAGATTCGGGCCACCCTTACGGCAGCCCGCGAACTGTACGGTCGTCGGGTCATCGCGGTCTTTCAACCGCATCTGTTCAGCCGTACGCGCGATTTTATGACGGAATTCGCCGAGGTATTGTCGCTGGCCGACTGGTGCATCCTGACAGACATTTACCCGGCTCGTGAGAAGCCCATAGAGGGAATAACATCGGCGGCCATACAGGCCAAAGCCGAGGAACTGGGACACACGCATTTCAGCTACGTGGGTGTTAAGGCCAACGCCCTGGATGAAATAATGCGGCTGGTCCAACCGGGCGATCTGGTCATCACTATCGGTGCCGGATCCATCACGCATATCCGCCAGCAAATACTGGAGAGGTTGCGAAACACATGATCACCCTGTCGACAAAAGCGCGACTCACTTGCCTGGCTCTGCTGGTCCTGGGGGGAGCCCTGGTAATTACGCTGGAGTTCACCGGCTGGACGCAGCTGGAGGCGGTGACGCTCAACGGTGTGGCGGTCGAGGATCCGGAGGGCAAGCTCGGACTGGTGCCCGGTCGGCGGCTGCTGGAGCAGCCCATTGACAGCATGGCAACCGGTTTGTTGAATCGCAAGGGCATTGTCAAGGTAGACGTGGCGTACGACCTGCCGGGCAGGATCAGGGTAACCACCAATCGGTTTGAGCCGGCGAGTTTTGTGCTGGATCGGAAAACCGGACGGCTCCTGGGACTCAACGTCCAGGGGCGGGTGGTGCCGATGCTCCAGGACCAGGCTAACTGGGAGCATCCCATTCTGACCGGCGTCAATGCCGGCGGCCTGTTCGAATTGTGTCGTGACGAGCGGGTGGTACCGCTGGTAGAGCAATTGCAGCGCCTGCATGAGGACAATATAGACCTGTACCGGCTGATTGACCAGATCGACCTGACCTCGCCGGATTACGTGACGATAACCATGGCCGGACTGCCGTATACACTCAAGGCCAACGCGGCGGAGATTTACCGCCAGACGACGGACTTCATACGGTTTATCGAGAACTATGAACGGGATATCGCAGACACCAGGGAACTGGATTTGCGCTACGACGACATGATCGTGCAGGTCGCACGGGGTAAGTAACATGGCCGGTGACAACATTGTAGCAGCACTGGATATCGGGACAACCAAGATCGTATGTCTGATCGGCGAGATGGACGAGCACGGTGACATCTATGTGATCGGTCACGGTATATCGCCTGCCGAAGGACTGCGGCGCGGTATTGTGGTGGATATGGATAAAACGGTCCGTTCCATTCGCAAAGCGGTCGACGATGCCCAGCTGGTTTCCGGTGTTGAAGTTGATCGGGTGACGGTGGGCATTGCCGGTGAGCATGTACGGTCGATCAACAGCCATGGCGTGATTGCGGTCAGTCGTTCGGACAACGAAATCACGGCCATGGATGTCAAGCGCGCCATAGAGGCATCGCGTACGGTGGCCATACCGGTGGACCGCGAGATTATCAATGTGGTTCCGCAGGCGTTTTCGGTAGATGATCAATCCGGCGTGAAGGACCCGGTGGGCATGTCGGGTGTGCGGCTGGAAGTGGAGGCGCACATTGTGACGGCCTCGGTCACTTCGGCAAAAAATATCTACCGGTCGCTGGAACGCTGCAACCTGGCGGTCGACCACATGGTACTGGAGTCGATGGCGCTGGCCGAAGTGCTGCTGACGGATGATGACATTGAAGCCGGGTGTATCCTGATTGACATGGGCGGCGACATAACGTCATTGTCGATCTTCTACGACGGGGCGATCCGCCATACGGCCGTGATCCCTCTGGGCGGAAAGAATGTCACGAACGATGTTGCTATCGGGTTGCGCACCTCGCTGACCCAGGCGGAAGATTTGAAACGCACGCACGGCGCGGCCCTCGCCTCGATTGTTGATGCAAGTGAGATGATCACTGTGCCCGGAGCGGGTAACCGGAGTGACAAGGAAGTCTCCCGCAATGTTCTGGCCTCGATTATCGAGCCGCGGGTAGAGGAGATACTGTCACTGGCAGGCAGGGAAATCAAAAAGGCCATTCCGGCCGATGCGCTTACCGCGGGCATCGTCGTCTCCGGCGGCGGGGCGTTGCTGCCGGGAAGTATCGAACTGGCGGAGCAGTTGTTTGACATGCCGGTACGGTATGGCGAAGTGATGGGAATTGCCCACATGCCCGACGGTTTGGATTCGTCGGCGTTTGTGACGGCTCACGGGCTGCTGGCCTACGGCTTCAGTCACGAGCCGGAAAAGGGCAGCCGCGGCGGTCCAATGAAATCATGGATGGCGCGGCTGGAAAACTGGATAACGAAGCGATTCTAGGGATAGGATACATGTTTCAGGAGGAACCTCAGATGGATGGAATCAAGCACAACTTCGACTTCTCGCCCGATTATGTCGGGCAGGCCGACATCAAGGTAGTGGGTGTTGGCGGTGGCGGCGGCAACGCCATCAACCGAATGATTGCAGCGGACCTGCAGGGTGTTGAGTTTATCGCAATCAACACCGATGCCCAGGTGCTGAATCAGAATCATGCCGAAAAACGAATCCAGATCGGCAGCAAACTGACCAACGGCCTCGGGGCCGGCGCCAATCCGGATGTGGGGCGACTGGCGATGGAAGAGAGCCGGGAAGAGGTTCTGAAAGCCCTGGGGAGCCCGCATCTGGTCTTTATTACGGCCGGTATGGGGGGCGGCACGGGGACCGGTGCGGCACCGATGGTGGCGGAGATTGCCAAACAGTCGGGGGCGTTAACGGTTGCTATCGTAACCAAACCGTTTCGTTTTGAAGGGCGAAAGCGGGTAGATCGCGCGGAAGATGGATTGGATGAACTGAAATCCAAGGTCGATACGCTGATCACGATACCGAACGAACGTCTGCTGCAAATTGTGGACAAAAAAACGACGCTGACCAATGCTTTTGCCACCGCCGATGAAGTGCTGCACCAGGCCACCAAAGGGATATCCGATCTGATTACTATCCCCGGTCTGATCAACTGTGACTTTGCGGATGTGCGGACGGTGATGCTGGAGATGGGCGATGCGCTTATGGGCACCGGTTACGGCCAGGGTGACGAAAAAGCCATCGACGCGGCCACCGAGGCGATATCATCGCCCCTTCTGGAGGACGTGTGTATTTCGGGTGCTCGCGGTGTCCTGATCAATGTCACCGGTGGTGAAGACATGACCCTATTTGATGTCAACACGGCCACCTCGTTGATTTATGAGCAGGCCGGCGAAGACGCCAACATCATTTTCGGGGCGGTGATTGACCCCACCATGAACGACCAGATGCGGGTAACCGTGATTGCCACCGGAATCGGCAAGGCGGAAGTGAAGCCGGTGGTCAACCGGGCTGAGGAAATCGCCAAAACCGTCAAGCCGGGCAAGGTGATCTCGCTGTTCCCGGACGAGCCGGTCAGGAAAGTTCAGCCGGAAGGCAGATCCCTGCCTCAGCGGATGCCTACCATGGCTGCGGCGCCGCAGGAAGAATACCAGGCTCCGGCGTATCAGGAAACCATGGCAGAGTTGTCATCGGGCAACGGCAATGGGAATGGAAACGGGAACGGGAACGGAAATGGCAACGGGCACGGTCATGGGGATGCCTCGGCCAGTCCAAGCCGAATTCGGGTACCCGTGTTCTCCGAGGACGACCGTACCATCCCGGCTTATATCCGTCGTCTCGACGATCGCCGATAGCGCTTCTGAGCGCACCAGACATACGGAACTGCCTCGACCCTCAGGTCGAGCGTTCTGAAGGTACATAACCAACTGTTGGTTCCTCCACTGTGCCGCCGGTCAAACTACCCTGCCGGCGGCACTCCTCTTTTTGGGATGGTGTTTTTTCCCCTCAGACTGTAGGACAAATCCATACTATTACGTACTTTTTCGTTGGTTGTCATAGTTTACGCTCCGTAACTTCCTGTCGGGCAACAGTGTCCGAATTTGTCAGAGATGGCATGTTCCTTGCACAGTCAGGGGGCTAGAGGGATTACTCGGGGGACAGGCCGAGGGACGGAAGACTATGCATATAGGCACCAATTCATTTTTGTCCAGCAACATGATTTCAGTCGCCATAAAGCGCAATTTTGCGGATCTGGATCAGGCGCTGGCGAGACTGTCATCGGGGCGGAGGATCAACAGCGCCGCCGATGACCCGGCCGGTCTGATCATATCCGAGCGTCTGCGCGGGCGAATAGGATCCCTGAATAGAGAGATTGAAAACGTCCAGATGAGTATCGGCAAGTACGAGACGGTCGGTCATCAGATCATGGATCTGCGCTCACAACTCAACGAGATGAGGTCGCTGGCGGTCGGGGCCGCCAATGGTGCCTTCAACAGCGAGGATACCCAGCGGGCGTACCAGGATGCGGCCGACAGTCTGGTGGCCAACTACAATCGGGCGGTGGCTAATGCCGAGTACAACGGCAGGCATACGCTCGACGGATCCGAGGGGGCGCTGGCCAACATAGCGAGCCTGACGGACATTGACCTGTCCAATCCCGAGATGGCGGCCGAGACGATTGATCGGATTGACGCTGCAGCGCGGGAAATTGATGCCGCGATGATGGATGTGGGATCAACCCAGAAATTTGATCTGGAGAGCCAGTTGTCATCGTTGATGATCGAGCGGCAGAACCTGGTGGCCGCTGAATCGCAACTGGCGGACACCGACTATGCCCAGGAGTACGCAAATTACATTGGCACGCTGATCCGGACGAAGGCCTCGGTGGCGCTGTTGAGCCACTCGTTCCTCACTGGTCAGAGCGTGCTTGACCTGTTTGGTCGATAAAGCTCTTCTCCCCCTCTTGTACCATAGGACGGATGTTGCGCTGATGCCGCCGGGACTGCTCCCCCCGGCGGTTATCTTTTGGCTGGAAACGAGTTAGGGTCGAACACAACAAAAAGACCGTCCGAGAAGGACGGTCGTATCTTGTCAACCCAATACAATCGGGACTTTGCCCGATCGACGGAATTAAGCCTGAGCCTGAGTCGGTTTACGACGGCCCTGAACGTTTTTGTTCACTTTGCCGGCCCGGAGGCAGGACGTGCAGACAGTCAAACGTTTCGGGACGCCATCGACCAGTGCCCGCACTTTCTGCAGGTTCGGATCGAACCGTCGACGTGTCGTGTTATTGGCGTGGGACACGTTATTGCCGAACATCGGCTTTTTTCCACAGATTTCACAAACTTTAGCCATAGTACTTTCTTACTCCTCGACAAACACAGCCATGAAATGTATATAGAATTTCGGAAAAGGCAAGGAGATTTTGGATCGGAAGGAGGGTTTTCTCTTTTCGGTGCGAAGTCCAACCCTGCAGATACTTGCCGGCTGTCGGAAGAGGGTTGTGGTGTCGAGGCTAAGGCGATGATTTTTATTGATTTACGACACCGTGGAACTATCCTGATGGAACCGGTTACCAAGAGAAACAACGTTGCGAGGACAGGATGCTGGACATAAAACTCATCCGCGAGAACCCGGAAGCGATCCGGGCGGGAGCAGAGAAAAAAAACGAGAAATGCGATATAGACCTCATTTTGCAGCTCGATGAGCAACGTCGTGTGATTATCCGCAAAGTCGAGGCCCTGAAAGCCGAGCGCAACCGTGTATCCGGCGAGATAGCCAAAAACAAAAAGACCGGGAATCCGGCCGAAAACGCTGTTGCGGAAATGCGCGAGGTGGGCAAGAAAATAGCCGTACTCGACGGAGACCTGCGAGATGTTGACGCCCAGTTGCAGATCAAACTCAGCTGGGTGCCGAATATGCCGCATGAATCCGCTCCGGTGGGTAAGGACGAGGAGTCCAACGAGCTGGTGCGGGAGTGGGGCGAGAAGCCGTCGTTTGATTTCACGCCCCAGGCGCATTGGGACCTTGGTGAGAAGCTGGGTATCATCGATTTCAAGGCCGCCCGGGAAGTATCGGGATCGGGCTTTTACGTTCTGCGCGGGGCCGGGGCACGTCTGCAGCGAGCCTTGATCAGCTATATGCTGGATATGCACACGGATGACGGTTACGAGGAAGTTATTGTGCCGCACATTGTGTCGTCGGAGACCATGTTTGGTACCGGTCAACTCCCGAAAATGGCCGACGACATGTACCATATCGAATCCGATGATCTCTGGCTGATTCCAACTGCCGAAGTACCGGTTACCAATCTGTACAAAAAGCAGATCATTGACGAGGCTCAATTGCCTATCCATCTGGTGGCCCACACCCCGTGTTTCCGTCGCGAGGCCGGAGCGGCCGGCAAAGACACGCGGGGCATGATCAGGGTGCACCAGTTTGACAAAGTGGAACTGGTAAAAATAGTCCATCCGGAGAATTCGTACGCGGCGCTGGAGGATCTGGTGGCCCAGGCGGAGAAAGTCCTGCAGGGCTTGCAATTGCCGTATCGGGTGGTGAATCTTGCGACGGGCGACCTGTCGTTTGCCTCGGCCAAGACGTATGACCTGGAGTTGTGGTCGGCCGGTGTTGACCGATATCTGGAGATTTCGTCGATTTCAATCTTCGAGGATTTTCAGGCTCGCCGCATGGGATTGCGCTATCGTACGGCCGACAAAAAGACCGTGTTCCCGCACACGCTGAACGGATCGGGTGTTGCCCTGGCGCGTCTCATCCCCGCGATCCTGGAGAATTACCAGAATGCCGACGGCAGTGTGACCGTGCCCGAGGTGCTGCGTCCGTACATGAAGGGAGCCGAGCGCATAGCATAATGGCAGCCCGGTGGAATCTGCTCAACCGAACGTCCGATTTGTATATCGGCAAATCCACTCTGCTGAAGGTCTTTCTGCTGGGCGGAGTGGTTGTGATTTCCGTCGTCTTTTCCTGGTATACGTTCGGGGTGATCGACACGCTGCAGCAAGATACGCGGGCCCAGGTTGAGAAGTATGTTCGTCTCTGGCAGCTGGCGGCCAATTCGCCGACGTCGGGAAACGAACTTCAGTTTATCTTCGACGAAATCATCGTAAAGGCATCCTTTCCCATTGTTGTGCTCGACCAGGACCGCAATCCGCAATCCTGGCGCAACATACCGGATATTGCTGCTGACGATGACAGCGAGGAAACCCGGCTCATTGTCAGAAAAGTAGCCGAGAACATGCTGAAAACCAACGGTGAGTTTCCGCTGTATTTTGGTGAGTCTCATGTGAATTATCTGCGGTATGGCGATTCGGTCGTGATCAATCAGCTCAAGATGATGCCCTTCATTGAGATTGGTATTGTGCTGGCCTTCATGCTGGTGGGTATTATCGGTTTTCAGAATATTCGCCGAAGCGAGGAGCGATATATCTGGGTGGGCATGGCCAAGGAAACCGCGCATCAGCTGGGCACGCCGCTGTCCGCTCTCCTGGGCTGGCTGGAGGTCATTGGGGCCGATCAGAGATCATCCATGACCCCCGAGGATCAGGAACAACTTCTTGATACGACCATTGATAACATGAAGGTGGATGTTGAGCGTTTGCAGCGCGTGGCGAATCGTTTCGGCCTGATCGGATCCGTGCCGGAACTCACGGAATGCGATGTGAATCCTATCGTGGCGGAGGCCGCTGAGTACTATCGTCGCCGCCTGCCGTTCGAGGGACGGGGGATGCAACTGGACGTCCAGACCGGTGCCGTTCCGCCCGTTCGCCTGAACGCCGAGTTGTTTAGCTGGGTGCTGGAAAACCTGATAAAAAACAGCATCCAGGCGGTAGACTCCAAGACCGGACTGGTGCGCGTGACTACGCAGGTGGTGCCCGGGAAGGCGGAGATGTCGATTCAGGTCCTGGATAACGGCCGTGGAATCTCGGCGGCGGCGGCGCGTAAGATTTTTCGCCCCGGCTTCACAACGAAAAAGCGCGGTTGGGGCATGGGGTTGACACTGGTGAAGCGAATTGTTGAGGAATACCATGTGGGTCGCATCTGGCTGGTGAAGTCGCGACCCGGTGAGACGTTGTTTGAAATCAGGCTACCGTTAGCCAGAGAGAATTAGTACCCCGATATGGCAGATACTGGCGACAAAAGACGAATTCTGTGGGTTGACGACGAAATCGAGTCGCTCAAGCCGCATATCATGTTTCTGGAGAACAAAGGCTTCGAGGTAGTGGGAGTGATGTCGGGCGATGACGCCCTGGTCGCGGTCCAGGAGCAGCTCTTTGACCTGGTCCTCCTTGATGAGATGATGCCGGGCAAGGACGGCCTGACCACCCTGGACGAAATGAAGACCCTTCGCCCGCACCTGCCGGTGGTGATGGTCACGAAGTCCGAGGAAGAATCGTTGATGGACGAGGCGATCGGACAGAAGATCGATGACTACCTGGTGAAACCGGTGGTGCCGTCGCAGATCCTGCTGGTTATCAAGCGGCTCCTGGAATCCAAGAAAATCATAGGGTCATCGTCGATGCGCCGTTACATCCAGGAGATCAACCGGTTTAATCAGCGCCTGTACGGCTCGCTGGGGCCGGACGACTGGCACGAGGCCGCCCGCATCCTGTCGGAATGGAATCTGCAGCTTGATGACAGTAACGACGAAGGTCTGCGTGAGACTCATGTCGGGACGCAGAAAGAGTGGAACAACGAGTTCACCAAGTATATCGAAAGCACCTATCCGCGCTGGTTGCATACCGATGATCGGCCGCTGCTGTCGCCGGACATCACCAGCCGCTTTGTGATTCCCGAACTGAAACAGCAGAAGAAAGTCGTGTACATCGTGGTGGATTGCATGCGACTCGATCAGTGGATGCTGGTAGAGCCGCTGGTGGCGGAGTTCTACAATATCCAGCGTCACTACTATTACTCACTGCTGCCCACCGCCACGCCCTTTGCACGCAACTCGCTGTTTTCGGGTCTGTTCCCGGACGAAATACACAATGCGTATCCGGACAATTACAACGTGACGGATGAAGGTTCGCTGAATCGCTACGAAGACAAAATGCTGCAGGACAACCTGACCCGTCATGGCCTGCGCATGGGCAAGCAGTCAAGATTCCTCAAGATTTACAACAACAGCGAGGGCGAGGAACTGGCCCGTCGAGTGTCCGACCTGTACGATCACCAGCTGGTGACCATGGTGTTCAATTTCCTGGATATCCTGGCGCATGGTCGGTCGAATAACGTGATTCTCAAGGAAATAGCCGGTACGGAGGCCGCCTTCCGATCTTTGATGAAAAGCTGGTTTGTCCATTCGCCGCTGTTTACGATTCTAAAGGCGTTTGCGGCGCGTGATTATACGGTGGTCATAACCTCGGATCACGGTTCGGTCCTGTGCAAGCGCGGAACCATGGCCCACGGTCGGAAGTCAACCTCGACGAACCTGCGGTACAAATATGGCGACAACCTCAATTCGGACAAAAACGAGTCTATCCTGATCAAAAAGCCCGAACAATGGCGGCTGCCGCAACTGACAATCAGTACCACGTACATCATCGCAAAAGAAGACTTCTATTTCGTGTACCCGAACAACTACAACGAGATGGTACGTCGCTTTCAGAACTCTTTCCAGCACGGCGGCATCTCGCTGGAGGAGATGGTGGTGCCGGTTTCGGTGATGACTCCCAGGTAACAGTGCCATGCCGAAGCTGGAAATAGTATCACATGCGGAGTCGCAAACCGAGGCTCTGGCGAAAAAACTGGCCGCCTCATTCATGCCCGGCGATGTACTGATCCTCAAGGGAGAACTGGGGTCCGGCAAAACGACCTTCGTGCGTGCCCTGGTGGCGGCGCGGGGTATTGATGAACATCTGGTCAGCTCACCATCGTACTCGTTTGTCAATGAGTACGGGGGCGAGCCACCGCTGTTTCATCTGGACCTTTATCGGATCGCGGACACATCGGAACTGACGGAGATCGGGTGGGAAGACTACCTGGCGCGGGAGGGCATCATGATGGTTGAGTGGGGCGAACGGGCCGAGGAATTACTACCCTCAAGGTACTACCTTATCGAGTTCATGATAGTGGACGACGACGAACGAACGATCAACATCTCTCTGGTGACGGCATGACCGAACAGACCCTGAACAACATCCTGGCTATCGACACCTCGGGGTCTCGCCTGATCCTGGCGCTCTCATACGGCGGTGATCGGCTGGTGCAGTCGGACAATGTGGTGGATCGTTCTCACGGCCAGGTCCTGCTGAAGAAAATCGATGAGTTGTTCTCTTCCGCGGCCCTCAGTCCCGGGGATCTCCAGGCCCTGATCGTAACGCTGGGTCCGGGATCGTTCACGGGTTTGCGGATCGGTCTGGCGGCGGCCAAGGGAATGGCGGTGGCGCTTGGTATACCCATACTGGGTGTGAGCCTGTTTGAGATAGCGGCGTTCAAGTTACCCGATTTGCCTGAACCGGTGCACGTGATTATTCCGTCGCGGGCCGGCGAAGTCTACTGCGGGACGGTAGCCGGCAGGCAGGTGGATAGGTCCGACTTCAGTGTTGTCACGGCGGATGAGCTGGCGGGAACGGTTGGTGACCGGCGGGTCTACGGCATGGGGGTGAATCCCGCGTCCGTGTGTCCCGAGGCCAACGTGGAATCCGAGCGGCCGGAAGTGACCTTTTCGGGGGCCGATATGCTCTACCTTGGGCGTTCCCGGCTGGAGGCCGGGGAGCGGTCCGATGTTGACGGTCTGGAGCCGTTGTAC
>Ga0180007_10003091_pt1 | contig 18918 bp, 34 predicted proteins | sample MM_PC_MetaG_FD_121122 | JGI IMG/M metagenome (GOLD analysis project Ga0180007, IMG submission 121122) | Groundwater microbial communities from the Aspo Hard Rock Laboratory (HRL) deep subsurface site, Sweden - MM_PC_MetaG | ecosystem: Environmental > Aquatic > Deep subsurface > Groundwater... | reverse complement strand
TATAGCATTTTCGTTGATTCTGATGACGATAGTAGCCTCAGCTACTTGAGGAAGAAGAAGCAAAGAAAATGCATAAAAGATGCCATAAGTAGCCATTGCCCTTATTTCGCGACAAGTCTATTGAATAGGTTGAGCAGTTTTTTCTTCTGATGGGTTTTTGGTGTTCAAGATGAATTCTGATTGTGATTGTGGGGTTAAGGGAAGTTTTGTGTTGGTTTGTTAGTTACTTTTCATTGATAGGTAGCATATAATGCTATCACTTCCTATCACTTTTGGTGAAATTTTTTTCCTCTTTTTTCTGATCCATATAATTCTTAGCATGAAAAATCGCTGGCGCGAAAATCGTTAGAAAACCGATTACATTTTTGTTTTCATGTATTAATAGTCCTCCCACAAGCATCATAAATACGGTGATTAAAAATGAAAAAATCATTCCAAAAAATTCGTTTCTTTTATTCGAATCAATCACAGTTTTTTCTATTGATTGTCTATGAATTGACTGTTTTACAGCCATAAGAACAATTTTTTCGCGAGTTTTCTCATCGAATTCTTGTAGTAGTTTTGGGTGAGGAAGTGGTCCAGAATATTGATAAACTTCTTGTCTAATCAATTTCTTTTCAGCACCGCTATCAGCAAGCTGAGATTTTTCTGCCATTGACAATCTCTTTCATTAAATCTTGGCCAGTTAATTCCCAATCTCTTTGAATTAACTCAGCATCAGGATCTTCAGAATACCTATAATCATCGAGATGACCAAAGAGATCGCAAACTCTTGCCATGCCTTTCAAAAAACTTGGGGATCGCAAAATAGTTGAATTATTTTTCATCTTTATAGTCTTACTGTATATCAATGAAGTTGAACTTACAACTACTACTAGAATTATTCAGTATCACAATATCATATTGTATCACAAAAAAATTGTCGTCTCGAAAACGTATCAAGTAGGAAATTTATTCTTGCTCTGGTTGAGATGAGTCCTGAACAGGTTCTGACAGTTCTACCAGCATTACCATTAAAGCGACTATTGCATCAGTCGATAAGCTCCAAATTTGTGGTGATATTGGACTGGGTTCTCCTTGATGTCTACTTTGAGCATCCCAAAACTTGGTTACGTCAAGAATGCTAAGGGGTTGTTGTAATCCACTTACTCGTGGTAGTTCTTTACTCATAAAACATTTCCTTGTCTAACTACCCTACATTATATCATATTTCAGTTTGTTATAGTGACGCAGTGGGTTAGTTTGGATTTGATCTAGAAGATATAAAAAAATATTTAAAATAACCTAACGTCTTGGGGATTGTCTCTTGCGTCTAGCCTTACCACCCATACCAATTTTTCTGGTTTCTTTCATTCTGTCGTCGCGAGTCAATAATCTTGCTTGCTTTAACAAAACTCTGAGTTCTGGATCAAACTCCACTAAAGCTCTGGATAAACCATGCACCACTGCATCAAGTTGAGCATTCATGCCGGAACCATTGACTTGAGCCGAAATTGTAAATTGACCTTTGGTATCCGTAACAGTCAAAGGTTTAGTGTAAAGTTGTTTGGAGTTGGGAACTTGGCCAAAATAATCGGTGGCCAATTTTTGATTGACATAAAACTCTCCAGGCTTAGTATAAAGTCTAACTCTGGCCGTCGCCACTTTACGTCGACCAACTGCTTCAATGTAATTACTAGATGGTAAAGCTATATTAGTTTCAGCTTCAACTTGTTTCACTGGGATCATCACTTTAGCTGGAGCTCGTTTGGAGATCTTGGGCTTGATAATTTTTTTCTTAGACATTTTTAGAGCCATATTTGCCTCACTTTTATGCTTTTTTAATTTGTGCTTGATAAGGATGTTCGGCACCTGCAAAAACCTTCAGCCGAACCATTCTATTTGATCTGAGTTTATTCTTGGGCAACATATTCACCACTGCCATCTCAATCAATCTTTCTGGATGGGTAGTGCGAATCTGACCCAAAGTTTTTTGTCTGAGTCCTCCTGGAAAACCAGTATTGTGGTAATAGATTTTAGTCTGTTCTTTGTCGGCACTGACGGCAACTTTAGCGGCATTAATCACTACCACGTAATCACCCGCATCAATGTGAGGCGTATAGGTGGGTTTGTGTTTGCCAATTAACTTAGTGGCAATTTGGGTGGATATTCGACCCAAAATCTGGTCTTCTACATCCACTAAGTGCCAGGTTCGTTCAATGTCTGCGGTTTTTTGAGTATAAGTTTTTTGCATTTACTTTTTCTTTGCCTTAGCCACTACTTTCTTTTTAGGTTTAGCCAAGACTTTTGTTTTAGGTTTAGTCACTACTTTTGGTTGAGGTTTAGCCACAGCTTTTTGGGTAACTGGCTTAACTACTTTGGTTTTTTTAACTCTGGCTGACCTGTCTTTGGCATCCGCTTTTAAAGTTCCGATTCTTTCGTGCTGATTGATTAAAGACAGTTTGTAAAGCTCTGTATTATCACCTCGACGTTGACCGACCACAGTTAAAGTGCTAAATCCAGACTTGCGATCCCCCGTAGCCGGAGCTACTCTCTCAACTAAAGTATTAACTATATCTCTTTTACCAAAAAACTTGTGTAGTAAACGACGTCTTTCCACAGTATCAGTTTTAGCTAAACTGATCAATTTGTCTGCAATTCTTCTGGTTTCTTTGGCTTTAGCTTGAGTGGTGACAATTGAGCCATGTTCAACCAAAGATCGCACCAATCCCTTGAGCAGAGCCTTGCGATGATTGGTATCCCGACCAAAATGGCGTTTTGCGACTCGATGTCTCATACTCTAATCCTTAAACCTGGTTATGCTCCCAGTGCCACTCCTTTTTTTTCAACTGCTTGAGCAATCACATCCACACTCTTTTCACCTAAATTTTTAACTTTGGCAATTACTTGGCGGGAGGCACCTCTCAAATCACCCACGGTTTCAAAGCCACCTTTTCTCAAAGCATTGGCAATCCGAGTAGGCAAATCCAACTCCTCAACAGTTAACCTCAAAACTTCGGCTTCTTCTGGTGATAATTCCTCTTGTTTGGGCTCTTCAATAGGAACCACCGGATCAAAAACTTGAGAAAATTGTCTGGCTAAAATTTGCGCCGCTTTTTTAACAGCTTCAATTGGAGGTAAGCTACCATCAGTTTGCACATCCAGAATCAACTTATCGAAGTCAGTTCTGCGACCCACACGAGTAGTTTCAATTTTGTATGAAACTGTGGTGACTGGCGAAAATAGAGCATCAAGCTGAATATCTCCTAAGGTTGTGCTTTGCTTTTCATCTGCCAGTTGATAACCAACTCCAGTATCTACTACCACTTCCATTTCCAAAACTTTACCTTTGGCCACAGTGGCAATAGGCAAATCTTGATTAATGATCTCAAACCCAGCTTCAGCTTCAAAATCACCAGCAGTGACTTCCCGAGGTCCCTTGATATCAAGTTTCAGCACGCCTCGACCCGCACTAACGGCCTTGACTCTCATTTGTTTGAGATTTAAAGTGATCTCCAAAATATCTTCTGTCACCCCATCAATGGTTGAAAACTGATGATCAATACCAGCAATCCGGACTTGAACTGGAGCAGCACCAAATAAGGAGCTTAATAAAACTCGACGCAAAGCATTGCCCAAAGTATGACCGTAACCTTTTTCCAAAGGTTCGATGACAATGTTGCTCCGATTTGGAGCAATCTCCATTTCAGTCACCAAAAAACCTGGGTTAAGGTTAGGATTAGTTGTGTTTACTATATTCATACTGTCTCCTTGTTTCTCCTCTCCGCCGGCTGGCGGAAATCTGTTTCATAAGACTACTTGATACTATCGACTATAATACTCAATTACAAACTGCTCTTCGATGGCTTCTTTAACGTCACTTCGCACAGGCAGACGCATGACTTTGGCCAAACCCTTCTTTTTTTGCAACCATTCGGGAGCTTCTACTTCATTTTCTTTAATTAATTCCATGACCAAAGGAATTTTACCGCCTTTAGTTGTGAGGGTGATGATGTCATCAACCTTGACTTGGTAGGAGGGCACATTCATTTTTCGTTGATTGATATGCACATGACCATGAGACACCAACTGGCGAGCCGAAGCTCGAGTTGGAGTCCAACCTAAACGGTAAACAGTATTATCTAATCTTCTCTCAAGTAAACTAATTAAAGTGGCACCAGTGGCAGTTAAACTTCGGCTAGCTTCTGTATAAAGCCGACGCATCTGCTTTTCCATAATGCCGTACATAATTTTGACTTTTTGTTTTTCTTTGAGCTGTTGACCAAAATCAGACAACTTGCGTCGGCTTTTGGCTCCATGTTGACCAGGTCTGACCATCAGACGTCTGGCTACTTTAAGACTATTGGTCTTGAGATTTAAATCTTCGCCAATTTTACGAGCTAGTTTGTTTTTAGGTCCAGTATGTCGTGCCATATATTATTTACCTCTACTTATTGTGTTTGGCTTTTCTAGGTCTAGTCCCGTTGTGAGGCAGAGGGGTGACGTCAGCGATCATATTGACTTTGATGCCCTGAGCTCTAAGCACTCTTAAAGTCACATCTCTACCCGGTCCAGGACCCTTGATAAATATCGCCATCTCGTTCATGCCAAAAGTTCGAGCTTTGGCAATGGCATTTTCCACAGTGATAGTGGCGGCATAAGGAGTTGATTTTCTGGAACCAGTAAACCCAGCTTCTCCAGCCGAAGACCAACACAAGACATTGCCTTTATCATCTGTAATGCTGACCAGCGTACTGTTAAAAGTGGCTGTCACATAAAGCCTGCCTCTGGGGACCATGACTTTAGTCTTGGACTTACGAGGAGTGGTAGATTTAACTGGAGGCGGTGTATTAACCATAGATTATGTTTTCTTGGTATCTTCAATTTTGGTAGCTTCTTCTTTACTGAGAGAACCAATAGTTCTTCTCTTAATTCCACCTCTGGCATTTCGAGCATTGGTTCTAGTTCTCTGACCCCTAACAGGTAATTTCTGAATATGACGAAGACCTCGATAAGCTCTAATTCTCTTAAGTCGATCAATGTTATCTCGGACAGTTCTTCTCAAATCACCTTCCAGCTCAAACTGTTCTAAGACTTTCTGAATCCTGCTTAATTCACTAGGAGATAAATCCCTAGTTCTTTTGCTAGCATCAACTCCAGATTGTTTGGCAACTGCTTGAGCCCTGGGACGACCAACGCCAAAAATTTGAGTCAAAGCAATGGCTAAAGTTTTTTCTTCTGGTAGATCAGTTCCAAGTAAGCGGGGCATAATTTATGTTTCTGTTATCCTTGACGTTGTTTGTGTTTGCGATTGGTTTTACAAATGACTCTAGCCACACCTTTACGTTTGACAATTTTGCAGTTAATACACATTTTTTTGATTGATGACTTGACTTTCATATCTAGGCTTTGAACAGGGTTGAACTATATCATTCTCGATAGATTCTGAGAAGTAGTAGATTTACTGCAAGGTTTTTTGGGTTGATCTATAGGTTATTTTACACTTTTCGAGGTCATATTTTGAGACATATCCTTTGACTAAATCACCCGGCATGACACGAATTCTAAAAAGTCTCATCTTGCCAACTAAAGTACCAAGTAGAGTTCTGCCTACCATTTGAGCTACATCAGATTGATCAACTTGGACTCTAAACATGGTGTTGGGCAAACAATTTGTCACCACCCCACTCACCTCAAACCGGTCAGCCCGGGCCGACTTTTGGACAGTAGTATCTACCTGATTTTTTGATTTGGCCGATCTTTTATGATCTTGAACTTTACCCATAAGAGGTGAATTATACCACTTTTTTGCCTTGTTGTCAGCTTTTTTCCAGTGTCAGAATTTCTGGACCCTGCTTGGTGATTAAAACTGATTCTTCAAACATGGCCGTCAATGAACCATCACTAGTAATATATGTCCAACCATCATCAGCTAACTTTAGGTGGGCATCACCCATGGCATACATCATCTCAATGGCCATGGTTTGGCCTACCTTTAAAATAATTTTTTTATCTCTAGGTTGGGCCACACAAGGAATTACAGGCGGTTGATGTAACTTGTGACCCAAACCATGGCCTGTCAGCTGATAAACAGCCCTAAATCCAGCCTTTTGGACTCTTTTGTCCATAGCTCTACTAATATCAAAAACTGTCTTGCCAGGGCGAGCTTGAGCTATAGCCAATGCCAGAGCTGCCTGGCCAACTGCCAAAAAATCATTGATTTTTTTTGAGACACGACCCACAGCCACAGTCAAGGCACTATCCAAATGATACCCCTGACTAATTAAACCCACATCAATGGTGATAATATCACCTTCATTGACCACCTGATTTCGAGGTATACCGTGACAAAGACCGGAATTTTTGGTAATACAGGTGGCCCAGTCATAGTCTCCAACCGTGGAAAAACTAACCTGCATACCAGCTTGTTTAATTAATTTTTGGACCAATGCTTCAATTTCTTCAAATTTGGTTCCCCCTTTAACCATCTGTCTTAACCGACTTTTCACATCTGCCAAAGCTTTTCCTCCTTGACGCATGGCTTTGATTTTTTGGTTTTGCTGATTTGATTGAGGCATTATTAAGTAAACCTCAGAATTAGAATTTACTCTTTAACTCTGGATGTTGTCTATAATTGACTGGAAAACTTCCTCTACCGACTGTTCACCATTAATTTCCACCAATTTGTCTTTTTGTCTGTAATATGTGACAACAGGCTCAGTCACTTCGTGAAATAAACTAATCCTTTGTCGCAAGGCATGAAGAGTCTCATCTTCTCTAATATCATCACGACCAGATATCCGCCACAAGGCTTCCTTATCGGATACTTTGATGTAAATTACTTTGTCCAAACTGCCATTGAAAGCCTCGGCTTGAGTTAAAGTTCTAGGAAATCCATCCAAGATAAATCCAGCCTTATATTCAGGTCGTTCTAAATAAGTCAACACAATCTCTAAAGTTGTGTCATCGGGTACTAAGGCTCCTGAATTGACAGTTTCTTTTAACCATCGACCTAATTTGGATTTTTCTTTAGTTATCTCACGGAAAATATGACCCGATGACAAATAGGGCACTTGAAACTTTTTAGACAACTTATTGCCCTGAGTTGATTTACCTGCTCCTTGGATGCCGATTAAAACTATTTTCATAATGTTAGATCCCCTGTTATCGATATTGATTATAATTTTCTTCTACTAATTGACTTTCCACTTGTTTGGCGGTCTCAAGTATAACAGACACAATAATCAAGACACTAGTTCCCCCGATCGCCAATGACTGAACTCCCGTCCAAAGTTGCACCAAAGAAGGCATCAGAGCCACAAAACCCAGGAAAAAGGCTCCAGCCAAAGTAATTCTAGTTACCACGAACTCTAAGTATTTTTTGGTGGCCACTCCTGGTCTGATACCAGGTAAAAAGGCTCCGCTTTTCTTGAGTTCATCAGAAATATCTTCGGCATTAAAGAAAATCAAAGCCGAAAAATAAGTAAAGGCAAAGACAATCACAAAATAAGTCACCATATATGGCCAAGCTGTGGGTGTAAACCAAATGGCCATTTTTTGACCTATGTTTAGCAATTGAGGTTGGCTTGAAGATACTAGGATCCGAGAGATAAAAGAGGGTGCCATCATGATTGAAATGGCAAAAATAATGGGCAAAACTCCTGCCACATTAACTCGAATCGGCAAGTGAGATCGTTGACCACCATATAACCGACTACCTCTTTGACGTTTGGCGTACTCAATGGTGACTTTGCGCACCGCTTCATTCATGTAAACAATCAAGCCAATAATCAACAAAAAGACGACTCCGAAAATCAGAATTGTCATCCATTGATCAGCCGAAGACACCGCCCAAACTTGGCTAAACATAGTGGGTAATTGGCTCAAAATACCCGCAAATAAAACTATAGAAATACCATTGCCTACCCCAAATTGAGAAACTAATTCGCCCAGCCACATCAGAACAGTTGCGCCTGCTACCAAAGTTAAAATCATAACTACAATGGTCATTGGATCTTGGGTACTTAGTAAACCCTGCGATCTGAGTAACATGAGTACAGAAATGCTTTGGACAATAGCCAGTGGGACAGATGCCAATCTGGTATATTGATTGACTTTTTCCCGACCAGATTCACCATCTTTTTGAAGTTCCTTGAGTGAAGGAATGACCATGCCAGCTAACTGAAAAATAATTGAGGCGGTAATGTAGGGATTAATACCCACTGCCATGACCGAAAACCGAGATAAGGTGCCTCCAGAAAAAACATTCAAGAGACTTAAAAATTGGTTTCCGGCAAAAATGCTCCCCAACTGGGCTACATCTACGCCAGGCACCGGAACATGAGCCAGGGCTCGATAGAAAAAGATCACACTTAGTGTAAAGAGAAGTTTCTTCCTCAGTGGACGATGGGCGAATATTTTTTTGACAGCCTTAATTACTGCTTGCATGTTAGCCAACGCTTCCCCCTGCCGCTTGAATGGCTTTCTTGGCGGCTGGTGTGGTTAATACACCTTTAAGGTTGATAACTTGTTTAAGACTTCCTGTGGCTATTATTTTGGCTTGACGGGTCTGTTTGTTGACAATCTTAGCCAATCTCAACGTATCGAGTGTCACTTCTCCAGCGTCAAGTTTGTTTAAATCAGACAAAGTGACTTCTCTAGTTTGATCAAGCGAGACTAATCGACCTTTACCTCTAAGCATCGGCATTCTTTTAATAATCGGCAAGTGACCACCCTCAAACCAAACCGGCCTCTTACCTCCAGCTCGAGAGTTTTGACCTTTGGTACCTCTGCCAGATGTATGTCCGCCTTTACCAGAACCATAGCCTCGGCCGACTCTTTTCCGGGCGGTGTCAGTAATGCTAGGTAGTCCAGAAAGTAACGACATGTTATTGAGCTTCTTTCTTTTTTGAAGTATTTGGTTTTTTGTTTGCTTCTGGGGAAGTCTTCTGATGATCCAATTTCTTAACCATTGGTTTCTCCTGAGCCACTTTAGCTTGAGCATCTTGACTGGATTTAGCCCACGCGTCCTGGCTTGTTTTAGCGGCTTGTTTTTGAACTTCGGCCTGTTTCAAAGCTTCTTCAGCCTCAACTTCGGTAATTGATTTAAGTTTAATACCTTTCAATTTAACTATTCTAGAAATCTCTGTCAAAGCCGCAAAAGTGGCATAAACACTTGAGGCCTTATTTTGACTGCCCATAATCTTGCCGGAGATATCTCGAATGCCAGCCGCTTCCACCACTGACCGGACTGGACCTCCAGCAATCACTCCAGATCCCTTTGGAGCTGGCTTGAGTAAAACTCGGCCAGCGCCTTTTTTGAGATCGATTCTAAAAGGAATAGTCGTCCCATCCAAAGGCACTTGAATAAACTTTTTCTTAGCTTTCTTAATGCCCTTGCGAATGGCTGATATGACATCTGGCGCTTTACCTAAACCAACTCCCACTTGGCCTTTTTTGTCACCTACTACCATCAACACAGAAAAACCAATAGTGTTGCCACCCTTAGTTTTCTTGGACACCCGAGAGATCTGAACGACCTTCTCTTCAAATTCGCTGACAACTGGTTCGCGATTGTTCATACTTTTATTCCTTGACTGCGTAGACCTTCGGCTACAGCTTTAACTCTGCCATGATATCGATTGGCACCTCGATCAAAAATGGCTGTTTTAATCTTTTTTTCTTTAAGTATCTGGCCAATCTTTTCGCCCACTAAAACGGCTTTTTGAGTTTTAGTGCTTTCAACTTTTTTTGTCTGGCTTTTGACCAATGATTTGCCGTGCACAGATGCCAAGGTGACTCTTTTTACGTCATCAATGGCTTGGACAAAGACAGATTTGTTTGATCTAAAAACACTCACCCGTGGTTTGACGGCTGTGCCCATCATTTTTGACCGAACGCGACGAGCTCTTTTTTGAGCCAGAGTTTGATGTTGGGTTATTTTCATATGTGTTTAGGCGGCGGCAGTTTTACCTGGTTTAATTTTGACATATTCATTTTCATAGCGAATACCTTTGCCTTTGTAGGGCTCGGGAGGTCGGACTTTTCTGATGTTAGCCGAAACTTGTCCTACCATGTGTTTGTCAATTCCAGAAACTACGATTGTATCGTTACCCTCAACCTTAAAACTCACACCTGGTACGGTTTCAACATCAATAGTGTGAGAAAAACCTACAGCCAAAGATAAATTCTGCCCCTTAGCTTGCACCCTGTAACCAGTGCCAACTAATTTTAAAGTTTTAGAAAAACCTTGAGTCACTCCCTGAGTAGCATTATGGATTAAACTGCGCACTAAACCATGAGCCGCTTTAGTTGATTTCTGTTCATTTTGACGAGTCACCATGACTAAACCATCTGCTACCTGAACTTTAATCTTAGCTGGTAAAGTCACGGTCAATTCACCCTTAACGCCTTTGATCAACACAGACGTGTCCGTGGCTGTAACAGTCACTTGATCGGGGATGGTGATGGATTGACGACCAATTCTTGACATAAATTTACCAAACTTGACAAATTAATTCTCCACCTACGTTTTGTTTTCTAGCCTGAGCATCTGTTAACAGACCCTTATTGGTAGAGATAATAGTAATACCATAACCACCCAGTGTTTTAGGTAATTCACCAGATGAAGCATACAAACGTCTGCCTGGTTTAGATAAACGCTTAACTCCACTAATGGTTGGCACCCGACCCTGATACTTAAGCTGTAACATTAATTGAGGATGACCATCAACTTGAGTTTTTTCGACCGAAGATACGTAGCCTTCCGCTTCCAACATGTCGGCCACGGCTAATTTAAGGTTAGAAAATGGCACCACAATCTGCTTATGTCCGGCCAGCAGAGCGTTCTTGATGCGAATGATAAAATCACCTATTGAATCTGTCATATTATTTGCTTGCCTTAACTACTCCTGGTAACTCACCACGAACTGCCAACTCTCGAAAAGTTAATCTACTCAGTCCAAAAAATCTCATATATCCTCTGGGTCGACCAGTAATTTTACATCTATTGACACCCCTGGTTGAAACTCGATTATCTTTGGTCACTCCAGATTGCCTCAACAGCGCTCTCTTATGAAGCAATTTAATAGATTTTGATATTTTTGATTTTTTAGCCATATTACTTGTCCTCTTTCACAAAGGGCATACCAAATAACTCCAACAACCGCCTAGACTGCTCGTCACTTTGAGCGGTGGTCACAAAAGTTACTTGTAAGCTACGGACGCGCTCAATTTTATCATATTCAATCTCGGGAAAGACAATCTGTTCTTCTAGACCTAAACTGAAGTTGCCCTGTCCATCAAAAGCAGTTTTGGATACACCTCTAAAATCTTTAACTCTAGGTAGGGCCACCGAAATCAATTTGTTAAAAAATTGCCACATACGTTTACCTCTTAAAGTCACTACCACCCCTAAAGGATCACCAACTCGCAGTTTAAAAGTGGCTATCGATTGACGAGCCTTAGTCAGTTTAGGTTTTTGACCAGTCATGATCTTAAACTGATCGGCAATATTATCAATAGCTTGTTTTCTCTGTTTTGGATCTGGAGGATCACTCACGCCCATGTTAACAACTATTTTTCTCAGCCTAGGTACAGCCATCGAGTTCTTGATCCCAAATTCTTTTTTGAGAGCTGGTAGAATTTCTTTTTGGTAGGTTTGTTGATTAATTATCATACTGACTTACTTTTCCCAACCGATTTTTTTGGTTTTTCCGGTGGAGCAATTTTAAGCTTAGTTTTAGGAGTAGATTTAGCTGTTTCGGTGGTAATCTCGACTCCAGTTTTCTTAAAAAATCTGGTTTTATCGCCTTGTTTGTCAACTTTATATCCAACTCGATCAATCTCACCTTTGTTGTTGATGATGGCCACTTTGCAAACATCAATCGGTTTAAAGATAACTTTACGTTCGCCACTTTTGTTAACATTAGGCTTAACGTGACGCACCGTCTGATTAACACCTGCCACATAAACCAAGTTTGACTTGGGCAGTACTCGAGTCACCAGACCAGTTTTTCCCCGATCTTTGCCCACCATAACTTTGACTTGATCTCCAATTAATATTTTCATATATTTGCCAGTTACAAAACCTCTGGTGCCAATGAGGCAATTTTATTAAATCCTTTATTCTTGATTTCCCTGGCAATTGGACCAAAAACTCTTGTCCCAATTGGTTCTGTACTTTTTCTAGATTCCACAATCACTGCCGCATTATCATCAAATCGGACACATTCACCTGTGTTGCGTCTAACTTCTTTTCTTGTCCTAACTATAACCGCTCGGACTAATTCACCTTTTTTAATGTTGCCCTGAGCATCTGCATCAATCACTGAAGCCACCACCATATCGCCCACATAACCAAACCGACGTCTTGATCCACCATAGACCTGAATGACTCTGAGTTTACGAGCTCCAGAGTTATCAGCCACATTTAAAGTTGATAAAAGTTGAATCATGACCCAACCTTTTCAATTACTTTAAAACTCTTGGTTTTGCTCAAAGGACGACATGCTTCAATGATGACTTGATCACCAATCTTAAACTTATCTGTTTGACACTCACAGGCGTAAGTTTTGTTGCGCTTGACACTCTTCTGATAAAGAGGGTGTTGCCACTGTCTTTCTACAGAAACTTTGGCAGTTTTAGTTCCTTGCAGACCGATGATTGTTCCCTGCATGCGTTTCATGATTTTTCTCCACTAGCTTGGCTTTTTTGCCAAAGCAAGTCTTTATTTTTTTGACCCAGAATTGTTTTAATCCGGGCAATATTATCAGCCATCAATCTTGAATGAGTATTTTTGCGTTTACCAGCTTTAATCTCCAGTCGAGCTAGATTTAATTCAGCCTCCAACTTAGCCAACTTTTCGGTTAATTCTTCAATGGTTAGCTGATGGAGGGCGATAATGTCGTTTCTTTTCATACCAAACTTTCTGCCATTATTCTTTAATCACAAATTTAGTTTTAACAGACAATTTATGGCCAGCTTTGCGCAAAGCCTCTCTGGCTACTTCTTCAGTCACACCTGCCATTTCAAATATAATCACTCCAGGCTTGACGACAGCCACATGTTCTTCAATAGCTCCCTTGCCTGAGCCCATTTTAACTCCCACTGGTTTTTTAGTGATGGGTTTGGCTGGAAAAATTCGAATCCAATACTTGCCGGCCCGCTTGGTCATGTAAGTAATTTTTTTGCGAGCTGCCTCAATTTGTCTTGAAGAAACCCAGTCAGCTGACAGAGCCTTCAGACCAAACTCACCAAAGGCCACTTGACTGCCGCGATAAGCATTGCCAGTGCGTTTGCCTCTAAATTGTTTGCGGTATTTACTTTTTCTGGGTTGTAACATATTAATATTTACTCACTTAAGGTGTCACCTTTATAAATCCAGACTTTAATACCCACATATCCAGATCTGGTGTGAGCTGGCTGTTCATAGTAGTCAATAATAGCTCTTAAAGTTTGAGTGGGCACAGAACCTAGGAAATACTTTTCCGTTCTGCCAATTTCGCTACCACCAATTCTGCCCGATAAAGCAATTTTGACACCTTTAGCTCCAGCACCCATGACTTTCTCCAAAGCTTGTTTGACTGCTCGGCGATGAGGATAGCGTTTAGTTAATTGTTGAGCAATTCGCTCTACAACCAACTTAGCACTTAGGTCTGGTTTGGTAACTTCTTCAACTCTGAGATCAATTTTAACTCGATCTTTCTTTAACTTGGACACATTCAAGATTCTTTCCACGCCTTTTTTAACTTCTTCCAAGTTAGCTCCACCTTTGCCAATCACCACACCTGGTCTAGCCACATAAATAATGATTTTTATGATGGTGAGTGATCGCTCAATATCAACTTGAACTAATTGAGCATGAGACAGTTTTTCTTCCAAGTACTGACGCAGTTTATAGTCCTCCAACACTTGGTTGGCATACTCTTTTTTACTGGTTATCCATCGCGACTTCCAAGGGAAGGTGATTTTTAAACGAAAGCTGGTGGGGTTAACTTTTTGTCCCATAGTTTAGAAGTGGTATTGTACCAGATATAGACGCCCTATTGTTTACGACTTTTTTTACATCTTTCTTTTTTTTCCCGTAGGTGATTCTTTGCCAATTAAACTAGCATCTTGGCTAATTAAAATCACTGTAACATGACAGGTTCTCTTTAGAATAGCGTGACCTCTACCTCGACTGACTGCATTAAAACGCTTATATCTGGGTCCTTCATTGACCAAAATACTTTTAATGGTCAATTGATCAAGAGACAGGTGATGATTATGCAAAGCGTTAGCAATGGCTTGGCGTAAAACCTTGAGCACCAATAAAGAAGCTCGCCTCTCCATAGTAGCCAACTGAGTAATAGCCTTGGGAATAGACAGTTTACGAACAGCATTAGCCACCAACCTGACTTTAAGAGGTGTTTGACGAGTAGTTTTTTGAACGGCTTTAATTTCCATAGATTTTTTCTCTTTTTAAGTCTTAGTCAGGGTTCTCTTGACAATTCGACCATGGCCTCTAAATGTCCGGGTAGGTGCAAACTCTCCCAACTTATGACCGACCATAGCCTCGCTAATAAAAACTTCAATAAAGTTTTTTCCCTGATGAACTAAGAAGGCGTGACCCACAAATTCAGGCGGGATGACTGAAGCCCGACTCCAAGTTTTAATGGGAGCTTTATCGCCTAAGGCTTTTTGTTTATTAACTTTTATTAATAGTTTAGGATCAACGAATGGTCCTTTTTTGTTAGATCTTGACATATTTGACTTTCTGTTACGCCTTTACTCTTCTGTCTCGAATAATGTACTTATTGGAATAGAGACGTTTGTTTCTAGTTTTGGTACCCAAAGCATGTTTGCCCCAAGGAGTTTTGGGGTACTTCATACCCACTCCAGAACGACCTTCTCCACCACCATGGGGATGAGAATCTGGATGTTGAGCTGTGCCTCGGACGGTTGGTCTAATACCCATATTGCGTTTTCGACCAGCTTTACCAATTTTACGATTTTTCCATTCTTGATTGCCAACTTGACCAATTGTGGCCAAACAATCTTCATTAATCAGTCTCAGCTCTTTGGATGGCAGGAGGAGAGTCACAAAACCACCTTCTTTAGCTTGAACAATGGCTCCCGTGCCAGCGCCTCTAACCAATTGAGCTCCTTTACCAGGCTTCAATTCAACACAGTGAACTGTGACACCGATAGGTGCTAATTTTAGAGGTAAAGCGTTGCCAGGTGTGGGTTCGACTTTGTCGCCAGCCATGACAGTATCCCCAATTTTCAGTTCCAAAGGAGCTGGAATGTAGGACTTAACTCCATCAGCATAATGCAGTAGAGCTAAGTTAGCACTTCTCATGGGATCATACTCAATTCGAATGACTTTGGCTGAGACTCCATTTTGACGTCTGCGCCACTCAATAATCCGCATCTTTTTCTTGACACCTCCGCCTCGATGTCTAACAGTAATTCGACCACTAGCATTGCGACCCTGACGTTTTTTGTGTCCAGAAGCTAACAATGATTTCTCGGGACCACCTTTGTGAAGATCATCTCGATTGACTTCAAATTGATGGCGACGACCACTAGATGTGGCTTTGCGTTGAATTAACATAGGCTTTATTGCTCGGCTCCTCCAACATTAAATAAATCGATAGAGTGGCCTTCTTTAAGATAGACTAAGGCTTTTTTAGTTTTGGGACTCATGCTAGACACCCGACGCTTACCAGTCCGACGGACCCGAGGTTGCAAAGAAGCAGTCCGAACTTTGGCCACTTCGACTTTATACAGCGAAGTCACAATTTCTGCTATTTGATTCTTGGAGGCAGTCACCTGCACGCCAAAGGTGTAACAATTTTGAGTGTTAGCTAAAGCCAAACTCTTTTCGGTAATAATGGGTTTAATTAAAAGTTGAGTGTTCATGATAATCTTTTTTCCAGCTCCTTGATTGAATCTGTGGTCAAAACAATTTGATCGGCCTTGGCTACATCGAGGGCATTCACGTCGCTGACTCGCATCATTTGAACTAAAGGTAAATTGTGAAAAGCCCGACTGGTAGAGTCCGATGCTTCAGACAAAATTAACAAAACTTTAGATTTGGGCTGAGTTTGTATCTTGGTTAAAATCTGATGAGCCAGTTTAGTTTTGCCATTCACAGCCAACACCCCATCATGCACGATGCAGTTGTCCGCCTGTGCAGACAAGGCAGAAATTAATGCCTGACGCTTGAAGGGTTGGGTTAATTTTTTAGTCCAATTGGCGTTGCCGGCTGGACCATGAGCCACACCTCCGCCTACAAAAATTGGAGCACTTTGAGCTCCATGCCTGGCTCGACCTGTGCCTTTTTGCTTATACCATTTGGCCGTGGTTCGACTGACTTCCGCCCGAGTTTTGACCCGACTAGTACCCTGACGCAAATTGGATAAATAAGATCTGATAGCCTGAGCCAACAGCACTTTATTCACTTGAGCTTTGAAAATACTATCTTGGGCTGTAAAGCTTGATTTGGTGCCGGTAGTGGTATATTTAACCAATTTCATAGTTATTTAGTCTTTTTTTCTTCTTCTGAATTATCTTTAGATTCTTCTTTATTGTCTGATTTTTTTACATTCTGAGTATCTTCTGATAGTTTTTCTTCTGACTTTTCTGATGCGGATTGATTCGAGTTTAATGTATTATCTTGAACAGCTTCTTTTATCACTTCTTGATCTGTTGATTTTTCTTTTAAAGATTGATCTGAATTTCCACTTTTAGTTTCTGATTTCTCTTCCAAAGACTGATCTGAATCTTCACTTTTCTCTTCTGAAACATTTTCAGGATTTTCTTTTTTACTATTTATTTCTGATTTCTCTGGTTTTTCTTCTGATATTTGTTTTAAATCTTCATTTTTCTCTTTTGATGTTTCCTGTTTGTCATTTGATTTCTGATCTTTATTTTGAACAACTGCTTGAACTTCGTCATTCTCCTGATCTGCTAATTTTTCGTCTGATTCAGCAATCTTTTTCTCTTCTAATATGTTTTGATCAGCCACAACTTCACCTTTTTCACTCTGAGTATCTTCCGTATTTTCTTCAGATTTAAGCTCTTCTTCTTTGACAACTGGTAAACCACTGGCCACTGGATCAAGCTCAACTTTTCTGGTCTGACCAGTAGTTCTAATCCTGACCAAAGAGTTAAATGACCCCGGAATGGGGCCATTCAGCCAAACTTGATGAGTTTCGGGGTCAATATAAAGCACAACTAAACCCAGGATGGTTTTAGTTTCGACCCCATAGTGACCAGGCATCTTTTTGCCTTTCCAGACGTGACCGGGAGAAGTACCAGCTCCAATTGAACCAACAGCTCGACCCCTATCTGATTGACCATGAGTTTTGGGACCACCATGGAAACCATAGCGCTTAACAGCTCCGGCAAAACCTCGACCTTTACTGGTACCCTGGACGTCCACCACATCACCAACTGTTAAAACATCGGTCACCAAGATGGATTTGCCTACTTGAGTGACAGCGTCATCAGCTTGAGCCTCAATCATGATACCTTTAATTTTTCTGGCACCAACTAAAAAACCGCTCCCTTTGATTTGTGTTTGGAGCGGCTTAGTCATGTTTTTGAGCTTTTTTTTGCCAAAACCAACCTCGAGCATGGTTTGGTCTGGAGAAATGGTCTTTTGATTAATTACCATTAAATTGGGGGCAAAAACACGAGTTACAGCTAACCTCTGACCCTGTTTGGTCCAGGCTTGGCACATGTCTCGCTTGGTCACAAAAAAATCTCTGATCATACTCTATTTTATTTCGTGTTTGATTTTTAATCATCACAAGGTTGTGCAGTTTCGTTATCCTCTATGTCTTAATCTGAATAGACACACCAGCTGGTAATTCCAGATGCATGAGCGAATCAATAGTTTTACTAGTTGGATCCAGTATATCAATTAATCGCTTATGTGTCCTGATCTCATAGTGTTCCTGAGCATTCTTATCAGAGTGAGGCGAGACCAAAACCGTGAAGGCTTTGATGTGAGTAGGCAGAGGTACTGGACCCACAATTTGAGCTCCAGTTGACAAAGCCGTCTCGAGTATTTTCTTGCTAGCTTCATCGATAACTCGATGATCATAAGACTGGAGTCTGACTCTTATCTTATAGGAAGTAGTATTTTTTGGACTCGGTGTTGCCATATATTGATCTATCTCATCAAAACTTTATTAAGTTTCTCTGATAAGGTCTGCAACAAAACAAATCAGAATGATTTGTTATTTTGCCACAAACCTATTTAAGACAGGAGGAGATTATATAAAAAGATTACCCAGATGTAAAGGGTGAAGATAAAGTTGTCCGTAGAACGCATAATACATTTTGTGCATTCAGTCAAAATGCCAGTCTTGCATTTACTAAGTAATTTGGGAGTAGATTGGAGGCAAACAAAAACCCCCAGCCGTCTCTGGTTGGGGGTAAGTTTCAATTCTTAAACTTAATTTACTTGACAATCTTGGTGATGGCGCCGGCGCCAATGGTGTGACCACCTTCGCGAATGGCAAACCTCAAACCGTCATGCAAAGCAATCGGGGTAATCAGTTTGACACTCATTTTAGCGTTATCACCAGGCATCACCATTTCCACACCTTCGGGCAAACCAATCTCGCCTGTCACATCGGTGGTGCCAATATAAAATTGAGGTCGGTAACCTTTAAAGAATGGCTTGTGTCGACCACCTTCTTCTTTGGTTAAGATATAGACTTCGGCTTCAAACTCGCTGTGAGCTTTGGCAGTGCCGGGCTTGGCCAAAACTTGACCTCGCTCTACATCATCCTTTTCTACACCGCGAAGCAAAATACCCACGTTATCACCGGCTTGACCCTGGTCAAGCATCTTTCTAAACATTTCCACACCGGTGACCACTGATTTTCTGGTATCTTTAATACCCACAATTTCAACTTCTTCGTTGATCTTGATCACACCAGT
>Ga0180007_10003090_pt1 | contig 18921 bp, 9 predicted proteins | sample MM_PC_MetaG_FD_121122 | JGI IMG/M metagenome (GOLD analysis project Ga0180007, IMG submission 121122) | Groundwater microbial communities from the Aspo Hard Rock Laboratory (HRL) deep subsurface site, Sweden - MM_PC_MetaG | ecosystem: Environmental > Aquatic > Deep subsurface > Groundwater... | reverse complement strand
TGGACAAATATCGATGTAACCCTGTATGGAGAGGATACAACAGGCAGGACCAATTCCTCAAGTTATGCTTTTACAACAACGGAAAACACGCCCCCTCCCAAAGTGATGTTGATCACCCCTCTAAATAACATCTGGACCAATATTCAGACCGTTGAATTCCTCTGGCAGAGCGTCATTGACCCGGCATCAGGCATCAGCAATTATATTATGAAGATAACCAACCTTTCGGCATCGTGGAGCACAAATGTAATAATCCTGTCAACCAATCTTACTGTAAATAGTATACCCGTAGGGACAAATTACTGGAATGTACAGGCAGAAGACAGGGCGGGATACACAGGAGAACCCAGCAGTTCCAATTCAATTAAGATCGATATGACCCCTCCGAATATCTCCCTTTCCGGCCCGATGAATGGGAGTACTTCAGGGTACTTGTCCGTAACTTTTAACTGGACGGCATCGGATGCTTCAAGCGGGATCACCAACCAGAGAATCGAGATCGACACGAACAATAATCCGTCTTTATTTGAGATCGTAAAATACACCAATACCGGTTATTCCTTTACCTTTCAAAGGAACGGGACCAATCACTGGAGAGTCTGGGCAAAAGACAGGGCCGGGAATACAAATTACAGCGCAGTTTGGAATATCAGCATCAATACAGCCAGTGTGGCCGCAAACCTCTATTATCCGGCAGATGCTTATGTTAATACGGATTCACCTCAGTTCTTCTGGAGCGATGAGAGTTCAAGAGGGGTGAGCAGTAATATCATTCAGATAGCAGTCACCAGTAATTTCAGCGCTTCCCTCCGCATGGCTTCCGGAGGTGCCGGCTTTACGAACTGGACCGTAAATCCCCCCCTGACAAACGGCCGATACTACTGGATGGTTCAGACATACAGGCTGAGCACTTCCACGTGGTTCACATCGGAGACCAGATGGGTCTGGGTCGACACCAATTTCCCGACACCTGCCAGTCTGATCGCCCCGCCCGACAGCACGATCTTTACCAATGCTTCAGGAGGAATAGACCTCTTGTGGAACAGTTCTGTTGATACTGGTTCGGGTATTAACTTTTACAGATTATATATCGATGATACCGCAGGCCCCTGGTCTACGAATATTTACCTTGCAGGTACAAATATAAATGTCAGCCGGACCACTGAAGGTATATACGAATGGTATGTACGGAGCTATGACATGGCCGGGAATAGCACCCGATCTTCTACCAATACCTATTTCATAGACCTTAATCCTCCGGGTAAAACCATTCTCGTTTCCCCTGTACATAATACCGTAACAAACGTCAGCTCCATTAATTTTGTATGGAACCGTACTTCAGAGGCCATCTCCGGCATCGCCGGCTATGGACTGACCATTACCAATTCAACAACACTCTGGAAAACAAATATAACCACCGCATTGACCAACAGGTCAGTGAATGATCTGAATGAAGGCGTACTCTACTGGTATGTTTCTGCCACGGATGGAGCCGGCCGAAGGGGTGAAGAAAGCCAGACCAACAGGCTGACCATCTCTTATTCTGACCCTTATTTTTCCGATGTCCTTCCGTGGGACAACCAGGTCGATGTAGCAACCAATGCTGATATTACTTTTAATATTTTCGACAGTATATCAGTCGTATCTCAGAGCATAGGAGTAAGGATCAACGGTGCTCTGGCCCTGACCAACGGCCTGTTCCAGGGAGCATACAGCGGTTCAATAACAGCAAGCAACAGCGGTTACGCCGTTATTGTAGATCCGGCCGGCCCTTTTGCATCGGATTCCATTATTACAGTACGAATAACCGGAAGGAACAATAATAATCGAAGTGTTACAAGCAACTTCTCCTTCAGAACAATAGATACAGTAGGTCCATCCATAATTAATACCCAACCCGCGAACAGTACCACTAATATTTCCATACAATCCAATATTATCCTCTTCTTCAACGACTCCATGCGCATCGACAGTACAAACTGTTTTTCCATCAGGTCCGGGTCCGGACCGGTCAACGGCTCTTTTTCCTTTATTTCAAACAGTTACCTGAACGATACCCTTGTTTTTGATCCTTCCCTTTTCTTGAGTTACAACACCTTTTATACTGTTACCATATCGACCAATGCCTGGGATACCGGTAATAATGTTCTTCAGGCAGGGACGAACTTCACCTTTAAAACAGTAAGGGAAACGAATAAAATACGAATAGTCGATCTCTATCCCCCTCATAACAGCATCAATGTACCTGTCTCCTCTCCCATCCGGATCCAGTTCAGCGGCTCCATGAACACTTCATCCACTTCCGCTTTCTCGATCCTGCCGCCTGTTGCAGGATCATTCTACTGGAGAACGAATCTTTTATACAACGATACACTCTATTTTCAGCCGTCCACTGATCTGCCGTTCCTGACGGCCTATACCTGTACCCTCACGACAAATGCCATAAGCATATACGGCAACAGGCTCATAGAACTGACCAATATTGTTTTTACCACTATCCGGGACCTGGTACCGCCGGCCAATGTATTCTATTTAAAAGCCGATGTAGAGGAAAAAATGATCCGACTGACATGGCAGAATCCGATGGATACTGATTTCATGGGGACCGCGGTCTATTTCCGGACTGACGGGAGATATCCTCTGTATCCGGGTGACGGCATTCTCCTCTGTGACCGTCCCACAGCACCGTGGACGGTTGACTCTTTTTTCCATGAAGACCCTCAACTGGATCTTATATACTACTATACGGCCTTCACCTATGATAATATTCTTCCGCCGAACTACTCCGTTCCGGATGATAATGCAAGGGCCCAAGCAACCCTGGGCAAGTCCGTTGATATCATGGATATCCGTCCCAATAAAATGAGTTTAACAAAAGATGGGTTTGTGGAAATAATCATCAGCCTGTCTGAAGCAGTTGATATTAATATTGAAATATTCAATATAGCAGGAGAAAAAGTAAAAACGATAAACGGGCCTCACAGTAATGAATTTCAATATAAATGGTATGGAGCGATCAAAGATAAAGAAGGAAATGTCAGACCAAAAGTTGCACCGGGAGCATATTTTGCCGTATTTAAGTATAAAGGAGGAAAGATAAAGATCTTCTATATAATCAAGTAAGGTGGTTCCAGGTTCTACGTTAAAGAATATCAATATACAACCCTTAAACGCAGAACATTAAAACTATATTATGAAAAAATTATGTTTAATTATTATCATATGCACTCTTTTATTCAGCCTGCCCGTTTATGGAAGCACGGGCGAGACCGGGTATAATTTTTTAAAGATCAGCACGGGGAACAGGGCTGTTGCCATGGGAGGTGCCTATGCCGGTGTGCAGGGAGATATCATCTCAATATACTACAACCCTTCCGGATTGGTCAGATTGGAAGGAAAAGAGATCTATTTTATGTACCGGAGCTGGTACTTTCAGACAGATTACGGCAGCTTTTCCTATGCTCAAAACCTGAAAGACATCGGCAGTTTCGGGCTGAGCCTGATCTATTACATGCTTCCGGACGTAAAAGAAGTGGATACGGACGGATTTGAGACCGGTGATATACTATCAGGTAATAATTATGCATTTATCCTTACCTATGCCAGGGATATCTTTTATGATATACAGGCGGGTTTAAATATAAAATACCTAAATGAGAGGATAGCAGATTCCGAGAATAAAAGTATAGCCCTGGACCTTGGTATTCAAAAAGAGGTCTATTCAACGCCCTCGGATTCGATAAACCTGGGGCTGGTTTTACAGAACTGGGGCTTTAAATTCGATATTGATCCGGATGATCCTGTGCCGATAAACATAAAGACCGGGATAGAATATACTGCTTATAAAAAATTCAGGCTTAACTTTGATATTAACCGGCCTGTTGACAGCACCCTGGTCTACAATATTGGAGCCGAGTATAAAATATTTAATATGATCCTGTTAAGAGGAGGATATAAGATCGGATACGATTTGGAAAGTTTTTCCTTGGGGCTGGGCTTTGACAGCGGCTTTTTTTACAGTAAGGTCATTCTATTAGTCGATTATTCCTTAACAAGCCTTGGACTTTTAACCGACAGCCAGAACTTTTCATTGAAGATCCGGTTTTAAAACCTGTATCACCCGGTCCTTAATTTCTGAACCGCGACGGTTTAAAAATACATGTAACTTTGAAGTTGCAAATATAATAACACCTAAAGGGGCAGGCAGCTATAAAAAAATTATTTATACCATTTATCGTCATACTTATCCTGAATAATGATCTTCTTTCCGAACCTGCAGATAATATCACCGTAGGGACACGCCCTGCTTCATTGAGCAGGGCATTCACGGGAATGGCAGATGATGCCAGTGCTCCTTTTTATAATACGGCAGGAACGGCTTTCCTCCATCAAAGTGAGCTTACATTCCAGAATATATTCTTTAAAAAGAAACTCAACTCTTTTAACTATATCAGCTTTAATCAGATCATGGGGGAATACGGAACATTAAGCATCGGCGGTATAAAAGGCTCTTTTACCGACAGTTTCGGAAATATCAATTATCTGAATTGCGGATACGGCAAACAGCTCTTCTGGTTCTTAACAGCGGGGATCAATATAAAATATTTCAATCAGATAGCTCTTGGCAAGAACATCGATCAGGCGGACATGGACCTGAGTATCTACTTCAACCCGACTATAAACCAGAAAAAAGAGATCCGTGAATTACTGGATAAAACAGAAAATTATATACGGAAAAAATCAGACTCCTCTTTGGAATTAGGCAGGAAGGTCTTCCATAAAAAAAAGTATGTGGAAGCCATTAATCTGTTCCAGGAGAGCCTGAAATATGATCCCAATAATGATGATGCAAGAGAATACCTGCTGGAATGCGGGAGGATCACCGGTATAAATATCCAGCTGCCTCCAAAGGTCAATATTCGTTCAGAATCGTTTAAGGGTAACTTCACTTTAAAAGAGAGAAAGCTTCTTGCAGAAAAGGAGTATCAGAAAGGACTGGAACACTATTATAATGAGAATTACATACTTGCTTTAAAATCCTGGCAAAAAGCCCTGGATATACTGTATGTAAATAATACGGTTGACAGGATGAAAATGGGGGTTTCCGTCAATAACCTGTTTAAGCATACTTATATAGATGATTCATCAAAATTACGGTCACTTATAAAACTGAATTTCGGGATCGTCTATGAGATCTCTCAGAGTCTGAGGCTGATCACGGAAGCCTATAAATTTGAAGGGAATAATAATCCGCTCGGCCTTGACCTGGGAACGGAGATAGATGTATTAAGTTTCTGTTCCCTGAGAGGGGGCATGGAGTTCGGTCAGCCCATTACATTACAGAATAAAAATAACCGGTTTACAGCCGGAATAGGATTTTATTTTAATAACTATTCTTTTGATTATGCTTATCTCCCCAATGATCCGCTCTATCATCATTCAATATCGGTGTCAATAAAATTCGGGATGAGCAGGGAAGAAGAAGCGGTCAATCTTCTTAATGACGGGATACTGTATGCAAAGAGCGGAAAGATCGATGAAGCAGAAGAAAAATGGAAGAAAGCACTGCTCCTTGATCCTTCACAGAATATGGCCAGGAAATATCTGAACGGTGAAGTGGGCGTAGCAAGATCATTAACTAAAAAATCCGATGAAGAGCTCAGCCGAAACTCCTTTAATAAGGGATTGGAGAGTTTTAAAAAGGATGATTATCTGAACGCAAGGCTTCATTTTTCTGAAGCATTAATAATCCATCCCCAAAATAACGATGCCAGGTCCTATTTAGAAAGAACAAGAGAAAAGGTAAGCAGGATCACTACAGATGCCTTTATAAAAGGAAATGACCAGATGGCAAAAAAGGACTGGAAAAATGCCGTGTTAAGCTTTAAGACCATACTGCAATATGACTACCAGAATGAAGAAGCAAAGGCCCTCTATGAAAAATCCAGGGCCAACCTGCGGGAGCAGATGAGGGCATATCTGGATGAAGCAGAATTACGGTATAACAGAAAAGAATATTTAAATGCACTGGAGAATGTCCAGTTCTTTCTGACATTTGATCCTGAAGACAAAGAAGGAAGGGCCCTGAAATACAAGATCGATAATGCACTGGAAAAAGAGAGGATGCTTGCTGAATGCGGGTCAAAACAGGATAAAGCAGATACACTTGTCAGTAACGGTAAATATAAAGAGGCCCTCGAGCTGTATCTCCAGGTAAAAGCGGATTGCCCCGATTTCAAGGATAATGACCGGAAGATCAGCATCGTTACTGAAAAGAAACAGGAAGAAGAGAAGTTACAAGAGAACCTGAGGGAAGCTGATAATTATTTCAGGGACGGATTAAAAGAATACGAACAGCAGAACTATGAATCCGCCGGTAAATATTTTAAACGCGCCGTGGAGCTGAACCCCGGTCTTGTTAAGGCCCAGCTGTATATCAAGGAATCAGAGAACAGGATCTTTTTAAATTTGAAAAAAGAAGAACAGGTAGAAAAAGCAAAAGAACTTTTTAATGAAAGCCTCCGGTTAATACAGGAAGAAAAGTACAGTACGGCCCTGGAAAAATTAGAAGTGGCATCAACTCTGGATGAAGGGAATGAACTGATCAAAAATAAAATTTCCGATGTCAGGGACATAATTAATTTAAAGATCGAGAAACCCTATCAGGACGGGATCAGGTATTATAATGAGGGAAGGCTCTCCCTGGCCATAGAGAACTGGAATTATGTTTTAAAGATCCAGCCGGAACATACACTGGCAAAGACCTACCTGGAAAAAGCGATCGGTCAAAAAGATGAAAGCGTTAAACTACACAATAAACTGGGGAAGGATTTTTTAAAGAAAAAAAACTATTCCGGAGCCATAAAAGAATTCCGTGAAGTCCTTGCTCTTGATCCCGGTAACGAGACCGCTGAAGAAGGAGTAGAAAAAGCTTCTGAAGTATTACGGTCCAGAATCGACGCCTTTTATAAAAAAGGAGAGGCACTGTTCAATGAAAACAAGTTCATAAATGCACGAAAAGAGTTTATCAACATACTGGAGCTGGATCCCGGTTATCTCTCTGCAATAGAGTATAAAAAAAGATGTGATGAAAAGATCATTAGCCGGGATAAAGACAGCGAGGTCCAGCTGAGATTGGATAAGGGGAAGGAGTATTTAAAGAACAGGTTCTTCGATGCTGCCATAGTAGAGTTCAATAAGGCACTCCGGATCGAGCCCGGGAATGAAACTGCAAAAAAATTACTGGATGAATGCAATGACAATATCAGAAACCAGAAAAACAGAGATAAGATAAGCGACCTCTTTAATAAAGTTGCCCTGCATTACAGGGAAGAGGATTATAAAAATGCCCTTGATGTATTGCAGCAGATCATAAAGATCGACCCGGATAACGACCTTATAAAAAAATACATCACTATTACTAAAATAAAATGGAGTAATTATCTGGAAACCTATTACACAAAAGCAAAGAAGATGGAGGAAACAGGGGATTTTTATTCCGCCAAGACCTTTTATTTAAAAGTATACAAATCCGACCCGGAATACAAGGATATAAAATTTATCCTGGACCGGTTTGATTCCAAGATAAAGGATTATATAAACATATCGCGTGAAAAAGCCAGGGAATTTAATAATAAAAAGGAGTATCTCGAAGCATATACTCTGTGGGAACGGATCTATAAATTACTGCCGAATGATAAAGAAGCAAAAAAGTATATAAAAATAATAGGGAGTAAATCCGGCAAGATCACCGAGGGAAATAACCTGTTCTCCAAAGGAGTTGAACTTTATAGATCAAAAAAATGGATGGAGGCACTTATCTATTTCAACAGATCTATCGATCTGAATTCAACATTGAAATCCGCTTTTGAACAAAAGTATAAGACAAGTGTTGAAGAAAATCTGAAACCGGAACTGAACAGGATCCTGAACAGCGGGATAAAAGATTACGAAAAAAATGATTATTTGAAAGCCCTGGACAACCTGAATATCGTCTATCAAATGGCTCCGGAAAATCAGCGTGCCAGGAAATATTACAACAATGTGATCCAAAAATTAGACTCCCTGTCTCAGGATCATCTTGCCAGATCAAAAAATCATTTAAAAAGCAATGAACTCAAAAATGCCTACGACCAGATAAAACTGGCACTGGAGTATTCTCCCCACAGCGAGGAGATAAGGGGGCTTTTACTGGAAATAGAAGATAAATATTCAAAAAAGGATAAGATAAAGGACCAGCAGAATAAAGGAAATGTTGATGCCCTGCTCTTCGAAGGGATCAGGCTGTACAGGGCCGGAGACCTTGAAAAAGCCATTGTAAAATGGAAGCAGGTTATTGCCATGGACCCGGGTAACAGGAAGGTTAAAAATTATATAACAAGGGCACAGACCAAATTAACAAGGCTGGGCCAATGATATCATATGATCAGTAAGTTTTATTTATGAAAAAAATTACACTTATATTATTTATAGTACTTAACTTTATTAGACCTGCATACGCGCAGAACTGGCTTAACCTTAATAAAAAAAACGGCCTTTCAGATAACTATGTAAAGAAAATACTGATATATGGCAGGGAACTCTGGATCGGGACACCTTCAGGCGTATCTGTTTATGATCTGGATAGAAAAAAATGGACCCATTACAGCAAAAAGAACGTCCTTCCTGATAATTTTGTAAACGACATATTAATAGATGAAAACTATATATGGATCGCTACGGTGAAAGGGCTGGCACAATTTAATAAGACAAGGAAGAAATGGACAACATTCACTAAAAAGAACGGCCTGTCAGATGATCACATAACGTGTATCTATTCTGATAAAGAGAATTACTGGTTCGGTACCGGATACTGGGGGGTCTCTGTGTTCTCCAAAAGGACCGGATCCTGGTCGGTATATACATCGATTGACGGCCTGGCAGGGAACAAGGTCAATTATATCAATGGTATCGGAGATGAAATATGGTTCGGTACAAAAGACGGTATCACTCAGCTGAAGTATTATGAATTCATATGGAAAATATTCACATCAGCCAATACGGAATTCGGCCTCTCCAGGAACAGTGTTATTTCTCTGGTTGTAGACGGCGATGACGTCTGGTGCGGGACAGAAGGCGAAGGGATCTGTAAATTCAATACCTATAACGAAAAATGGGTGCAGTATAATACGGGAAACAAGCTCCTTGATGATTTTATCCTCTCTATGGTTAAGGATGGAGAGAACATCTGGGCAGGAACATTTGGAGGCGTCTCCCTGTATAACAAATATGCCAATACCTGGCAGAATTTCGGGGAAAGGAAAGAACTGCCGGAACCATCCATAACCTCCATTGCAGTAGACGGCGATTACATCTGGTTTGGGACCGCCGGGGGGGGTATTACCCGGTACAAAAAAGAGAAGCCGCAGATCGATATCAATCTGACACGTTCGGGTTATGCTCAAAAAAACCTTATAAAACTGTACGGCACGATCTATGACTATGACGGTATAAGAAATGTCAATATATCCTTTCGCAGGAGAAATGAAAACGCATGGTATGATAAAGGTATCAGGATATTGAAAAATAACAACACGGTCAATGACCTCTTTGCCCAGTGGGAGACAGGCGGACTGGATGACGGCGAGTATATAGTAAAGATAGATGTTTTTGACAGCAAAGGGAAGTTCAACTCGGCTGAAACTGTTTTCAGGATAGATACAATAAAACCTATCCTCTACCTGGACGAGTATTATACCTATAATAAATTTGTAAATGCGGGAGAGGTCAATATTACAGGCACCTATTTTGAAGATAATCTTGCAAAGATCATTCTTAGCCCGGGGGAAAGAAATGTATCGATCGATAAACTGCTGAAAACCTTTTCCGTCCCAATAACATTAAAGAATGGAATTAATGCATTCAAACTGGAAGCAGTGGATATTGCAGGGCAGAATACGGTTATTCCATTTAAGATCATAAAAGATACCGTATCCCCTGTTATCAGGGTCCTGAATAAAAAGACGCAGGTCTCTGAAGCTTTTTACCCGTTAAGAGGAGAATACAAAGAGGAAAATATCGACACTATTTCGATCCTGCCTTCTGGCACAACAGCAGATATTGATCTAAAGAACCAGACCTTTTCAAAAACCGTTAAACTGGAATCCGGCAAGAACACGATCACCTGTATTGCAAAAGACAAAGCGGGGAATAAGACCTCCGCGAAAATTAATCTCATTTACACGCCTAATCAAGACCCCGTGATCTTTGAAAATTATTCAGATTTTACCCGCGAAAAAATAATGGTCTTAAAAGGAAAAGTATCGGCCAGGGACATCAGCAGCGTTTCCGCGGAGTTGAATAAAATGAGTATACCCGTAAAAGTTGATCCAAAAAGTAAAAGATTAACAGTTAAGTTAAATTTAGAAGAAGGAAAAAATTATCTTTCCCTGAATATTATCGGTAAGGAGAATAAAAATTATCTCATGGTAAAGGAGATCGTCCGTGATACAGTGGTTCCTGTTATAAAATTCACTAAATTTCCCCAGTACATAAAAGATAGAAACACGGTTATTAACGGGACTTATTCTGATGAAAATCTCGATAAGATATATCTGCCGGATACTAAAGGATCTGAAGTGAAAATAATTCCAGCCAATCAATCCTTTTCCATGAGTTTAACAGTAATAAATAACATCACGCCTCTTAAATTCATTGTATCGGATAAAGCCGGGAACAGGAGTGAATATAATACTAATATTATCTTTGACAATATAACCCCGAAATTCTCCAAATTAACATATCCCCGTTATACCAATAAAAAAGAGGCTGAGATATCAGGTGAGTTTATAGAGGAGAATCCCCAAAAGATCGAAATCGATCCGGGAGAGATCATCGAGTTATCCGCAGGCAGGTTTAAGGGGATCGCCTATATAAGGGAAGAAGAAAATGAGATCAAATTAAAACTTTATGATCAAAGCTCACTTACGGCCGTCTCGAACTTTACCATAAATCATGATCAGGAAAAACCTGATTTTAACATACAGGAAATACCTGATATTACGGACAGCTCAGCTGTTAAAGTAAGCGGAGAAATAAAAAGTGATGATGTTGTAAAAATTACTGCTGAACCGGGAAACAAGGAACTCGACATCAAGGATAACAGCTTTTCCGGAATACTGAAGCTTCAAAATGGCATGAATGAGATCAAGATAGAAGTCTTTGATCATGCCGGGAACAGCAGTCAATATAAAAAGGAGGTCTTTTGTAATGCAGAGACCGCATCAGAACCTCCTAAAGGACTGATCACATTGAGTAAAACGGAATACCAGAAATTAAAAGAAAACAGGACCGGGTCTTTTGAACGGGAACCCGTTAAAAGAATAGAATATAAGAGGATAAAACTTCCGAAAAGTATCTCCCTGGTGCTGGCTCCCTATTCTGTCTCCCGGGGAGATTCCCTGTGGAAACTGTCAAAAAGCTATTACGGATCTTCTGATTATGCTGATTATGTTCAGAAATTCAATGAACTGATCGAACCATCCTCCATAAATTCCCGGGAAGAGCTGTTCGTCCCGACGATACAGCTGATAAACCAAATTTCTGAAGCTGAGAACCGTGATTATTCAAAGATCCTCTCTTTAATAACCTTAATACGATATAATTACGGTTATTTTCCGGATATGCGGAGATTCAACAAGTACCTGCGAACTTTATTGAATAATTACGGCCTGGATTATTCCAGGATATTCAGCAATTATAATAATACCGTATATATCATTAATAAAAAAAATCTCTTGATTTTAAGCCGGGGCAGAGCCGATATAAATAGTATAAAGGGTATTAAAAATGGTGTTGAATTGAATGGTCTTGATGTTCTTATGGTTGAAAATCATAAAAACAGGATCACATGTAATATTTTAAAGAATTATAGTTTCAGGAAATAAGCTGAAAACAAGGTAACTCATGTTCAATAATTTAAAAGATAAGATCACAGAAACATTCCGGGACACAAGAACGGTAAAATATATTTATGTGTTCATCCTGATAGCGGTTCTTGTCATTTTCCTGATCCTGTTCTTTCTGCCGGGTAAATACAATATATTTATCTCCCAGGCAAAAAATGAGTTTACAGAAGTAAGCCGGCTCTTTTCCGGGCAGATCGATAATTTTTTTGAACAGGAATACAGTAAGCTGAAACTCATTTGCGATTCCCAGTATATAAGGATACCACTTTTCCAGTATATGATCAGCAGACGAAGGAGTTTTACTTTAAAAAAGTATTTAAAAAGGATATTAGACCAGAATGATCAGTATGAAGCAGTAATACTGTTTACATCGGACAACATCAAAATAGCTCATTCCAGCCGCAGGAGATTTGATTTCAGCAAAATAAATAATAACAGGAATTTTCATCTTTTCCAAAACGATCAGGACAAGAATTACTATTTCTATCTTGTGGAAAATGTAAAAAATAATTTCAACAACAATATAGGAGTACTGGCAGTCATTTACAGTTATGAAGTGATCTCATTGCTGGGAAGGAACTATACAATAGATAAATTCGGAACCTCTTTTATAATTGATGATAAAGGTACAATAATATATCATTACATGGATCCTAATCTGATCAATAAAAGCTGGCTTAATTATGACCTGTCATCTATTCAGGATAATAAATTCTTCATGCATTATATAAATGGCAGATTAAATGCTTTTTCCATCAGCAAATGCCGGGCCGTTCCTTTCTACTCCGGGATAATGAAAGAGGCGGCTGAATTCATCAGGCCGTATAACAGCATCTTATTGATCATTTCACTTCTTGGCGGAATTCCTCTGATCATTCTGATATTAAATTTATTTCTATTTCCAGCCTCAAGGCCCGGGGGAGTCAAACTGTATGATTCCTATATGGAAAATCTGAGCGTCTCCCTGACCCAGATGGCCAAAGCTACGGAGACGGCATCCAAGGCTTCTCAACTGGCTTATGAGACGCTGAAAAATGAAGTTGATGCGATCAAGACCATATTAAACGATTTTTATCTGTTTATGGATAAAAGAGGGCCGTCTTTAAGTGAACTGAAGGGGGAATCCCGAAAAGAGATCGTAAATGATAAAGATCAAAGTACTGAAACAAAGGTCGAGGAAGGTAAAACAGAAAAACAGGGAATAGAAGTAAAAAAGGAGCCCTCATCAAAGAATAAAGCATCTGAACCGGTTTTCGGACCAGGGAAAAAAGAGAGGCCCGGAAGGAAGAAAAAAAAACAGGATATAAAAAAAACCGACCTTTCCAAACTGCCGTCCAGAGGATTGCTGGAGGATAACGGGATCATTATCGAAGGAGAGATAGATAAAGAGGAACTAAAAAAAATGGACATCAACAGTAAATTAATTATATTGGCAAAAGAGGACCTGGACATTAATAAAGGGCTCATTGAACAGGACGGTCAGATAATCATACCCGGAGAAACTGACAATAAGAAAGAGAAGTAAAAGCATGAAGAAAAAAATCAGCTTAAAGATCCAATTCGGACTATATATCGTCCTGCTTATAAGTGTCATAATAACCAGTATTCTGCTTTTTATCAGGAATCAGGAGAAAAATGCCCTTACCGAGGAGATGCAGCTCCGGGGAAGTGCTTTAATAAAGACGCTTGCCGGAAATGTAAAAGAGATCTTCCTGACAATGGGAACTACTGATCTGATATCCCTGTCAGGCCTGGTCGACCAGATCAAACAGGAGAAAGGTGTTTTTGATATCTGGATCCTAAAAGAAGACGGTTCTTTAATTATTCACAGTGATGACAAGATCCAGCAGCAGATAGACGAATCAACCGTAAAAAAAACGAAATTCTTTTTTAAAGAGGCCGTACCTTTAAAAGCCGCCGGCAAAAAGAATGAGGAACTGCTGGTCCTGTTCAATCCTCTAAAGAACAGTTATCAGATCTCAAAAGCGATCATGGTCAATAAAAAGAAGATAGGTATTGTAGGGCTGAACCTTTCAAAAAAAATGATAGATTCAACTGTATCCGGTGCTGTAAATAAACTGATCTTCATTTCTATTGTCTTCATTATACTGGGTATATTTTTTACCTATGTTCTTGTATCGATAATCGTTAAACCTATCAAGAGGCTGGCGGACGGGGCGAATATAATAGGAAAAGGAAACCTGGACCACCGGATAGATGTGATCTCTAATAATGAGATCGGAGAACTCGCGGAAACATTCAATAAGATGACAAAAGACCTGAAAGCGGCCCAGGCAAACCTTGTAGAAAAAGAGAGGATGGAAAAGGAGATCCAGATAGCCAGGAACATTCAGCAGGCACTCCTGCCGAAAGCAGTTCCCAGGATCAAAAAATTTTCTTTTGGTGCCCTGTACAGATCCGCCAAAGAGGTAGGGGGGGATTATTATGATTTTATAAGAGTAGATCCCACCCACCTTGGATTGGTCATGGCTGATGTATCCGGGAAAGGCGTCCCGGCAGCGGTTATTATGGCTATCACAAGAAGTATCCTGCGCTCTTATGCACCGGGCAATCTCTCTCCCAAAGACGTATTTTCTGTTGTTAATTACCTCCTGAGGCAAAATATTTATCAAGGGATGTTCGTTACTGCTTTTTACGGGATCCTTGATATAAAGAAGAACAGCCTTCAGTTCGCCAAAGCCGGCCATAATTTTCTGATAGTACACCGGAGCAAGACCAGGGAATGTGAGATCATAAAATCCAAAGGAACTGCTCTTGGAATGACTACTCCTGAAAGATTTGATAAAATAATTGAAGAGGCAGAGGTTAAACTGAATAAAGGAGATATTATTATTCAGTACAGTGATGGAGTAAGTGAAGCGAAAAATGATAAGGGGGAACTTTATTCCAGTGAGAGGCTCTATGAAAATATAAATAAATTTTCCGGAATTGATGCACAGGGCCTGGTAAATAAAATAGATGAGAGTGTCATATCATGGGCAAAAAACACCCCCCAGAGTGACGATATAAGCATAATAGCAGTTAAACTGGAAGAATAAAAAGTAAATGATAATATTATTGAAAAATTATATTTCTATATTATTTTTTATACTATTCTTAAACTTAATTAAATAGATTCAGTTTGAAGGAGAGTAAAATGGGTAATGAAGAATTAACAATTTACATTGACAAAAAGGAAACTCCTGAAAAGATATGGATCTTTTATTTAAACGGATACCTGCAGGCTAATACACTTGAAGAGTTTAAGAATAATGTTGAATCAGCTTTCCGTGAAGGTATCTATAATATTATTTTTGACTGTCATAAGATTAAATTTGCCAGTTCAGCTGCATTAGGAGCATTAATAAGCTTTTTAGATGAAGTGGAAAAAAATAACGGTAAACTGATCATGGTAGACTTATCTGAACCAATAGCAGATGTATTTGAACTCTTGGAGTTCTTTGATATTTTCCCGACAGTAGATACAATAGAAGAGGCATTAAGTAAATTTAACACTCTGATATAAATAAAAAAGATGCGGTCACCAACAATAATAAAAAAATTAAAAAAATCTATTAAAATCATGTTTAACAATGATCTTACCAATCTGACAATGCTTGTAAAGAACATTGAAAGTTTCATTCAGCAACACTCAGAAAACGCTAAACTGGTCTATAAAGTACAGCTTGTGGTTGATGAAATTGTGACAAACATAATTAAATACGGGTATAAAAAAGAAGAAGAAAATACAATAATAGTAAATATAAGATCATTTCAGAATTTGTTTACTATAACAATTAAGGATAACGCGAAATACTTTAATCCGATGGAACATACTTTACCTGATCTTAATAAGCACAAAGAATTAAAAAAAACGGGCGGATTGGGCATCTTTATGACAAGACAGTATGTTGATAAACTGGATCATGATTATCAGAACGGTAATATATTAAAGATAAAAATATATAAATAAGATCCCGGCATTTTTAAACGATCATTATATCAAATCCGGGTTTATTATTATCCGGTTATTCTTACGGTTCAAGTAATTGATTATTATAAAATAAATTTATGACTTCCATAAGCATTGATTTCGGGACAACTAATTCTGTTGCAGCCATGAATAAAGATGGACTGTTAACCATCATCCCAACATCCCAGGGCAGGAGGGTGATCCCTTCCATTGTGAGTTTTTCCGACCGTGGTGAGATCTTTGTCGGTGAAAATGCAAGATCAAATATAATTCCGGGGAAAACTCAGATCATTTTCTCCATTAAAAAATATCTTGGAACCGATAAAAAATTCAAGATCAATAATAAAAATTATACACCGGTTGAGATCACATCGTTTATTTTAAAATATATAAAGAATGAGATAGAAAAATACATAGGCCACAAGATCCCCAAAGTTGTTATTACGGCCCCTGCTTATTTTAAGTTAAATCAGCGTCAGGCTTTATCAGATGCATGCCACATGGCGGATCTTCAGCTTGAAGATATAATCAATGAGCCGACCTCTGCAGCAATTGCTTACGGTGTAACCCAAATAAATGAACAGAATATCATTGTTTATGATCTCGGAGGAGGAACATTTGATGTATCACTGGTGAAATTTTTAAATAATAAATTTAATGTATTATCTGTTACTGGGGACAACAACCTCGGTGGAGACGATTTTGATCTCAGGATAGTTAATTTAATCGTTCAAAAGATCAGAAAAGACCATAATATTAACATTACGAATAACCCGCTCCTTTTATATAAATTAAAAGAAGAAGCAGAAAAAGCCAAGATACAGTTATCAGAAAGTGAAGTTGCTCATCTTACTTTTCCATTTCTGAACCTCAAAAAGACAGATGGTCTTATCATTGAGATTAACCGTGACCTCTTTAAAGCCATGATAAAACCGTTCATTGAAAGGACGATCGTTCTTATGAATGAAGCCATTATAAACGCGGGTCTCTCACCCCAGCAGATAGATAAAGTACTCTTAGTAGGCGGTTCTACCCGTATTCCACTGGTCAAAGAGATGATCCATAATTACTTTTTAAAGGATATATACCTTGGAATGAATCCCAATGAATGCGTTGCACTGGGTGCGGCCCTTCACGCTCACAGTTTAAAGTCCGAAAAGAGATCCATAATCCTAAATGATATCATTCCCTTCTCTTTGGGAATTGAAGCAGACGGCGGCCTATTCATACCCATAATTAAAAAAAATTCAAGAATACCGGTTTCAGCCTCAAGGATCTTCACACCCATAATAAAAAAACAGAAAAATATTGAGATCCAGGTATTTCAGGGGGAAAGCAAAAAGACTTCAGAAAATATCTTTTTGGGAAATCTGGTCTTAAAAAATATTGGCGGGAAAAAAATATCCGAAATGCCAAAAATAGAAGTCAAGTTTACCGTAGATGAAAGCAGTCTGATCCATATTACGGCTATCGATCTATTAACCGGAAAATCCAGAGTGATCAAACTGACATCAACACCTAAGCCGGCTGTAAAAATTCTAAAGGATCATAAAAAGATCAACAGGATCCTTTCGCAAAAAGAACTTATAGCTAAATCAAAATTTATCGTAAAAAGCTTAAAACATGAACTAAAAAAACAAGATACAGATAACATTCAAAAGTATCAGATAAAAATCCTGATCAAAGAGATAAAACTTTTAAAGAAAAAAAAAGAGTATAATAAACTGGAAGAGAAACTCAACTTTCCTGCCGAACTTGAACAGATCCCCTCTTGAATGATATGGTTGAACAGGAAAAAGATCTATCCTTATGAAATAAGAACCATTATCCTTCTTGACTTTATATTTTAAATCAATATTAAATTATATATAGCCAATTAAATGAATAAAAAAACAATAGATGAAAAAATCAAGTGGATGATCTATGGTTTTTTGTACGGAATAATCTTTCCGGTTTTAGCATTAATTATTGACTACTTCTTTATCCAACATCAAAAAACAGCTTTTTTTTTATTATTCAGGAATAATCCTTTACACTGGATCATTTTATCTGCCCCTGTTGTGCTGGGTATGACCGCTTTATTGATAGGGATAAATAGAAATAAAGTAAAAAAAGCCTTAAAACTTCTGGCTAAAAATTCATTACAGATGATCGCTGCCTCTACAGAACTGACAAATTCAGCAGAAAAAATTTCTAAAAAAGCTGACGAACAGGAAGGGATCATAAATGAAACAATAGGAATCCTTGAAAAATTATCAATGATAATAAATTTAAATGCTGAAAACTCAAACTTAGTCAGTCAATTTCTGGAGAAGACCAAAGATCTGATGACCAACACCGAGGAAAGAATAAATAAAATGTCAATGGCCATTAATGACATCGCCTCATCCGGGGGGAAAATAAAGAATATAATAAAGATCATTGATGAAATTGCTTTTCAGACCAATCTTTTAGCGTTAAATGCTGCTGTAGAGGCTGCCAGAGCCGGAGAGGCAGGAGCCGGCTTCGGGGTTGTATCTCAAGAAGTAAAGAATCTCGCTTCGAGAAGTGCACAGCAGGCAAATAACATACAGCTATTAGTAGAAGAAATAACTGAAAAGATCAATACCGGCAATATTATTATGGAAGGAGCAAATGAATCCTTCACAGAAGTTATTGGATCAACAGATAAAACAGGAAACCGGTTAAAAGAGGTAATTGTATCTTCAGATGAACAGAAGAAGTATATAGAAAAGATCAAAAATACAATGGAAAATTTGAGCAAAGTTTCACAGAACAATACCGAACAATCAAAAAAAACAGCAGAAACTGCTGAAAAATTAAATACTCAGGCAGATACTATCCTGGAAGTTGCAAAAGAACTGAATAAAATAACAATTAGAAATAAACATAAAACTTCTGTTCAAGGCAGTGAGACCAGATTACTTCCAAAAGCATCACAATAAAAGGATAACAAGGTGCCGGGGCTTCACTTTATCACTTATTTTTCATTCTTTATATATC
>Ga0180007_10003089_pt1 | contig 18923 bp, 19 predicted proteins | sample MM_PC_MetaG_FD_121122 | JGI IMG/M metagenome (GOLD analysis project Ga0180007, IMG submission 121122) | Groundwater microbial communities from the Aspo Hard Rock Laboratory (HRL) deep subsurface site, Sweden - MM_PC_MetaG | ecosystem: Environmental > Aquatic > Deep subsurface > Groundwater... | reverse complement strand
CCATGCGGAGGAGTTCCAACTTCAAATGCTTCGAGCATATGCCCTATACTGGCCTTAATTTGTTCATCACTGTACCCCATATTCTTGAAAGTCGCTCTTAAAACTTCGGGCTTATGTGCTCTTATGGAACCACCACCGGCTTCGTAACCATTGCAAACTAAGTCATATTGAGCTGAAATAATTTTACCTAGGTTTTTTCCCTCAAGGTGATCCTTTAAGTGCTCATCTAAAGGAGCGCTAAATGGATTGTGAGTAAACGTCCAACCACTTTTGCCATCAAGTACTTCCGCTGCATCATCTTTATCTACTTTTTTAAAGAATGGAAATCTAACTACCCATGCAAAAGCAAGAGTGCCATCTTCTTTTTCTTCATCGGTCCTAAGATCAAACTTATCTGCGCCAAATTTTTCTACAGCTTGCACATAAGTAAACACTGGAAATTTTTCATCTTTGATTTTTCCACCTGCTTTTTTCATGGCGTATATAGTCATTTCCTCTATCATGCTCATAATTTCATCCTGAGTGGCAAAACTTGTCTCTATATCTAGTTGTGTAAACTCAAAACCTCTGTCAGCTCTAAGATCTTCATCCCTAACACATTTCGCAATCTGAAAATAATTTTCCATACCAGCGGTCATTAAGAGTTGCTTATATTGTTGAGGACTTTGTGGCAAAGCATAAAATTTTCCTGGATTAAAACGTGAGGGCACAATAAAATCTCTAGCTCCTTCCTTGGTAGCCAAAGATAGTAAAGGTGTTTCGATCTCAACAAAATCTTTTTCAAACAAATACTCTCTAAAACTTTGAATCATTTTTGATCTAACTTGAAGATTTTTTCTCATTCTACTGCGTCTTAAATCAAGATAACGATACTTGAGTCTAGCTTCTTCTTTAACATCGTAAGCATCACCCTCTACCTGAATTGGAAGCTCTTTGGAAAGATTTAGAACTTCGTACTCCTTGACTTCTAGCTCCACTGTGCCAGTAGGAATATCTTTGTTGACCATTCTCTCAGGTCTTTGTTTGACTTCGCCAGTAATCGAAACTACAGATTCGGTGGTAACTTCACCCATCATTTTAAAACCAACACATTGAATAACTCCCGATCTGTCACGCAAATCAATAAAGGTTATTTTTCCATGATCTCTTTTTGTTTCGACCCAACCCTTGAGAGTGATGGTTTGGCCAACTAGTTTTGTGGTGGTGGCGATTAGGGTTCTCTTGGTTGACGCTGAAGTGGTTTCTTGGGTTTTCATAATATTTTCTTTTTTTGTTTTAGCACTTGGAACAGCTTGCTTTTATTATTTCTGGGGTAATTGTACCTTAAGAGGAGGGTGGTGTTAAGCTTTATTTAATCGGATGTATCTACAAGATATCCTTTATTTTTAGAATCTTCTTTTAGCTGATACATAAGAGTTTTTGATCTTTCAAAAAATTGAAGATCTCCATCTCTATTTTTCAACCTTTTCTTTATTGTTTCTTTATCTGCTATCAACACAACATATTTTAGCTCAAAATTAAAATCTCTCATCTGATCTACAAACCATGCCAACTCATCTTCAACAACAAAATCAATCACAACGCTATTATTGTTACTTATATTCTCTTTAGTTTGCTCAGCTATCCAATTCCAAGTTAATTCAAGCCTTTTTTTTCCAAGTAAAACCCTTATTCTCAAGTGGAACAAAAAATGAATCTCACTTAACTCACAAAATCCAAAAATTGATTTTTATTTACCAGGCTAACTTCACTATTCGGATAAGCATGCAGAAACTCCAATGGTTTTTTGAATTCCTCCTTACTCCACTTAAATTCAAAACCAGTCATTTTCCCAGATTGCTCTTCAACGAGGTCAATTTCTTTTTGATCATAAGTACGCCAAAAGTAGTAATTTTTTGATTCTTTCAAGTAAATATCCCTCTTTTTTCTTTCACTTACCAAGAAATTTTCCCACACATGACCTCTGTCTTGCCTTAAATCATAGGTATTAAAATTTTTTATTAATGCATTACGAATACCAAGATCGTAAAAATATATTTTTCTAGATTTTGAAATTTCTTTCCTAATATTTCTACTTAAGGCAGGTAAACGAAAGATAACAAAACTCTTTTCAAGTAGATCCAAGTACCTCATCACAGTTTTTTGATCAATTCCAACAGTGTTTGCAAGTTCTGGCAAAGAAACCTCTTGACTAATTTGAAGAGCTAGTGCCGTTAAAAGCTTTCTAAGTTGCTCTGGATTTCTAATATCTTGATACTCTAAAGCATCTTTATAGAGATAATCTGTGGTTAACTCCAATAGATACTCCTCTTTTTCTTGCTGAGTACTCATTTTAAAAATTTCTGGATAACTTCCAAAACGCAAAGCCTGATCTAGATTTTCACTAGAAGCAAAGTAGTTCTCATCTTGATGTGATTTTAACTCCAAAAAACTAATCGGGAATAAATAAAAAGTCTTCTTTCTACCGGTCAATGACTCACTTACTTCATTTGCCAATTCCAAACTTGAGGAGCCAGTAGCAATTAATCTTTTGTCAGGCATCTCATCAACAATCATCTTAAGTGTTATGCCAATATTTTTTATTCTTTGAGCTTCATCAAATATTATCAAGTCAGTATCTGAAAATAAATTTTTCAAAGCACTTAAACTAATATCACTAAATTTAGTTCTAATTTCTAGGTCATCACAGTTAAGGAAACTTACTTTTTTATTCTCTAAAGATACTTGCTCTAATATATTCTTTAGAAGTGTTGTTTTACCAACCCTCCTTGCTCCCATAATTATCACAGCTCTACCGGGAATTAGGGCTTTTTTTACTTCTTTTTCCAGAATTCTTTGTATTTTCATACTTTTAGTATAGTCTATTCCTCTAATTAAGTCAAATTAGAGGAATACATTCCTTCAATTTAGCTAAATTAGAGGAGTTAGGTTATTTTACAAACCACAACATCCTTCAAAATAATCTGCAACGACCTCCTGCCATTCCAAAAATTAAACTCCAAACTTCCTACAATATTAATTTTATCTCCTGGGTTTAATTCTTCGCTCAACTTACCCATCCTCCAGCCAATTGCTTTTATAGAACTGCCGTCCTTAGAATTTTTACTATTTGAACCACCCAACATTACTCTCAAATGAGCACCTTCCTTCCCCATCGACGCAATTTCTGAAACTTCTACATCTCTCATTTCAAACATCGGCCCACTATTCCCTTGTCCAAATGGCTCAAAGCTATTAATTATCTCCACAGTTTCATCTCCTGCCAATTCAAAAGGCAAGACGCACTCAGACTCAATTTGTTTTATCAACAAATCTTTAGAAATTTCTTCCCTAGCTAGCTCAAACAATCTAGATTTAATCACTTCCAGTTTACTCGGTTCAAAACCAAAACCAGCCGCCAATGGATGCCCACCAACTTCTAAAAGATCATCTCTTATCTCGCGCAAAAACTCAACAATATTTACTCCAGGAACAGACCTCGCTGAAGCTTTAGCAAAATCCTCGCCCATACTTATCGCAATTGCTGGTTTACTATGTCTTTCCAAGATTGCCCCAGCTATCAATCCCAAAATACCTTCATTGTAATGATCGGAGTAAACAATTAAAATATGCTCATCTTTAATAAATTCAATTTGTTTCTCGGCATGAGCCACAAGCTCGTAAGTCAAGCTTTTGCGTTGCTCATTTGTCTCTATTAGCACATGCAACAATTTCTCTGCCTGAGCTCTATTTTTAGTACATAAAAATCTAAGCGCTATAATTCCGTCGGCCATCCTGCCCATTGCATTTATTCTTGGACCAATTACAAAACCAATCGTGTCGGAATTAATACCCTCCAAATCCCTAACTGTTTTTTCTAGCAATAGTCTTAAACCAATTCTATCGGTTTTTTTTACTGCTTCTATACCATACTTTGCAAAACTTCTATTAGCTCCAAATAATTGAACTTGATCGGCGATTGTGGCTATGCCGCATAAGTCTAAAAAAGTTTTTGGCAAGTTTTTATCAACAACCTGACTACTACCTGCTTTTTCATTTTCAACCCTAATAAGCTCTCTAGCAAGCATCCAGGCAACAGTCGCACCACACAACTTGGTTGAGTAAAAAATAAAATCTGCCTTTGGAAAAATAAACTTCCCTTTTTCTACTTCCGGTTGATGATGGTCTGTAACAATTACATCCACACCCAAACTTTTGAGGTACTGCACCGACTCATGAGCAACAATTCCATTATCAACTGTAATAATTAAATCTGGTTTTTTGCTGGCAATAATCACATCAATAGCTTTAACAGACACACCATAGCCATGTTCTTTTCTATGAGGAATAAATGGCTTGACATTGCAACCCATATCAAAAAGAGTTTGCCACAAAATCGCAGAAGCACAAACTCCATCAGCGTCATAATCACCAAAAATAACAATATACTCTTTTTTCTTTTTAGCTTGTCGAATTCTTTTAATAATTAGCTTGAGTTGTTTTTCATCGAGATTAACTTCCTTTAAGGTAATTTCCATTGGATTAGTTGGATTAAAAAAACTTTCTAAACTTCCTTCTATCTTTCGATTATCAAAAAGGATTTTTTTGAGTTCTTCTGAATTTTTTGGGGTTTTTTTAGTTTTTAGGGACCATTTCATGTCTGTACTATACTATAAAACTCAGCACACATTGCAGGCGTTTAATAAAGAGGTTACAATTTCACCATATATGAAAGATGATTTAAGTATTAAAATTGCACCAGAACCTCTGTTTATTCTTCATACATTGCAAAAAAATGGTTTCGAGGCCTACATTGTGGGCGGAGCTGTGCGTGACACCCTAATTACTGCAAAAGAAAATAAATTTTCGCCAGAACTTTCCCATGACACAAAGGCGTCTGATTATGATTTTACAACATCTGCAAAACCAAAAGAAATTCAAAAAATCTTTCCTGAAAACTTTTACGAAAATGATTTCGGCACAATTAGTGTTACCAAAATACATCTTCAGGAACAAATGGGAATTTTGATTAAAACTGATAAACAAGACTCTACTATTAAATCTAAAACGATAAATCTACATGAAGCAACAAAAATCCACCAATCACTGATAAATTCAGAAACATTTAAAGATGTTGGAAATCAATCTGCTGACAAAAACACCGCCAACCCTAAGGAAGAAGTTTTTGAAATTACCACTTTTAGATCTGATGGCGAGTACAAAGACCACAGAAAACCTGAAGATGTTGTTTGGGGAAAAACCCTTGCAAGTGATCTAAATAGACGCGACTTCACCATTAACTCAATGGCTATAAAATTTTCAAAAGACTTTTTAGATTCTATAGATTTTACTCAAATTGGAAATCTTGTAAATATAGAATCCAAAAACTTTGAAATCATCGATCCTCATGAAGGTATGAATGATTTAAAATATCAAATAATTAAAACAGTTGGAAATTCTAACAAAAGATTTAATGAAGATGCGCTCAGATTACTGCGAGCAATTAGATTTTCTGTCCAGCTAAATATGCAGATTGATGATGAAACATATGTAGCAATAATCAAAAATGCCAACCTAATTGAACACATTAGTTGGGAAAGAATTAGAGACGAATTTTTAAAAATGATCAAAAGTGATTATCCAAAAGAGGCAATTGAAATTCTTGATGAAACCGGATTATTAAAGATCATTATCCCAGAACTTTTAGAAGGAAAAATGGTTATGCAAGGTGGTCATCATATTTCGGATGTTTGGAATCACAGCTTAGATGCTCTAGGAGAATGTCCTTCTAAGGATCCAATTGTGAGACTCGGCACTCTTTTACATGACATTGCGAAACCTCGCACTCTCAAAATTATCGATGGTAAACCAACCTTTTATAATCACGAAATCATTGGTTCTAGAATGGCAAAAAATATTGCTAAAAGATTAAAGTTTTCTGGTGAAGAAATTGAAAGAATTTTCATTTTGGTTAGATATCATATGTTTCATTATCAACCAAAAAATAGTGATGCATCAATCAGAAGATTCATGAAAAAAGTTGGCCTGAAAAATATCAACGATATTCTAGATGTTCGCGAAGCAGATAGGCTCGGAAGTGGTGCCAGAAAAACTAGTTGGCGACTTGAGGAAATGAAGCAAAGAATGATTGAGCAACTTCATCAGCCATTTTCTATTGAAGATTTAAAAATAAATGGCAATGATTTAATGAAAGAATTAAATTTACAACCAGGCAAGATTATTGGTGAAATTTTGGCCGACATGTTTGAAAAAGTTCTAGATAACCCAAAACTAAATACTAAGAAACAATTATTAGAAATTTCCAAAAAGTTTACTTCTTCTTCTTAAGTTTACTTCTCTTTATAACAATTTCATCCCAAAGCAATAATAAAGGTGCTGCCGTAAAAGTAGACGAATATGTTCCAGTCACAGCTCCAACAAGCAAAGCAACCGCAAACCAGCGAATGCTATCACCTCCAAGGAGAGCCAACGAAAACAACATTAAGATGATTGTGATTGAGTTATTTATTGATCTACTAAGAGTCTCTGTTACGGCCATATTTACTATTTCAGTATAATCTACCGCTCGTCTTTTTCGCTTAAGTTCTCTAATGCGATCATATACCACAATAGTGTCATGAACTGAAAAAGAAAGAGTCGTAAGTAACGCTGTCACAAATAGAACGTCTACCTGAACTCCAAAGAAATAACCTAAAATACTAAAGGTTCCTAATAATATTATTGAGTCATGAAACATAGCTAAAATCGCACATACTCCATATTTTAATTCATCAAATTGCTTCCAAACATAAATTGTGATGATAGCTGCAACTAAAAATAATGCAGTTAGCGTTTTTGATAAAAGTTCTTTACTTAAAATTGCACCAACTGTTTCGAATTTTAATTCAGCTACTTCTTGGTACTTGTTCCCCAGTTTTACTATGGCCTGTTGTTTAATTTCATTATTAATATTTTCACCACTGATCACATATTTATTATTATCTGCGAGTTTGACATTATCGATTATATATAACTCTGACAAAGTATTGAAAATTTCTGTCTCATTCACATTCTCATCATTAATTCTAATTTCTAGTTGAGAACCACCGACAAAATCAATTGAGGGTTTAAGTCCGACAGATACTAATGAAAAAATACTTGGAATTAAAAAAAACAACGAGATTGCAAAAAATAGTTTTTTATATTTCATTAAGTTCATTCTTTATCTCCCCTAAGAAACAACCTCATTAAAGTTCGAGTGACAACAACTCCAGTAAAAAGTGATAAAAGCACCCCAATTAAAAGAGTGATTCCAAAGCCTCTAACCATTCCTCCACTATTAAGGAATGAAAGATCCATTGGGTTAATCAATATTAAAGCCGTAATAATTGTTGCAAGGTTAGCATCTTTTATACTATCCCACGCTCTTCCAAACCCCAATTCTAAAGCAACAGCAAATGGTTTCTCTAGTCTAAGCTCTTCTTTCATTCTTTCAAAAATTAAAATATTGGAATCGACAGCCATACCCACAGATAGCAATAATCCAGCAACTCCAGGCAAAGTCATAGTTACACCAATGAGTTTATACGTAGCAAGGGTTAAAATTGCATAAATAATAAGTGCAATACTAGCCAAAAAACCTTTAATTCCATAATAAATTATCATAAATAGCATGACTAAACCAATACCCACCAGGCCAGCATAGGTGCTTTTTTGAATAGATTCTTCACCAAGAGTAGCATCAATATTTCTTTGCTCTAAAACGGTAATTGGAACAGGTAAAGCTCCTGCATTTAATTGAATGCTTAATTTTTGAGCTTCCTCTAATGAGAAATTACCCGTAATTGTGGCCTGACCATTAATAATTGGAGTTTGAATAACTGGAGCCATTAACACCTGATTATCGATAACTATAGCTAGCGATTCTCCAGTATTTTCTGTAGTTAAAGTTGCAAATAATTCTCTTCCTTCTTCGTTAAACTGAATTGCTACTATTGGCTCACCAGTAGTAGGATCAAACTGAATATTAGATCGCTTCAGCTGACTTCCTGTTAAACCAGTCTGTTCTAAAGTTACGGAAGAAACTGTCTGGGGCTGAATTTCTTCCAAAGAAACTTCAGGATTTATCTCAACTGGCGCAGGTGTTTTTATATTTTCCTCAACTGGTGCAGCCACTTCAGTAAATTTAACTAATTGAAACTCAAGTAAAGCAGTCTGACCAACTAACTCTAATGCTTGCTGAGGATCATTCAACCCAGGCAACTCCACAACTATTCTATAATCATTTTCAGTAATGAGAGTTTTTACTACAGGCTCAGCTAATCCATACAAATCAACTCTTCGTAAAATAATTTCTCTTGCAGACTCAAGCGCTGTCACTCTATCAATTTCTTCAATTTGAGACATATCAGCTAAGAGAACCACTTGGATTCCTCCTTGAACATCCAAACCTTTTTTAAGTTCGAATTTCTTATAATACTGCTTACCAAAAAGATTAAAATCAATAACAGAATTTGGCAACGAAACAAGACCAGCAAAAAAGGTTAAAAAAATAATTAAAATAAAAACTTTTACTGGATTTTTCATCTATACTCCAGGCAAGTTTCTCTCTACAAAATCGTCCTCATTACCAACAACCATTATTCTACTACCATACAAAACATCCATCACAAATGGGTCTCTTCTGGTTTTTCTAAATTCAAACTCATCATCAGAAAATATAGCGTAATTTATTTCTCTACCCAGATTTTTTTCTTCGGCTTTGACAATTAATTCAAGTTCTGGAAGAACTACTTCACCGATGACAAGCATATCAATCTCTCCTTGACGAGGAACTAAGCCTCTAACAAACCTGCCAGAAAACATCACAAAACTCACTGATCCTAGTTTTCTTCTCAATTTTCTGAGTTTTTTTCCCAATCCCGTGCTTTTTACCACCATTTGATGGATTTCTTGAAAATATGGGTATTTTTTATTCAAAAAATAATATAGCCTATTACCTCTTTGCTCACTCTTTAGAATACCAGCAGCAAGCATCCTATCTAACTCTCTTCTTACAGCGTTGATCTCTTCCTTAATTTCGCGAGTAATTTCACGAACGTAGTACATTTCCTCAATATGGGTATAGAACAACTCCATCATCTCAACTCTAACTTTAGAAATCATGAAATCTTGCAAGTTGTTCATATATTTTAGTAAGTAACCTCGGTTGATACACCGACCACAGAAATCCATGTAAGCCCGCGAGCAAACTCAATCTCATTACCCTTACGATCGAAAAACTCTAATTCTGATTCTCTAGTAGCTTTGGACCATGTGGCCTTAATTGCATCACCATTTTTAAAAATTAGAGCATTTCCTTTACCAATAGTTGTATAAAGCATGTGCTTTAGTTCATCTATAGGACCCTTCTCGATAGTTAATAGTACTATAACATTAGAAGCCTTGATTTGTTTATCAGTGTTTAGATCAAAATGAGGTTCACCAGCCATCACACGATTATATGAATTTGAACCTTTATCATATTGCCACTCAACACCAAAATCACTGAATCCATCCCAAAATTCATATTTAATATTTGTCGTAGTTCCAATCACACCAACCTCATCCTGAAATGACCAGCTCTTGTATGTTTCTTTCCAATCATCTCCTCCCAATGTTGTTCTGCCATACTTTCTTTCTGGAGCAAAATTTGTCCACTCTCTCTTTGCAGCAATTTTCCATAAATCTTCAGTGGAAGATTGCATTGTATGCTCGGTAGCAACATCTCTATCTAACCTATCGTTGTTTCTCACAAATGTCGGAAAGCCAATTGAAAATTGATTCATATCATTTTCCAGTGACCAACCGTAATCTGAAATTTGTCCAAGTGAATTGGCTGGACCAGATATATTTGCGCCACCAACATGGACATAAAGTGGGAAATTAAATCCAGAAGCATACTCAACAAAATATGTTCTTGCAGATCTAACTGGAGCGATAATGGTATCATATCTTTGAACACCGCAGTAAAAAAGACCCATAAATCTCGTTACACCACCTTCTGCAATAACCTCAAAAACTATATCTGCATCTCCTAATCCAGATTGAGGTCTTGCGTCAACCGAGTTCTCTATCATTATTGCCAAAGGGCGCTTCATTTCCCATGCATCTTTTTCCTGTTTTGTAAATAATTTTCCATTTAATGGACAGGCTTCTGACTTGGCTTCGGCTGGATCTATTTTTAATAATAACGTAAGTAAAGTATCTGCTTTTGTTGCCAGTGTACCATCCTCATTAAGAGCTACTTCCTCAGCCGTTTTGTTACTATCACTAGGACCTGCAAAATATGAAAATGCAGAATAAGAAAGCACTGATGACAAGACATAAATCATCAAAGTCATTACCAGTATCTTTTTGCTTGTAAATTTCATATTATTAAATTCCCTTTTAATTAAAAGTACAAATAAATCAAAATCAAAACAGTAAAAACTATTATAGTAGTAATCAATGTTTTTAATAAGTCCTTATATAATAAGCTTACCTGAGATTCAGAAAAAGTGGTAGATTTAGTTTTTTTTGTCATAATTATCTGCCAAAAATTCTTAAAACATCTTTAATAGTAATGATAACAATTAAACTTAATAAGAAGATATAGCCGCTATAATTCAAATAGTATTCAATCTTTTCGGTTCTTTTTTTCTTAAATATTAATTCTAGTACAACAAATAATGCTCTTCCTCCATCTAATGGTGGAAATGGAAGAACATTCATAACAGCTAAGTTTATAGATAGCATGCCCGCAAATGATAAAATTGTTAAAAATCCTTCTTCAAACAAACCGATTTCTTCGGCTTGATGAATAATACCGACTGGCCCAGCAACATCTCCAGTAACTTTTCCATGCATGAATAAACCCTGAATAATATGTGAAAAAGCTTGAATGATTTGCATTCCTAAATACATTGCCTGCTCTATTCCAAAAGCAACACTCTTAAATGGCATTTGTAAGGGTGGATAAAATTGATATATTATTTGATCAAAAACCACACCTAGTGATCCTTGATCTTCGGGAGTTAAGTCAGCCAGTCTTAAATGTACCTCATATTCTTTTTCAATCTCCTCGCAAATTATTTTTTCACAGTGACCAGAAGTAAAAATCTTGACAGTTTCACCTCTATGTGTGGAGATTTGCTCAACTAGATCGTTTGGAGATGATATAAGTATTTTTTCTTGATCAATGGCCTGGAAACCAATGACATTTGTGTTCGCTTCGATACCAACTTCTTCAGCAGGCGAACCAACACTAATTTGCCCGATTCTTGCTTCTGAAATTATTTTTGGAATTCCAGTATTCGAAAAAACAATAGCAAAGGCAATGATACCAAAAATAAAGTTAATAGACGCACCTGCCAAGAGTATTAGTAATTTTCTAAAAGTTGTTGCTTGATGAAGTTGACCTTTTTGCTTTAAATCTTTCTTTAAATCTCCTTCTTCTCCTTGAAGTCTAACAAAGCCTCCAAACGGAATCCAGTTTACTGTAAAATCAGTTCCTTTCCATCTAAAAAGTTTGAAAGCTTTTGGAGGATAGCCAAGTCCAAACTCATCAATCTTTACCTTTGACCACAAAGCAGCAAAATAATGTCCAAGTTCATGGATGATTACTAGGAAAGATAGAATTATAATAAAAATAATTACGCTCATGCTAAATTGTTAATAACTCTTTTTCTTTATTAGCAAATAAAGCGTCAAGTTTCTCCATGTGTTGTTTTAATAAATCATCTAATTCTTTCACCCCTAGCTGTATGTCGTCTTCACTAACTCCATCATTGCCTTTTTGATTTTCAACGTCTCTTTTAGTATCAGAACGCAAATTTCTGAACATCACCTTTCCTGACTCAATTTTTTTGTGAAGAATTTTCACCATTTCTATTCTTTTATCTTCCGTAAGAGCAGCTATTTTAATTCTAATAATATCTCCATCAACTACGGGGTTTAAATTCAATTCTGCAGTTGAGATAGCTCTCTCGATATTTGAAAGTAAAGATCTATCCCAAGGAGTCACGATTAACGTCGTAGGATCAGGAGCTTGCATAGAAGCAACTTCTACTATTTTCATTCTAGAGCCATATGCTTCGACCACAACTGAGTCAAGAATTTGAACAGTTGCACGTCCTGTTCTCAAGGAGGCAACATCATTTAAAACAAAATTATATGATTTATCAAGCTTAAATTTAAAGTCATCAAAATCAAACAACATAAAAACTTTCTTAATAATAAAGATAACTAATTATACCAAAGTTTGCTAGAAGGTGATAGTCGCACTACAGTCTAGTTCCAGTTATACTAAGGACATGATTTTAAAAAAATATTTTCAAAAAATCCAAGCTAGTGTCTCTTCTATAGAATATTACGCTAACGCTATTAAAAAACCCCTGAAAACTTCTTTTTTCTTTTTTATCACAAGTGTACTTATCCTTGGATTAATTAATGGCACAAACATAGCTTTAAATAAACTTCCAAAGATCAAAGATGATGTGAGTCTTGCATTAAGTGATTTAAATGAACACTTCGATAAAAACTTAGAAATAATTTGGGCAGATAATCAACTAGAACTTAACCAAGATTATGTAAATGTTTACTGGCCTTCAATTATAGATTACAAAGCATATAATCTACCTAAGTTTTTAGGAATAGTTAGTAACTCTCAACAGCATCCTTATGAATCTGAATTAGTAGCTAACAATAGCGCTATAATTTATATTAATAAAACAAATTTGTATACTCTTAAAAATACTGTCCGAGATCAAAATTTTGAGAATCAAAACTCAAAAGATGATTGGCTAGAATATCCTCTGACAACCATTATAGATGGCTCAGGATCTTACAGTCTAAATAAACAAAGTTTACCAAAAATTATTTCTAACTTAAGAGATTCAATAGATCAATCTTTTCCACAAGTTCAAGTCATGGTAGCAATTACTTCAAGTATTTTGTATTTTTTCTCAAAAACCTGGTTTTTATTAATTGAAACAACCTTAGTATATTTCCTTTATAAAATATACAATTTTGGTTTTGACTTTAAAAAAGTCCTCAAACTATGTTTAAATATCATGGTTCCTACAACAATAATTGAAACTGCTAGTAACATCCTTTACAGTGATCTAACATTACCAATGGAAACAATAGCTTTTTGGACAATTCTCACTATTATAAGTTTTAATTTAAAGTTATCTTCTCTCTTTTTTATCGATACGTAACTCCATGTCTACAGGAGGAAAAGTTAAATCCTGATTAGATGGATCTGCTATTTCTAAATCTATTCTTGCATTTCGAATTCGTTCCTCAAATGGTCCTAAGTCTCTCGTAATGATTTCAAACTCTTCTTCTCCAACTATTTCTACTTGAGGTTTTTTTGATTTAATAATAACGATTAAAAGTATTATAGCTAAAAAGAAAACTACTGCACCAATAATAATTAATTTTTTCTTTTTACTTTTATTTGTTAACGGCTCCACTTGTTTTGGTTCAACTGGCAAATCAACATTTAAACCAGAAAAAATTGGTTCTTCATATGAAAACTCGGTTTGATTAGTTTGTTCAAATTTGCTCATATTAAAGCTTTAATAATTCCTCTAAATGATCTAAAGATCTAGACATTTGAATATAAATTGGCTCTAGATCTGCCAAAGTTTTTTCGTAAAAACTTCTACCAAAATCATCGCTTTCACTTTCAATTATTTTATCATTAAGTTTTATTAAACCATCATTTGTGATCGAAAAATTTCTCTGAATTTCTTGATATGCACGAACTCTTTTGGACTCTATAACTGCACCGATATCTTCTCCCTCTTTACTCTTTTTAATATCAGAATCTATTATTGTTGCAGCATCATAAACTGACTGAATCTGACCAATTCTTATCAAAGCTAATGCTCTATAGCTAACCTGTCCATAAGATTCAACAAATAATTCAAAATCATCAGCCAAAAGATTTGCAGCTGATCTATCTTTTGCCAAAACTATATCTTCTTGGTGGAGCTTCAGATCAATAATGGATGTACGAATTTGTTTCAGACTTTCTTCTTTCAAAGCTAGCTCCACTCCGGAAGTCTCTTCAAGAGTAGCGCTTAAAAGCTCTAAATATGTAATTAAAACTTTTAATCTATCACTCATGGCCAACTGAGTAGTACCAACAAGTTCTTCTAAAGATATCAAGGTTAGTACATTAAAATAATGCGTTTTTGCAATATTGAACTCTTTATCTGAATTTCTGTATGCCTCAATCTGATCTCTATAAAGCACCTTTAAATCTACGATTTTTTGAGTGTTTCTAGATTTATTAAATATTTTATTTGTTGTTACAACCTCAGGGGCAGGTGATTCTTCTTGAGTTTGAATCAAAGCTTGATCGGAATCTTGATTTGCATCTTGAGCGCAAACCTGAGAAATACCTGACCCGATCAAAAAAACTAAAATTAATGCTGAAAAAAGTTTTTTTTGTTGATTCATTTTTTCTTTGCTAACTTTTTATCTCTAATAAAAACAATAGCGTCATGCAAGGATTCAAAAGTTCCTGTGTCAAACCATTTGCCATTAACAAAAGCTATGTCAAGTGTCTTCTCTTTTAAGTATAGATTATTTAGGTCAGTGATTTCAAGCTCACCTCTGTCGGAAGGTTTTAGATGTTTTACTTTTTTAATCACAGTATTGTCGTAAATATACATTCCAGTAACCGCATACTTTGACTTAGCAGCTTTGGGTTTTTCTTCGATTGAAATAACTTGATTGTTCTCATCAAACTCCACAATGCCAAATCTTTGAGGATCTTTTACATCCTTTATAAAAATTCTTCCTCCACTTTTAAAAGAAGTTATTGCATCTTGGAATGTGTCTTCATAAATATTATCACCAAGAATTAAAGTTACATTGTCATTACCTATAAAATTTTGTCCGACCATAAATGCCTGTGCAATTCCTCCTGGATTGTCTTGAATTTCATAAGTAAACTTGCATCCAAAATCCTTTCCACTACCAAGAAGTTTTAGAAAATCTCCAGCGTGATCTGGAGCTACAATAATTAAAATATCTTTGATGCCTCCATCTAAAAGAGTTTTGAGAGGGTAAAAGATCATTGGCTGATCATAGACAGGTAATAACTGCTTACTAGTAACCTTAGTAAGAGGTCTCAATCTTGTTCCAGAACCACCGGCCAAAATAATTCCCTTCATATTTCTCCTTTATTATTTAATAGTATCGTACCGTATACAACGACATCTCCAAACGTATCACTTTTCCATTTAAAAAGTAAGTAATATCAAAATTGATCCTGACAATAATGAAACTGCCAAATACTCAAAAATGACTTTCGAATTAATATATTTTGATTTTGTATGCACAACAACGCCCCATGCAAAATAAAATAAAGACATTGCAATAACAACAATTCTTTGTTTACTTTTATCTGGCCAGAAATGAAGAAATGTCAGTACAAACACAAATAGAATTATTAATAAAATAATATATGCAATCTTGTGATTTTTGAATTCTGCAATCATTTAAACAACCCCTCCTTTAAAGAAAACAACTAAGTATGCAATAAAAATAAATAGTATGATATGGGCTAAATTTTTGCCTACAAGTCTAACTGATTTTCTGTGACTAATCACAAAACCATCATATAAGAGGACTACAACTAACAAAAAGATGATGCTCAAAAAAAATGCTTTTAAAAGGTGAAGTGGAGACATCAAAATTCCTTGGGACAAACTTCCTTGAGGAACTACTGATGTTGCTAAAACTTCAGAATCATTAACGTTGACCACTTTCTCTATTGGTAAACTTTCTTGTGGAATAACCTTGCCTGGCAAAGTATTTTCCAAAGTCACTCCAACAACTTCAACACTAGGAGTGGTGGATAATCCTGTATCTGTAGCCAAAGTTCCAAACATTTGCACAACAAGTGTTGTCTCGACACCTTTAAGCTTCCCGTCGACGACTGCAAGACCTATGTCTCTGTATCTTGGATTCATAATATTTGCTTTATGAGTAGGTGAATTCATCCAAGCTGCCATCATCGGAGGTGTTGAATCAAAATCTCGGGCCAAATTTTCACCAGCAATTTTATAATTATAATTAACACTCTTTATAAAATCCCACGGCTCTTTGCCACTTGGGGAAGTATGTGACCAATATTGATCAGTAAACATATCTCTGGCTTTGCCTGCGGCGGCCTCTGACAACGAGGAATTGTAGGTCAACGCAACTAGTCCTTGACTCGTTCTTTCTCTATTAGTACCTTCAATTATTTGTGAAACAACAATAGAAGAAGCATATCCAAGTATATTTCCTTGAGGTAAATCTAATAAAGAAAGTGTAGCGACCAGCTGATAAAAGCCCAAGGCTATCAGAGTCATAAACACTAATGGCTTAGGATGCAAAATCTTTGATCTATGATTATTAGATTTTTGGGGATGAAATAAATGACTTATAATTTTTAATAATTTCACTCCGTCATTATGATGAAAATCATTATCTAAAACAAGAGGAAATCTCAGAGCTGTTCCCTGATTGATCGAATGATTTAATCGCAAAATAGTTTTTCTCTGAATCTATATTTTGAAATAGCATATTTTCACTACCACCTGACTTTGAGGGCAAACTTGAAACTCCAAATTTTTTAAAATCAACTAGACTCACTCTTTCTAATAAATCCCAATCGACAATCTCATTAATTTCACTATCCGACACTGCAGACTCATATAAAGCTGGTAAATTAGAAAAATTATCAATCGGGGAAGTAAATGTAATACTTAATTCTATATCTGACTCCGCAAAACATTTTAGATCACTAATCGTGGCTGGATAACTGAAGTCTGTATCGATAATAATAAATTTTGAGTCCTCGGTATTCCCAAATGAATCAACAGAATAATACTCTATTTCATTGTTGTAAAAATGTTCTGTAATTAAAAATTCATATGGGGATACTAATACTTGGTTTTTTTGTATTATTAGGCCATTTTCTTCGATTGAGTATTTTAAATAAATTTCAGCATTATCTTTGGAAACTGTAAATCTTAATAAATCATTTTCTTTAGCCAAAAATCTTGAAGTACTAACTTCTTTTAATGCTAGAGTTGGCGAATTTATTTCGTCAAAAGTATTTTTTGAAATAAAATCTAATGAGTAATTATTATCACTAGATTTGTGATTCTTCAAATTTACAAATCCTCTTTTCCAAATTCCAGTTTCAATAGTGTCTTGTAAAATAATTTGGCCATTTATTTTTAGTAAAAAATTTGGATCATCAAACCCAGACGCGTTCTCACTAGAATCAACTTTATATTGAAACGATAAATATTGATTTTGTGTTGTGATAAAACTTTGCTGTGGATTAGACAAGTTTTGAGAATCTATTTTTTCATCAATCGAGTAGACCGCTTCATCCTTGATAATTTCTAAACTTGATTCCGCTGGTCTCCACTCTGACATTGTTAAATTAAAGCTTTCACTTTGAACCGAGTTAGAAAAAAATGATATTGTTTTGGTAATTAGCAAACTAGCAAATAATAAAACTAACAGATAAAAAAGAGGTAACTTATTTTTTAGCATTTTTAATTTTTCCCAATAGTACAAAAATTAATATTAAAATAAGAAAATAAACAAAATATTTTGACTGCAAGTACATAAATAAAAAACCTAAAAATGGAATAATAAATTTGACTTTTCCTAAAATATTTTTATTTGAAACTGAGCTAAAGTCTGAAGACTGATTAGCGTCACCTTTGGTTTCGAAATCGCTGCTAATTTCAAAACCAGTATCGATTTTGGAAACCAGCCGGTGGGTTATTATTCCCCCATTATTTTTAAAGCTAATGATATCGCCAATTTCGTATTGTTTGCTTTTAAAAATTACCACCAAGTCTCCCCTTTTTATTAGTGGAAACATCGAGTTGGATGTAACTATAAGTGGCTTTGCTTTAAGAAGATATCCAGCCACTGCAAGAAGCATAAATACAATTAAAAGAATATTGAAAATTATGTATTTACTGTATTTCATTTTTGATTTTTTTGAGGCGTGCAGAATTAATTGTTTGCACGCCTCAGAGATTCTACTTAGTAATTAACTGGCCATTCAGCTCCATCATCAATCTGTCTAGCTGCCAAGTGCAAGCTTGCAGAAAAAAACTCGTTTTGATATTGATCCTCGGTAGTCTCACTAAGCTTGGTAGTGAGCTTAAAATCTTCTCTTGCTCCAGGAATCAATTCTAGTAAATTCAGCTCACTTCCATCAGCGCTTAGATAAAACTCGTCTCCAATATTAAGACCAGTGCTATTGATAACCAGCCACTCATCATTCACTTTGCGCTCCAACTTTGTGATCTCAAAAACTGAAGTGTCTAGCTCTTCACTACTCCAAATACCTCCCAAATAACCTTTTGCATACTCAGTCATTGATCCTGTATTAGTCATCGAAAACTCCATAGAATGTTCACTCCCAGGAAACCAATTTTGCACTGAAAGCACGTTGTCTTGAGTAACTTCTATCTTCAAATCACCGGAAGTAAAAACATTTTCATCCGATTGAGATGAATTAGTAAAGTAAGCCGTCGTAGTTGAAATGACAAAAATTACAAACAACGAAAGAATTAACAGCGGTTTATAACTTTTTTTTGATGTATTTTGAATATTCATATATTCTCCTGATAATTAATATTAAGTGGAGAATATAAGAGAAATCTTACATTTAGCTTGAGTTTGAAGTAGGTTGACCCACTTGGTATAATATTGGTTTAAGTCACGCCAAGGCCCCATCGTCTAGTGGTTAGGACGTCAGGTTCTCATCCTGGCAACCAGGGTTCGATTCCCTGTGGGGTCACATAATAAAAAAGAGCTATATATAGCTCTTTTTTATTATATTATCGCATAGTTAGAATTGGGCGCTCGTTGGACTTTGTCCAACT
>Ga0180007_10003088_pt1 | contig 18926 bp, 20 predicted proteins | sample MM_PC_MetaG_FD_121122 | JGI IMG/M metagenome (GOLD analysis project Ga0180007, IMG submission 121122) | Groundwater microbial communities from the Aspo Hard Rock Laboratory (HRL) deep subsurface site, Sweden - MM_PC_MetaG | ecosystem: Environmental > Aquatic > Deep subsurface > Groundwater... | reverse complement strand
CGTCGTCCCGATGCCGACGTTGCCAGAGCTGTCAATCCTCATTCTCTCGTTTGCCGCTGCATATCCACCAGTATAAAGCCTGATATTTCCTCCCGATGCCGCTGATATTATACTGAATCCGCCAGTCGCCCCACTGGCAGTTCCCAAATACACGCTATTAGCAGGAATGCTTTCAACCCCAGCCCCAGGATTCCAACTATTATTTGCGTAACCGAAAGAACATGATTTGGTTGACATATCTTCGCCAGTTGATATTCTCGTTCTTGAGGCGGTCCCAGTTCCCGCATTAGTTATCACTATGTCGGTAACCGCATCCTGGTCTTTCGCTATGTGGAGTAGTCCCGCCGGACTCGTCGTCCCGATGCCGACGTTGCCGTCATGATCAATGCGCATGTGTTCGACCACTGCGCCCGACGCTGCCGTAGCGAAGCACAGTTCCGTCGAGTTGTTGTCGACCGCGAACGTGTCATCCGCCTCGGCCCAGATAGAGGCAGCGACAACGATGGCATCGGTCCCGTCCGACTCACTCGGCGCCTGGAAGTCGATCTGCCCGAGGATGTCACCGTCTTCCACGGTCAACTCGTCGCTCGACAGATTGAGCGTGCCCGCCGATCCCGCTGCCGCTGTCACCGTCAGCGTCGTCTCGTCAAAGGTGAAGTTGGCCGAACTGTCAATCTCGTTCGATCCTTCGTAGAAGATGGCATCCGCCGCCGCTTCAGTAATATCCTCGACAATCTGCCGATTGTAGTCGGCTGCCTGTGCGAGGATCACCGACGTCCCCGAGTTGAACGTATGCCCCTGTCCACTCGTCGAGTCGAAGTCGGCGTCCGCATCCGACAGCGTCTCGAGGTCGTGGCCGGCTCCATCAACCGAATCGTAGCGGACCAAGATCCACTCCGTGCCGTCGTCGATCAGCACAACGCCCGACGTCGGCCACCCCGTCGTATCGCCGATTGAGATCTCAGTATCCGTGCCCTCGACGTAGTTCGCGTCGAGCGTGCCTTCCCACATGTTCTTCGGCTGTGCGTAGTCTGCCGTGGCGAGGAGTGCGAACAGGCACACCATCACGGCGGCAATCGTCAATCTTTTCATTGCTCTGCCTCCCCTGCGAGTTCCCGTAGTTCGCTCAATGCCCCGTCACGCGCCCACTGCGCACACTCTTCGTCGGTCAGCCCGGCTGCCTCCTCCGCGAGAGCAGATTCGCGCACGGCCTTGACGAGCGCGGCGTCGGTCTGCCTGAGCAGATTCAGCAAGGCGAACACCTTCGGCGCGTGCTGTCCACGTATAATCAGCTTCGTCTCGGGAACCCCGGGCGCGCCAGCGGCACACGGCACCTGTGCAAACATGTCCATATGCACGCCGGCGTCCCGTACCCGAGTCGGTCTACCGAGCAGCTCAGGCGATAGGTGGATCCGGCACTCCGCCCAATGGATCACCGGACGCCTACGCCTGGGCTGCGATCGTGATCGTCACATTGCCGATGGCGAACTTGAGCTGGTCGCCGTCGTCAATCTGCTTCGATGCCGTCAGAGAACCGTTGGCGATCGCGTCTTCGACAGCCTCGACATCAGCCGTGCAGATCGCCAAGTGTGTGATCAGCCCGAAGGCTCCACCATTCGCCACCGGGAACTCGCAGGCTGTCGTGTTTGCAATCGAACCTGCGGCCGCATCAGTAGCAAACGTGCACGCCGTTCGTGCATAGCCGAAGGATGCCGCGATCTCCGCTACAGATAGGTCGCCTATATCCCCAGGATCGCTAGTACACAGAGCACCATAGACCGGTGCCGCCGTCTTGAACCTCGCCGTCAGAATCGCATTCCTTGTCGCTGTTGTGAATCCGCTTGCCATCGCTACCACCCCTCTGTGTTACGTTTTGAGACTCCGACACAGGAGATCAAACCCTGTGATCGTTCCGGAATTGACCGTCAACGTGATCACCGCCGGCGTCTTGAAGTCGCCGGCATTGACCACGTCCTCTTCCTGCGTTGCTGCGGTGATCGTGAATGTATCGCTGTCCTCCGCCCCGTAGGCGTAGGGATCAGAACAGAGCATCGGCAGGGCGAACTCACCGACCGTCCCGCCGACGAGGCGATCGAGCGGCACCCGCCCGGCGTAGCGCGCGGTGTAGGTCTTCGTTGACTCCTTATCAAACACGATCGTCGTGTCCGTTGGCCGTCCGTCGTTGTCGAGCAGCAAGTCGGTCAGATCGCGAATCAACGAGGCGAGCCCGGCCCGCGTCGTCGCATCGACAATGGCGAACCGCAGATTCAACATCCGTGGCCCCATATCGCCGTCAAACTCGTACCGCCCCGCCCGGCCGGGCACCTCGACGAAGCGTTGCCGTGGCGCTGGCAGCATCGGCTCGTCATAGTCGCCAAGCAGCACAATCCCCAACGCCGTGTCCGCTGTCCCGCCAAGCGTCACTCGCGCGACGTTGCTCATAGCCTCACCCCCTCTCCGCCTCTCCAGCGGGTCTTCTGAAGGGAATAGAGTTGCTCGGCCAATTCATTCACCCGCGCCGGCGAGTCGAGACGTACATGGTCGAGATAGAAGTTGTTGGTAGTCTCGCCGCCGACGGATTGAGGAAGCGACCGCGCGATCGCTGCCCCGACAGAGGCCATCACGCCTTGGTCGGTCAACGGCAGGACGGCCTCCGGACCGACCTCGGCAATCGACGTGAGAGCCGGAGACATGAAGAGGTTTCCGTGTGCGGAAGTGATCGGGTTGCCATTCTCGTCAAGCCTCCACGTCCCCTCTCCGTAGGTCTGGCCGAGGATCTGCTCGGTGATGAACTTGTTCGCATCGGCCACCCACCTGGCGACCGTGTCCGATGTGCCAATCCACAGCGGGACGAATGCCATGGCGATTCTGCCGAGAGTCGAGATGATCCCTGGCGCGTAGCTCGATACGGAGGCCGCGAGATTGCTCATCGCAACATCTACCCCGCTCGCAGCGGTGGCCGATGCCGTCCCAATCCCGAGGAAGCTGTTTACCAGCCCCTCGAATATGAGGTCCAGGGCTTTGTCGCCGAGGTACGTTGTGATGTCGCTCCAAATCCCTTGAATGACGTCGCCGATCGTCGTCCGGGATTCCTTGTACGCCTCTTCCTCGTCGGCCAAGGCTTGCTCGCGGTCCGCGGCGTTGTCTCCGAGCGTCCGCGTATAGCCCGTGTCGATGTCTTCGAGCTCTCTCAGGTGACGGGTCCGCTCGTCTTCGAGGTCTTCGTTGTGGTCAAGTTCGACTTTCTGCAGAGCTTCTACATAGTCCTCCGCCTCATCGAATTCACGTGCGCGGAAGTCGGCCATCGCTCGTTGATAGTCGAGCGCGATGTCCTCCAGCTTGCGCTTGTGCCGGAGATTCTCGTCTTCAATGTTCTTGCTCTTGCGCTCCTCGGCCGAGAGTTCATCCTCGCCATATCGCTCCCAGATGTCCTCGATGGACTGCCAGTAGTCCTCGGATTCCTGCTTCATCTTCTTGTAGCCGTCGATGACCTTCTGGATGGACTTGACGGCGAGATCCCACAGTTCCCGAGCGAGGCTCTTGGCGGCGCGTTGCTGCTCTTCGAGCGCGCGGGTTGCCTCATCTGCGGCTTCTTGCGCCCTGCGCTCGGCTTCCTCTAGTTCTTCCTGCTCCTTGCGCAATCGCTCGGTTTCCCGGGCCGTGTCCCGAGTGACGACGCCTTGCTCTTCGAGTGCGCGGATTTGCGCCCAAATGGATTCGCTGACTGCGATCTCCGCCTCTTCGAGGTAGTCGACGATGCTCATCAAGTCGTCGTACTGTGATTGCAGGCCCTTCAGCGCGTCGGCGTACTCGAGCGAGCCCAACGGCGAGGCCGTCATCACGGTTGTCAGTTCCTCGTACTCCTCGCGAAGGTCGCCCATCGAGCGGGTCGAATCCTCGACTGCCTTCTTGACTTCCTCTTGCTTGTCCGCATACTGGGAAGTCGCGGCGATCAACGCTGTCAGACTGTCATCAACAGCAATGTTCTGGGCTTCGAGCCACTCAGCCGCCTCGACGAGATCGTCGTGAAAGCCCGCAAGATCCTTCAGCGCTTTGGCGTAGGCGTAGGATCCCTTCTCCGTTTCGGCGAGGGCGGTTTCCAGCGTTGAAAGCTGGTTGGCAAGTTCGCCCATCGCTTCGATGGGTTGTGCGGCTCCATCTTCAATTCCCGCAGCCAGGCCCGCTGTAAGCGCATTCCCGATAGACCGCATGACCACGGACGGCGACTTGACGCCGAAGGTCACCTCGGCTGTGTCGATCACGCCGTCGGCCATTTCCCTCGCCGCTCTGAATGCTTGCGATGCCGATTGCTGAATGCCAAGCGATAACCCTTGTGCGAGGCTCAAGCCTATCGTCTGCCCCTTCTGGTCGAATTGACTCTCCACCAGATTGAGAACCTGCATCCCGCGATCAATGAAAGATTGAACCGCCTCTGCGAAGGATTCTTTGCCTTGTTCTATTCCGCGTGATACCTCCTCGGCCATTTCCTTGCCGTGTTCAAGGAATGCGGGCTTGTATGCGTCGAGCAGTTCAGCGATCTCCGGATACTTGTCCGAGAAGGCATCAAAGATTCGCTGTACACCATCGGACCATGCTTGCTCCATCTCATCAGCCGGAACATTCAGGACTTCAGAACGCAGCAATTCTAGTTCGCCCAAAATCATGTCGGCAGTCGGCTTATCAAGCGCGCTCTGAATGTCGATAGCCAAGTTGTCAAACACACCCTGCAATGTCTTGGCCCCATCTGCAATGTCCTGCCAGTGTTCCAGTAATCGCTTCCTGAATTCTTCCTCGGCTTCCCGCGCTTCGTCGATGCGGTTCTTGATGGCAAAGAACAGGGCTGCGGCTGCTCCGATCCCAAGGATTACCAATCCACCGGGACTTAGAACAGAACCCAGCGAGCCGAAACCAGCGACCATGCTCCCCAATTTAGTCACGAATGATGCGATTTTCATCGCCGCCATAGCACTGCCAATGACAATGAGTGCTGCAGCGAATGCCTCCTTGTGATCGACCACAAAGTTCACGAGGTCCGTGAATGCATTGAGAAGTGCAATGACAACAATGATTGCAGCATCCATTGCCTCCCCAACGACCTCCTCCATTGACACCGACCCGGTCTCAACACCGAAAAACTTGCTGGCGATGCGGGTGAAAGCATCTCTCACCGCATCCCACAACCGACCCGCTGCTTCCTTGACTGAGTCCCACGCCGCGATGATCCCCGGCGCGCGTTCCTGCACGGAATCACGGATCCCACCCCACGCCTCGACGGCCTTGTCCTTGATCCACGAGAAAACGGCAACCGCACCATTGCCGATTGACTGCAGAATGGACTCGACTTTCGCCTTGATCGGCTCCGGAATGGGCAGTGCCTCCCACGTAGCCCTGATCGCGTTCACAATTGCCGATCCCGCAGAAACGACCACCGTCTTGATGTTCTCCCACGCAGCCGAGAAGTCGCCAACAAACACGTTCTTGATGAAGCTCCACAGCCCGCCGAACACCTCGGCGATTGCATCGATCGCTGCCCGTAGGAACTCATGCGCGTCAATCCAGTCCGCGACGGCAATCAGGTATTCCCCGAGTGTCTTGATGACATGCCCGAAGACCCCGCGCAGCCCACCCATCTTCTCGATCCACTGCGTGATCCCATTGACCAGCGGGATAATCCGATCCTTCAGAAAGTCCTTAAGAATCGGCATCATGTCCGTGCCGATCGTCACCAACAGCAGTTCGAACGAACCCTTCAAGATCTGCCACTGGCCCGACAGCGTGTCGAGCATCTCGGCTTGCTGATCGAATGCGGTGGTCGTCCCGGTGATCGAGCTGATGTAGTCGTTCAGCCCATCCTCTCCCTCGGCGATCAGGATTGAGAACTGCTTCATCGACTCTGCTCCAAACAGGGTTGAGATCGCTGCGGCGCGTTGCTCTTGAGTCAGCCCGGCGAAGCGGTCTTCGAGTAGCCCGATCATCTCCGTCGCGCCGATGAAGTTCCCTTGGGCGTCGAAGAACTCGAGGTTGAGATCCTTCATCACCTCGACCATCTCGTCCGTCGGCTTGGCGAGTCGCGTGAAGGCCGTGGTCATCGCGCGCGTCGCCATCGTCCCGGTGATCCCGGCATCGCCGAGCTTGCCAATCAACCCGAGGGCGGTTTCTAGCGGGATGTTCAAGTCTGCTGCAATCGGCGCGAAGTACTTCATCGACTGCGCAAGGGACTCGACGGTGGTATTCGACGAAGACGCAGCGGCGGCGAGGGCGTTGACGACGCGCTCTGATTCCCCCGCCTCGAGACGCATCCCCCGCAGGATGTTCGCCGTGTACTCGACGGCGGTCGCGAGATCCATCGTCTGCGACTCAGCGAGGGCCACCGCTCCGCCCATCGCAGACACGATCTCGGTCGCGGAGAACCCGGCCCGGCCGAATGCTTCCATCCCAGCCGCGATGTCGGTCATCGTCTGCGCAGTCTCAAGCCCGAGCTCTTTCGCCTTGGCGGAAAGGGCGGCGAACTCCTCGGCGGATGCCCCGGTGATCGCCCGGACCTTCGCCATCGCGAGCTGGTAATCAGCGGCCTTCTTGATCGCGGCGACGAACATCCCAGCAGCGGCAGCAGCGGCAAGCGTGAAGGCAACCTTGGCGACCGTGCCGATCTTCGTGAGGATCGACTGGAGCTTGCCGCCGTGTGTCCGGCCCGCAGTCTCCACCGCCTTCAGATCGGCGATTGCCTTGGTCTTGTTGATCGAGATCGTCCCGAACAGCGTAAAGACGTTCACTCGCTACCCCTTGATCTTCACTCCCGGTGGAATCACCGCTATCTTCCGCACGCCCTTCGAGAAGGCCCGCTTGATGTCTTCGTCACTCAGCGTCCGTCCCGTTCTCACCACCTCGTCGCCGAGCCCGATCTGTGCCAGCCAATTCCTGAACGGAACAACCTGCCTGCTCGTTCCCTCACCGACCGTCGGCGGGTTCGCGTGATAGGCCCAGAACGCATCCCATCGACGCTCGTCCCGTTGCGCCTCGCCGGTGACCCGGATCACTTCCAGCAAGCGGGAATAGCAGAGGCCATCCCCGCCCTCGGCTAGTCGTCTTCCGGTGATGTACTCGTCGGTCCATCCGTAGCGGGCTTGGATTCGGTCGACGACTCTTTCAAACCGCCGAAGAGCCTCCTCAGGCCCGACACCATCGCGTCCTTCGCGGTGAAAAAATCCACCACATTCCTGTGCTCAGTGAGCTTCGCGATCAGTGCGGGCAATGCATCAAGGGGGAATGTCTCAGGATCGCGCATCGTCCCGATGTTCGGATCCTTGAACTCAGCGGCCTTCGACTTCTTCCGTTTGTGCTCGACAACCTCTTCGGACAACCCCGGATCAAGGCCGATCAGCGAGCCAAGGAATGTCAAGATCTCATCGAACGCATCAGGGAGATAGTCGATCAGGAATGACCCGGCTTGCTCTGCCGTGAACTTGCCGATGTCGCCCATCACCTTCCGATCGACGAACTGAGAAATGCGCTTCGCAATGCCGAGCAAGCGATCGACGTCCAGCACGCCCAGCCGCCGCAGCGGGTAGCTCTTCCCTTCGATCTCCAACACGGGGGGCTCCCACACGAGAGCCCCCGCTTTTCGTTGCGTCATGCTACCTCCTAGATTCCGTAGGGCACCCAGAGCTGCACCGGCGCGTTTGCCATGTCGAGCCCGTCAGCCGGATCGAAGTAGCCCTTCCACGTCGTCTTCAACAGCGTCTCGCCCATGCGCTCGCCTGGGATCTCGATCGCGTCCGGCTCGCTCAACGGGTTCTCGATGATGAAGATCACCGGATAGGTCTGATCGGCGTCTGACACCTCGCACAGAAGCGCGATGTTCGTCAGGTGATCCGCCGCCGCGATCTGTCCCGGCGTGATAATCGTGAAGGTGTCGTCCGACGCGGTTGCATCGTAGACGTAGAACACGGTGATGAAGTCGCCATCGAGCACAGCACCGCCCGCCGTGGCGAGCACGACCTGGTAGACCATCGTCATGTGATCGCCGGTCTGAGTGATGACGTTTTTCGTCCCCGCCGTTGCCCGCGAAAGGGAGACAACACCCAAGGCCGATGTCGCTGTGACTCCCGAGACCCCGTAGGTCGCGTTGTTGATGAGTGAGATCAGTTCCACGGCGTCTTCCGTGTCGCTCCCAACGATCGCGAACTCGCGACTTGCCGCGGTCGTCGTGTTGGTATGCGCGGTGAACGTGACGCCGCCGATCACAATCGTGTCGCCGTTGGCCACTGATGCGAGGGTGATCTGGTCGACCACGTTGTAATCCGTCGCAAGCGTTAGCTTGACCCCTGCTCCAAGCGCTGCTGGAGTACGCCACACCTCGAGCGTGCTCTCATCGATGCTCGGCGTCCCCGCCGGGGCAACGCCAACGTCTACCTCTGTCCCGACTCCGATGTATTCGCCCTTGATCCCCGTCGGTGCCTGGTCCGCGCTGTCTGCCCCCGGCAGATTCCACAGATGGTGATTCACCGAATGCTCCAACAGACTGACCCCGAGCGTCGGAACGATCTTGTCGATGAATCGATGCCCAACGATCAATCCCATTGCGCCGTCTGGCTCCACGTCGTGGAAGCTCAGACCCCAACTGAAACTTGACCCACCCTTTGTCTCGCCGAGCGCCGTGCCGAGGTTGTCCAGGTCGGTGAAATCCTTGTACAGTGTTCCACCGCCTCGCAGATACTTCGCGACCGCCGCCGCCGTGATGCCCGTCCGAATCGTCCCCATCTGAATCACCTCACCCTATTATGATGTTGCTGATGTCCCGTGGTGCCCCGAACTTGATGTCCCACTGTGTCGCGTAGTGCCACACGTACTCAGCGTCCGTCGGGATGTAGCCGCCTCCAAACCATTCCAGGAATCCACTGGCCTCGTCCGTGGCCGTCGTGAATGTCCATTCGTGAAAGAGAATCTTGAGACGGTCGACTGCCGAATCGACCGCTGTCGGTTGCTCACCGTAGTACCACAGATCGAGGAAGTAGGTGTGTTGCCCGTGGAACAACTCCCGGCTTATCGATAGCCGGTCGACGATATAGGGAAACGCGGAATCCTTCGGCGCCATCACGCGGTACATGAAGACCGTGCCGCTCTGCCCGAACACCGACTTCATCGTCGCGTCGGTGGTGACCCGAGTCCAAAGCGCCGCGCATACCGCTTGCCCCGTCTCGACGGCTGCCACTAGAACCACCTCTTCGCGAGTTCGGCCAGCATCCTCGGCTTGGCTTGCTCGAGGGAGGGCTTCAGGTGTTCGCGCCCGCCCTGGCTCGGCGGCTTCTTCTCGAGTGGCAGCGCGTGGTCCTCGTCCGAGCCCACTTGGGCCTCGCCAGGCTTGACGAGGAGAGCGCGATAGCTGCCCCGCAAATCGCCTGTTGGAACCGCCGGGTACTCACCGGGAGCCGACGCCGTGTAGTACGTCTGTTCCCCTGGCACCCTGTAGCGCTTGCCGCTACGCGAGCCGGTCAGGTTCTTCACCACCTGATCCCGCCCAGCGTATGCCGCGGCGAGCAACGCCTTGTCACACGCTGCGCTGATCGCCGCCGTCGCCAGCGGAAGGTTCGAGACGAACGTCTTATTCATCGGCCGTCTCCCCTGACTCCTTGACCAACACGATCGTCTCCCGTCGCTGCCCTTCGAGCCGTTGCGGGGGCTTGACTGGATAGAAGATCTTCAGGGCGTTGGGATGCCCGTCTGTCACCCAGACGAACCGAGAAGCCGCCATGGTGATCGTCGGCCAATCGTGGAAGTGGAACTCATAGTCCACCTGCCCGTCGATCGACTGGTAGCGTTCCTGCTTCTCGGCCGAGACGAGGACGGCATCACACCAGCGGGTTTCGGTCGACGACGTAGTCCACACCGTGCCCCCTGCCGCTTGCGGCGCCTTGCTCCCCGCCTCAATCCGGATCCGCTCCATCAGAGACCGACCACCTTCTTGTACGGAATGAGCAGATCGAAGTTGACGCCCATCCCCGATTCTTCGGACTTCATCCCGACCCACATTTGATGGCCCTTGCCGGCAACGCTCTCCTGAAGCAGAGCCCCGGGATTGCGAAATTGCCGGAAGATGTACTGGTAGAGCCACGTCCGGACCTCTTCGGGGATGTCGGCGTTGGTCCATACCTGCCGAACCAACAGCTTGTCCTCATCCGAGCTCCTGACGACGATGTCGTCCACGTTCCCAAATTCCCGCGTGAGAGTGACCACGCCTTCGGAGTTCGCCGCAGTCACGCCCGCGACGCCGACCTCGTCATAGGAACCGCCGAGCGTCGTCGAGTTGACGAGCGCGACGAAGTTGTCAGCGGTATCGGAATCGGTGTCCCCGACTGCGAACTCGAGTTCGTCTTCATCCCCGGACGCGGCGGCTGTATACATGAGTCCGTTGACCTCGATCCAGTCGTTTGCTTCAACGCCTGAAAAGGTGATCTGCGAATTCAGCTCTTTGAACGGGTTGCAGAGGAACGCATCGGCTTTCCGCTTGGCGGCATTGAACAACCGCTCGAGCAGATCGTCCCACGTCGTGCCGTCGACGTTGCAGTACGCCTTGACCAGCGTCTTCTCGGTCGGATCGGCGTCTTCCTCTTCCCATTCGATGCGCGTGTATACAGGGCCGTCGGCCATGGACTACCTCCTGAACCGCGTGTATGGCCTGAACACCTTCGGAGCACCCGGTAGCCCCCGGGTGCGATTCTCCGGCGGTGCAATCAGTCGATTCGCGAGGCCCTTGTCGATCAGGCGCTCGCCCTCGTCCTTGTTGACGATCACGCTCTCACCGGCCTTGCGCATCGCGCCCTTGATCTGGCGATCCTTGGTCAGTTCAACCTTCATATCGCCTCCTAGTAGTGGGCGGGGGCCGGAACCCCCGCCCTGAATTCGCTACTGCTTCATGTAGGTCACGATGAGCACACCCTGAAGGTTCGCTCCCGTGCTCCCGTCGTCCCCTACGTCCTTGTAGCAAACCACCACGTAACGGTTCGTTGTTGAGGTAGCGCCGAGCACCGTCGCCCCCGTTGCCGGTTGATAGGCCAACAGGTGTGGGGATGATGTGTCTGTCGCACCGACCAGCGTTGTGGTTGGAGACGTAACGTTGTCCGTGTCGTTGATGATCAGCTCGATCGTGTCGCTGGCTTCGCTGTAGCCCTGCGTAACGTTCACGAACGCTGATAGGATCAGGCCCGTCGCGTTCACGTCGACACTCGCGACCTTGATCCCGGTACCATCGTCACCGTCCATTGTGGCTTCTTCGATGTCGAACGCGATGTACTGCGTGATCGGCTGATAGTCCGAATTGATCCTCACATCGCCAGCGAAGTCGATGTACGTCTCAGTCAGCGTCAGCGTATCGGCCGTGTTGACGATCGTTGCGTCATAGCCGAGCTGGATGTCTGTCGCGCAGATACCGATGTCGAGGCCAATTGTCGCGGCATTGTCATCGATGACGATGCCCTGTTCCCACACTTCCTTCCCAGCGTTAGTGGATATGCGCAACCCGGCGAACTGAGTGTTCGCCATGCTGACAGCACCATCGACGCTTGAGTTGATAGTGACGCCGGTGAGCCATCCATCGTTCGCTAGAGTCACGTCACTATCGAAGTCGAGAGCGAAGAAACCACCCGACCTCTGCGTGGTTGCGGTGCCCGTGAAGTCGGCATCTGTTCCGGATGCTTCGATCACTCCAGACACAGCAGAATGACCGCCATCGGCCAAGCCATGCTTCACCCTCAATCTGGCTTCAACCGCACTGATGGAGATCTGGTTCGGCTGCGCGACAGAAACGTGATACCTAGAACGAATGCCTGCCGAAAGACCCGTGTCCCCGGCAGTCAATGTGGTTAGCGGTTCGGTGTGAACCTCCATGGCGAATGGACTAGCAGTCGTGACCGCTATCCCGACGTCCATGGTCCCCATGTCGAAGAAGCCGCCTACATCCAGTGGTCCAACAAGAGCGAATGAGTCCGCCGTCCACGTAACCGCCGGACCAGACCCCGCGTGGGTGATTGCCACCGCCCCGGTCGTATCCGTAGTTGTGAAGGTCATCGCTGCGCCGACGTCGTATCCGATCGTGAAGATCGGTGTATAGCTGATGACCGACGTCGAACACGTCAACGCCGCAGTCGTGCCATCTACCGCCAACGTTCCGTCGATGTCCGTGTTGTCCAGGTTCGCCGTGCCGTCTACGTCGAGATCGGTCCCGATGAATGCTTTCATCGCAACGCCGAGCCCGCCGTCCGTGTGAATCGAACCGGTGACTGTGCTCGAAGCGTCGGTCGTGTCATCGACCGATACAATCCCCGACGTCACAACACCGTCGAACGTCGATGCGCCAACAACCTCAAATGTAGTCGTCAACGTCATCGCATTGGCAGCCCAAGTGAGATTCGTCCCGCTCCCGGCGTGCGAAATGTCAACTGCCCCGGTCGTATCCGTTACGGCAATTGTCATCGCTGCGCCTGCGTCATAGCCGAGAACCCAACTTGGCGTGTGGGTCGTGTGGGACGTTGAGTTTGTGTTCGTCCATGCGGGCACCGTCCAACCCATCGTCGGCCCGGTCCCGGTATGCGTGACTGCGGTTACTCCTGTCGTTGCAGTCGTCGCCACCTGTACATAGACGGTTGAACTGACGCCGAATCGGTTCGCCGGGGACTCAAGACTCGTGAAGCCAGCGCTGATCAGCCGCGCTGATGTCGCGCCGTCAATCGATACCGTCGAGCTCATGTCCACACCGAACGTCGTGCCGACGAACGACGTGGCACTCGTGCCCGACAGCGTGAACGCCCCTTCGATGTAGAGCGAATCGACGAAGTCCGTCCGTGCCAATCCAGCGAAGCCGAGGATGGCGACCACCAGACTCAGTACAAGTGCTTTCTTCATGATCGCCTCCTAGATGAGCGGCTCGGCGAACGTCACAATACAGATCGCCTTGCCTGTGCTTGGCGCGGTGCTCGAATGCGTGTACCGCGCGTAGATCGTCTGCTCCGTCGTGGGCGCCCAGTCCAGCAATAGCCCGTCTGACTGGCTATCAGCCGTCGTGGGATGCCCGTCGTCCAGCAGGTAGTCGTAGTCCGTCGAAATCCCGATCGTCAGCGCATCGCCCGATCCGGCGTTGAACGCCGTGATGACCTTGACCGTTGCGTCGAGGAAGCGGCCCCCGGCGGGGATCTTGCCGATCTCCACCGTGGCCGCTCCGTCCACAACGTCGTCGTACTCGATCACCGCGAAGATCACGCTCTGCGTCGCAGGCAGCCAAAGCGCCGGCTCGCCGGGATTCCGAAGGTTGATGGGTCTCAAAGCCATGATCCCCCCCTTATGCGGAATCGTCGTAAGCTGTCGCGCACTGCCCGATCGGTACTCGTGCTCCACCACCGCGGATGATCAACGCGGAGAACTGGGTCGTCGCATCGACGCTCGCCACGCGAAGCCCGACATGCGTGTAGTCGCTGTCGCGGGTCAGGTCTTTCGTGTCGACCTCGAAGAACGCTTGGATCTGGAGGTCGGTCACGATCAGCCTCGCCGCCGCGGCTGCAAGCTCGGTGATGTCGAACACCGCCTCGCCTGGCTCGGCCGCACGAATCGCTACCTCGTCGGTGTTGACAACCTCGGCGAACAACCCGTCGACGCCGTAGGTCGCGTCGTTGATGCACGCCGCGAGCGACGTCGCGCACGCTGCGTCGGTCGACGCCTGGTTGAACTGCCGATTCGCCAAGCTCTCCGCCGCCGCCGCCGTGAACGTCAGCTCGGTTTGCTCATCGAGTGCCCCATAGAGCAACTTGTGAATCTGGAGCTTGAGCGTGTCCCCCACCTGAACCGACGTGCACTTCACCTTCGACGCGGACACCTTCTCTCCCTGCGTGACCGTCTGTGCGGCCCCGAGGATCGAAGCCCCGCTTCCCTCATCGTCCGTCGCCTCATAGACCGAGTACGTGAAAGACTCCCCGGTCAGCAGGCCGTTCGCCGTGACCCAGAACAGAGCACGGGGATAGTTCTCCATCGAGAAGTACGGCCCGGTCAACGACGTCACGTTGTAGATCGCCCGCAGCGCGGTATCTACCTTCAACTCTTCTGCAAGTCTGATCATTTCAACCTACCCCCTAGGCTGCGAGCTTGATGAACGGGCTGACGGTGTTGGAGCCATCCCGCAGCGTCAACGGTGACTGAAGCCAGGGCTGGCCGTCGATGTAGAAATCCATCTTGATCGTCAGCTTGCCCGCCAAGAAGTTGGAGAACGTTTGATCGTTCTTGAGCGTCGGAGGCATTCCCTGCTTGAGCAGGTAGTACGCCAAGTCAACCAACATCAGATCGCCGGCCGAGCCAAGCGCCGGCCCGAGCTCGTCGTAGAACACGGGCAACCCGATGAACCGATTCGGCTCGCCTTCGCGCGCACTGGTCGTCCAGGCCAATTGGCCCGCGCCGTCCGTCATCGTCATCAGCTCGGCCAGCACATCGACCTTGCTGCAAACCCAGATGTAGCGACCACGGCCAAGCGTCCGGACGTACATGTTGACCGCGTCGACATATTTGATGTGGCTCGTCGTGTCGCGGTCGACAGAGATCACCGCGCTGCAGGAGCGGAAGCCCTTGGGCTCGCCCGCGCCGGTGCCGGTGCCGATCTTGTCATCCAACCATGCGCTCTGCGCTCCACGGAACAACGGCGCGATGAACCCAGCAGCAGCAGCCGCGTTCGCCATCAGTTCCTCGGTCACAACCACGTAGGCGCCGACCTTTTGCGGCTTGATGAAGATCGACTTGAACTTCGGCGTAGTCGCGTTCGTCAAGTCGGAGGCTTCCTTGGCCGAGTAGACGGCCATCCCTGCGTAGATCCCCTTCGATCCGGTCTGGTCGAGATACGGGATCTCGAGCTCCGCATTCGGAGGCGTCCCCGCAGGAAGCTCCCGGCACATGTCGCGCATGTAGTCGGTGTCGGCGGGAAGCTGGAGAATCTGTCCGAATAGCTGTTTCCCCATCAGCACGCCGCCGTCCGCTCCGGAGGTCGTCGCGAGATCGCGCTTGCCATCCGGATCGAGCTGCGCGACGGCTTGGTCGTGGTACTTCCGCAGTCGTTCGCTCCGCCCGCTGTGCGGTACGGCGAGGATGTCCCGCAGGAACTCGCCCTGCCCTTCAACGCCACGCGAGTATCCCGCTGCCTCGAATTCGGCGTCGACATCCTTCGGATCGCCGTCCTCATCCGGGGCCATCCGCTCAATGATCTCCTTCTCGATCTTCTTGACGCGCTCTTCGTGCGTCTCCATCTTCGACTCGATCTCTTGCTTGGCATCGCGAAGGTTCTTGCCGAACTCTTCCTTCAGCTTGTCCTCCACCCGCTGTGCGAAGTCCTCATGCTGCTCCGCGATGCGCTCAAGCGTCGCTACCGCCGTGCCCAACCGCTCGTCGACGGTCGGCTTCTTCTCATCCGCCATCTCAATCACCACCTGTGAGCACTCTTTCCAACCGCGCTGCTTCCGATTCCAACGCCCGCAAGTGGATCATCCCGGCTTGCGTCAACGGCTCTTCGGTCCGAGTGGATTCCTCCGGCTCCCCGTAGAGTGTTTCAAACGTTGCCAATCGCTGCTCGAAGTCATCCAGACCCTCGAGCGCGCGCCCGCCGTCCCCATCGTCTTCCGTCACCGTGCGAACCTCTTCGATGTTGGCCTGTTCGTTGGCCGCGAAGTTGCTCGTCACCGGCGAAATCTCGTACAACCGCACCTCTTTGAAATGCGGGATCTGGCTCTTGTCCTCCGCCTCCACCGTCTCGACCTTGCCGGGCACACTCGAGAACGAGTGGCTCATCTGCGTGATGTAGCCGTTCTTCATCCCTGAGTAGACCCACTGCCCTCTCGGTACGTCGAGATCCAACTGCCCCTCAATCCACAGCCCGTGTTCGTCCTCACTCGTCATGGCTGAACCAATCGGCTCTTCCACGTTGTGCATCCAGACGAGCGGGAACTTGCCCTTGTGCTCCTTGATCGTCTTCTTGAATGCGCCCTTGTCGAAGACGGTCCCATAGGCATCGACCACACCGAAGACGGAGGCGTATCCGGTGAAGCGCCCCTGCTCTTCGAGCGATCGAAGCTCTAGATCGAAGACCGCGATGCGCTTCTCTACAGCCATCTCACGCCCCCTTTGTCCCGTAGCTCTCTACGCAGCGACACATCACGATCTCTTCGCCGGGGCCGGACGGATCCCCCGGAAACTGCAGCCCATTCGAGTAGAGGTCGTTCAGGTTGACTGTCTCGCCGTCCATCGCTGCGTGGGAATCCCTCACCCGGTCGTCGCCTGCCGACAGCCACGTCTTCGTTTCGACCACGCCGCTCTGCCGCGCTGCCTCGTGCATCCCGTATCCCGACGCGCCATGGACCTCCGTCCACGCGATCGTCATCGCCCGGGAGACGCTGTACTGGTCGTAGAGCGCGCGAATCCGCCGGCCAATCTGGGCATAGCTCTCGCCCTCGGCGACCCCGGCATCGATCGCCCGCTGGATTCCGTCCTGCGTCGTGCCCTCGATCAGCTTCACGCTGTTCGCAACGTGGCGCTCGATGTAGGACTTGAGCGCCGCCGCGAACGGATCCCACTCCACTGCCCGCACCGACCGCGCCCCATTCAGGTCGGCGATCACCTCGTCGCCCAGCGATTCGACGACTGCGCTCCACACTGCCCGGAGTGTCTTGCGCCACTTCTCGAGGTCGATAGACGGTTTCAGATTCCCGCCCTCGACTGCGCTCGCAACGGCCCGCCCCTCCGTTTCGAACAACGCTCTAATGAGCGAGCGCGCTTTCCTGTCCCAGCCGGACTTCTTTGAATCGATTGATCGGTAGTACGCTTCGCGCACTGCCCCTTGATTGGTCCGCGTCGACCGCCCCTCTTCCTCGATGGGCTCCGGCGGCTCGGTGACCATGCTCGCCGGGATCATGTTGATCGGTCGCCAGCTCATGTCCGAGCCGGGGAAGTCAGGCAAGCCGAGCTCGAGGCGTTGGCTCGCAGCGTCAAAAGGCAAACCTGATTCGCACAACTTCCCGAGCATGTCGATCTTGTCGCGGAAGTCGGCCATCACCCCCGGCGTGCCCGTCAGATCGAAGTCAAGGTAGATCTCGCCCTGGCGTGGCGGCCATGAGGTGTTGAACAACGGGCCAAATGCCCGGTTGTATACAGAGCGCGCTTGGCGTAGCCTCGTCGGAACCGGCCCCTTCCACGCTGCAGCGATCGCCCATTCCTTGTTCGCGAACGTCGCCCCGGACCGACCGAGTGCCTCCGCATGAAGCCCGAGCACCATGAAGATCGCGTCTTCCCACCGCTCGAAGCTGGCGAGGAAGTCCATCTCCGCCGGGCTCAACCCGAACGGCACGAACTCGGCGGGGAAACCCGGGACGATGATCTTCCGCGCATTCGTCGGGCCGGAGAGATCCTTCTTGATCGCCTTACGGAAGTCGTTGTGTTGCTGCTCTGTCAACCCGACTTTCTCGCCGAGCTTGGGGGCGATCATCCCGTCGCTCCACACGCGGTTCGCCATGCTCGACTTGTTCCACAACAGGCCGGCATTCATCGTGTCGACGATGCGGCTCGCCGCCTGCAGCGGAGCCAGCCCCCACACGTCGTCGCCGGGGTCGAAGAAGCGATGATGGATCACCGCCTCCGGATCGTACCTCTCGGGGTTCGTCGCACCCTTGGGATAGACCCACTTGACGACGTTTCCCTTCCGGTCCTTATCCACGCCCATGTTCTCCGGGCGTAGCCGCTTGAGCTGAACGGTATCCCCCACCTGGATGATGAGCTGGAATGCGTTGCCCGCGAGGCTCTTGTGGAGGTCAATTGCTGACTGTTGGAAGTCCCACTCTTCACCTGGCCATGGATTGCGAACGACCTCCATCAGCGGGTGATCAGGAAGATCCTCCACGCCGTCAGCGATCTTGCGCCGGACGATCCACGGGGGTTGGCCAACCCAATCCTTGAGCAAGGTGACGCCAGCGTAGAATGCGTAACAGGTCTTGAGCCCCTCGTCGACAGCCTTCTCGACATCCCAATCGTCCCACTCGGTGATGCCGCCAGCCCAGAAGGCAGAAGAAGCCGGTTCATCCGACGGGTACACGCCGCGGATGAGCCGCATGGCAATCGCTACTCGGTCCCGGAGCCGCACTGGCTGCCCCCTACGCCAGCCTTCCCTCATCTCCTCGGCCATGCCACAAAAGCAAACGGCTCTGCGCGATGCAGAGCCGCGGGAGTCACACCTGCGTGCTTACCGTATTCTAGTCTATTGGCGGGGGGGGCGTCAAGTCCTTTTCACCGTGCGTGCATGCCAGTGCCCATCTGCGCCAATGTACATCCCGTTCCGAACTTCGGCATCGATCAACGCGAAGTCTATCGCAAGCTGACGAAGAAGCGGATCGCGCGGCCATCGCGTTGTTGGCCCCACGAACCGCATCTGCCGCTCAAACTCGATCGCGGCCTCGATTGCTTGGATCATCCCTCACTCCTCTCCCGGCTCGGTGGCCTCCAACGGCAGGGCGCGGATCTCACTGATGGCCGTAGACCACGGCACCCCATGCTGCGCCAACCTATTCAGGGAGGAGGTAAGAAGAATGACGAAAGTCAGCCCTTGGCATTCCAGCAAGCCGGGTATCGAGGTGTACCACAACAACAACAAGTGCACCGAAGGCAACAACATCGAGAAGAAATACTGGACTGCGGGCACAGGCGGGAAGCGCCTATGTCTGACCTGCAAAGGCCTCAATGACGCTGGGAAATAGCTAGCACGCGCCATCGACATCCTCCAATAGAACGCAGTGGTGGGATACCAGTTCGCCTAGAAAGGCAACTGGTATCCGCCATTTTCGGGCTAGATTCTTGAAGTCGCAGCCAGCAGCAGGCCCATTTCGAGCAATCGACTCACCGTAATCTAAGAAGCCATTCTG
>Ga0180007_10003087_pt1 | contig 18928 bp, 12 predicted proteins | sample MM_PC_MetaG_FD_121122 | JGI IMG/M metagenome (GOLD analysis project Ga0180007, IMG submission 121122) | Groundwater microbial communities from the Aspo Hard Rock Laboratory (HRL) deep subsurface site, Sweden - MM_PC_MetaG | ecosystem: Environmental > Aquatic > Deep subsurface > Groundwater... | reverse complement strand
TATCTGGCAGTCTTTAGGCCTGTTGTCTTTTTCAATTATTGTTTATATGCCTGTAATGCTGGTAAAAGGTTTTTTAGCGAACAAAAAAGACAAAAAGTAGAGACGCAAAATCTTGCGTCTCTAATAGATTTTTGTTTCTCTACACTATTAAAGACGTTATTGTATAAGTGTTTAATACAACACATCAAAATGCTGGATGCAACACCTTTAACCGCTATATTTATTTAACTACCTATATTTATAGATATAAATATCTTGGCGTGTTTTATGCTATGGTATGCTGAGATGAGAAAAGGAAGTTAAATTAAACTTATAAGAGGGGGTATATATGGACAGGAAAAATGATTATCTTTACAAAGCCAGTGCAGGTTTTGGCCGCATGGCTGTATGGATTTATGATTATCGCTGGCTTGTGCTTGTATTATGCCTTCTGTTTCTTGGCGGTGGTTTATTTTTTGCCTCAAAAGTAAAATTTGACGGCAGCCTTGATGCTTTTTTCCACAAAAACGACCCGACCTATGAATATTACAAAGAATATCAGAAAGACTTCGGTTCCGATGAAATAGCTTATATTTTATACAAAGCTCCTGACAAACCATATGGCCCTTTCGACCTTGAAGTAATGCGAAAAATTGCAAATCTTACCGAGGCATTGGAAAATGAAGTTCCTTTTGTTCGAGAAGTAACAAGCCTTGCAAATGTGGAATTCATTGAGGCTGAAGGTGATTTTATCGAAATCCACGAATTACTGCTTGATTTCCCGGAAACCCAGGAACAGCTGTTGCATACTCGCGACCTGGTGATGAAAAAGCCGATCTACATAGGAGGTCTGATAAATAAGGCTGCTGACCATGCTGCTATAATTTTAGAAATGAATCGCACCAGCATCCAGCCTCTTGATGAAATTCGTCTTGACCCCAATGGTGGTGACGGACTTGATAACCTTTATCCTCAGGTGAGCAATACGAAGATAAGAGAAATATTGTCCAGGCCTGAATATAAGGGCATAGTATTTTACCTGTCCGGCGATGTGCCGATAAATGCAGTTTACAATGAAGTTTTATCATCCGAATCCGAAACGCTGACTCTTATAACTTTTATTATCGTTGGCATCGTCGGTATGCTTTGTTTTCGTATGAGATTTTTAGGAATTGCCGGGCCATTAACGGTAGTGATATGGTCTATTGTATTAACGATTGGTTTTATGGGAATTATGGGGTATTCTATGGGTGTCTTTTTTATAATGGCACCTACATTGCTCACGGCAATTGCCGTTGCCCAATCAGTACATCTGCTTTCCGAATTTCAGATATGCCTTTCAAAAGGGCTTGATCGCAGGGAAACACTGCGTCAGACCGTAGAACTTGTAGGTTTGCCCTGCCTGCTGGCTGCATTGACAACTGCCGCGGGCTTTTTCGCAATGTCTGTTTCGCAATTAAAAGCATTATCCGAGTTTGCAGTTTTCGGTTCGGTTGGTGTATTGCTGGCTTTTATTCTTACGTTTACGCTGTTGCTTTGCCTGTTGTCTTTTAGCCGGAAAAAAATAAGCTCCCGGGTACAGAGTCGTAAGAGTAGTAAAGAATATATTAAACCAGTACTCAAACGGATAATTGAGTTTAACCTAAAGCATAACCGCATGATTTTAGTAATAGCGGGAATAATTATGATATTTTCATTTATAGGTATTTTAAAACTCAAGGTAGCCTATAATTTTCTTGAAGAATTTAAGGAAAAAACCGAAATTCACCAGACACTCAAATATGCTGAAAGGGTTATGGGTGGTTGGCTAAGTGTTATTTATATTTTTGATACTAAACACCCTGATGGCATCAAAGATTCCGATGTTCTTAAAAAACTGGAAGCATTGCAAACCAGAGCGGAACAAAATGCATTGGTAAAAAAAACCTATTCCATTGTAGATATACTAAAAGACATCAATCAAAGTTTTCATGGTGATGACCCGGCTTATTACAAACTTCCCGAGAGCCGAGAACTAACGGCCCAATATCTTTTAATGTATGAAATGTCCGGAGGAAAAGAACTTGAAGACTATGTAACGTCAGATTACTCTAAAACAGCTCTTGAATTAAGAGTAGCTTTGTCTGATTCCTTCATAGTTGCAGACTTGTTACATGATATGCAAGACTTTATGGACAAAAACCAAATTACTGAGGCTGATGTTAAACTTACAGGCATTGGATTGCTATGGGTAAAAATAGCCGATTATATAGCCGGCAGCCAGATTAAAGGTTATATCTTGGCTTTTTGCATAATCACCTGCATCTTATGTATATCTTTTCGTTCAGTTAAGATAGGTATGTTGTGTATGATACCCAACCTTGCTCCTGTTATTTTTGTTCTGGCACTGATGGGCTGGAAAGGAATACATCTTGATTATTTTCGTATAATGCTTGCAACAATTGCCATAGGTATTGCCGTTGATGACACCGTTCATCTTATGACAAGGCTTCGCAGGGAGTTTTTTATTTGCGGTGATTACAGACAAGCTTTGAAAAACGGCCTGTATAGCGTAGGTCAGGCAATGACAATTACTTCTGTTGTGCTGGTAAGTGCTTTTATGGTATTTTTATATTCAGAAATGTTTACACTGGCAAGTTTCGGGGTTTTGCTGGCAATTATAATTTTTTCCGCTTTGATTGCCGATTTATTTTTAATGCCGGCAATATTTCTGGTTTTTAAACCATTCGGCAAAGAATTTAATGTCGAAGGAAATGAAGCATCTGTGGCGGCATATTAAATGCCGCCCTACGAAATTAGATTGTAGGGCAGGGTTTTATACCCTGCCACCCTTTTATTGCAGAGTCAGATGGAAATGAAAAGCAAGTCCTTAAGGAGATTGTTTATGAATATACCCAAATCATTATTTATCTTTTTAATTCTATTTACTTTCACAACGGCGCAGGCAACTGATTTTGATAGTTTTAGCCCGGAAGAAAAGGGCCTTGCTATTGCCAAAGAGGCAAAACAACGTGATGAAGGATTTGATAACAGCGAAGAAATCCTTACAATGATCCTAAAAGACAGAAGAGGTACTGAGCGTGTACGTCAAATGCGCATACTTACACTGGAACGAAAGGACGACGGTGACTGGACATTGAGTATATTCGATGAACCGGCAGATGTAAAAGGAACGGCCATGTTGACATACAGTCACGGTATTGAATCGGATGATCAGTGGCTGTATCTTCCTGCACTAAAAAGAGTAAAAAGAATTTCTTCAAAAAACAGATCAGGACGGTTTATGGGCAGTGAATTTGCTTTTGAAGATTTTAGCTCATTTGAACTTGAAAAATTCAGATATAAATTTCTTAATAAAGAAGCATGTGATGGTGAGCAATGTTTTGTGTCAGAATGGATTCCGGCCTATGAACACTCCGGATATTCAAAACAAATCGTATGGCATGACACTAACGAATACCGGATTCACAAAATTGATTATTACGACCGCAGAAACAAGCTGCTAAAAACCCTCAAATTGACGAAATATAAACAGTATTTGGATAAATACTGGCGCTCCATGCGTATGGATATGTTAAACCATCAGACGGAAGAAAGTACTATATTAAAGTTTAGCGATTACCGCTTCAAGATAGGTTTAACTAAACGGGATTTTGACAAAAATGCACTAAAACGCGCTAAATAAAAATGTATCTTATCAGAAGTATAAGTTTTAAAATTTTTATAAGCCTGCTTGTCGTGTGGCCGGCAAATGCTTTTGCTGAAATTGAGATGTCGGGCAATCTTGCATCCGAATTTCGCTATTTTTATAAGTCACCGGCACGCAAATATCAGGAGTCCGAGAACCTGTCCATAGCTGCTGAACCCGAACTGTATTATCGTTTGCCTGATTCAAGAGACAGTTTTACATTTACCCCGTTTTTTCGCCTGGACGAAAACGATTCCGAAAGATCCCATTTAGATATTCGCGAATTATACTATCATAAGGTAATGCCTCAGTGGGAGTTAAAAATCGGTATAAATACGGTTTTCTGGGGTGTTACCGAGACCGTACATCTTGTAAACATAATAAACCAGATAGATATGGTGGAAAATCCCGATGGCGAAGATCTTCTTGGTCAGCCTATGGTCAATCTTTCCATTATTGAAAACTGGGGTACTTTAAATCTGTTCGTATTGCCGGGTTTTCGCGAAAGAACATTTCCGGGGCGTGATGGAAGACCAGGCACAAAAATCCTTATAAACAATGATAAGGCTATCTATGAATCGGGTGCTAAGGAGAATCATGTAGATTTTGCTCTTCGATGGGCGCACTCTTTTGATATATGGGATATAGGCGTTTCGCATTTTTCAGGCACAAGCCGTGAACCCAGATTTGATCCATCGGTTTTTTCTGTGAACAGTCATGGAGAAGCTGAACTTATACCGATTTATGAGATCATAGATCAGACCGGCATCGATATGCAATCAACCTTTGAGGCTTGGCTTTTAAAATTAGAAGCTATTGTAAGGTCCGGGCAGGGAGAACGCTTCTTCGCTTTTGCTACAGGCTTTGAATATACTTTTTTTGATGTTGCAGCTTCAGGTGTTGATTTTGGCGTTATAAGCGAATATCTTTACAATGAGAGAAAAACGGAAGCTATGGATAATGACCTTGCTCTTGGGATGCGCATATCTTTTAATGATATTCAATCTACAGAAATACTTGCTGCGCTGGTTCACGATCTTGAAAACAGGTCGCAATATTTTTATCTTGAAGCACAAAGACGTATAGGCAATTCATTCAAGCTATCCATTGAGATGCGTGGTGTAAGCAATGTTAGAAATAATGACCCTCTAAGTTCCATTGAGGCGGATGAGTTTGTGCAGGTTGAACTTGGATACTATTTTTGATCTTGAATCCTGGACCCCTTTCTCCCAACTAATTTGGGGGATAAATTTAATTTATAACAAAATACTAACGGTTATATACTCACAATAGGGAGAAAGACATGTCAAAAACAATCATGGTAATAGGAGCAGGCCCTGGCGTAGGTTTACATGTTGCAAACCGTTTTGGTAAAGAAGGATTCAGAGCGGCATTAATTTCCCGCACAAAGGCTAATCTTGATGCCTGTGTGGCTAAGCTAAAAGAAAATGGAGTTGAAGCCGAAGGTTTTCAGGCCGACGCTGGAAATCTAAAAGGGTTAGCATCAGCCATTGAAAAGGCTCAAAAGAACTTCGGATCAATCGATGTTCTTGAATACAGTCCTGCAACTGATCCTCAATTATTGGCAACACCTCTGAATATAACGGTTGAGAATGTGCGTCCGCACATGGAAGTTGCTCTCGGTGCGATTACCGCGGTGCGGGCTGTATTGCCGGGCATGATTGAAAAGGGCAATGGCGGATTGCTTTTTACATCTGCTGCTTCAGCTATAGAGCCAGTGCCATTTAGCTCAAACTTCGCAATGGCTCAAAGCGGAATACGCAGTTATGCGCATTCACTCCACCGTACTCTGAAAAAAGACGGTGTCTATGCAGGTATGATGCTTATATCTGGCCTTGTTGACAAGGGAGACGGTTCCCTGCAGGAACCAAAAGCACCGCCGCCGCCTACGCCTGAGTCCTCGATGCCGCTTATATCAGCATATAGCATTGCCGAATCGTTTTGGGATATGTACACCAAAAGGGATCGCATAGATCAGATAGTAGGTGACTTTGGACTGATCGAACGCATATGGGCACACAATACCGGACATTAAATAAGGTAATTTCCATGACTGAAAAAAAAGAAAAAGTTGTTGTTCTTGGGGCAAGTCCCAAGGAGGAACGTTATTCAAATCAAGCTGTTCTCCTGCTTGCGAAATACGGTCACCAGGTAATACCCGTGAATCCAGCATTTGATAATATCGGAGGGCTTCCCACAGCTCACAAGCTCTCCGATATTAATGACACAATTGATACTATCACTTTATATGTTAACGAAAAAGTATCCGCTTCACAAAAAGATGATATTCTTGCGCTAAAACCAAAGCGTGTGATTTTTAACCCAGGCGCGGAAAATTCATCGCTTCGTGATAGTCTGAAAGAAAATGGAATCATCACGGAAGAAGCCTGCACGCTTGTGATGCTTAAAACAGGTCAGTTCTGAAACTTATCGCTATTGCTTTAATATATCTGGCCAAATTTATAAGTTAATCATTACGTTTATACGGCATGAGCACAGTTACAAGGGTGGTGGTTTATGGAGATGAACAACCTGTACAAACTCTTCTTCGGTTTTGAGAAAGAACCCTTCAGGTCTGATATACAAATCAATGAGATCCTGCAAACCCTACAACTAAGTGCTGCCAAAAGCCGTTTTGAATACAGCACGGGCCTTGGCGCCATTTATCTGATGACCGGTGAAATCGGATCTATATAAATATTTGCTGATATGGCTTCAAATTAGAATTATATTAAATTGCCCTCGGAGAGTAAATCAGAATTATATATTTGAGCCACTTTCAAAACGTTTCAGTTTGGTCAAGCTCAAGGCGGGAGAAAATTTCAACCACAGGAATACATTTAGTATTTCTATGATTGAAATTTGAGCCCAACGCAGTGATCGGCCAAAATGGGACTTTTTGAAACTGGCTAATTTGAATTTATAAATAAGTAATAAAAGGCTACTATTAGTAATTTTGATAAAATTGATAATTTACTAAGGTAGGTTTTTGCACAAGTCTGCTGATACACTCTGATGACTGATTATGGCAAGCCATTGGCTAAAAAGGATTAACCTAAACAGGCTAATCCTTATCTTATTATGGCGGGGACGACGAGACTTGAACTCGCGACTTCCGGCGTGACAGGCCGGCGCTCTGACCAACTGAGCTACGCCCCCATTTTATCTTATTAATCTCAAAACAGAGAGTTGCTGGTAGGCGGAACAGGGCTTGAACCTGTGACCCTCGGCTTGTAAGGCCGATGCTCTCCCAGCTGAGCTACCCGCCCATGCAAAAATTCAACTCTTTTTAAGATTTGTATCTCAAGAAAGAAGCATTTAACAATATGTGTATGTATTGTCAAGTCCAAACTGATAAAAATACAAATTCAGTTTAAATTAAAGGAGCCCTTTGATTAATATCCTGGTTTTCTACAGGAATTGAAAGAGGTATATCATTATTTTTAAATAATTGTTCTCCTCTGTTAATAATCAAAGAATGTGAAAGTACCTCGTCCATGTGTTCAACAAGAATAATTTCAATTTCTTTAAGAACGCTTTGTGGTATTTCTTTTAAATCTTTTTCATTATCTTTTGGAACAATAACTTTTTTTATTCTTCCTCTATGTGCTGCAAGTATTTTTTCTTTTAAACCACCGATAGGCAGAATACGACCTCTTAAAGTAATTTCACCGGTCATTGCAATGTTGCTGTAAACAGGCTTTCTTGTATATGCCGAAACAATTGATGTGCACATGGAAATACCGGCCGAAGGGCCGTCTTTGGGAATAGCGCCTTCAGGAATATGTATATGCAAATCTTTTGTTTTATAAAAATCATCTTCTAACATAAGATTTTCGGCACGTGAGCGGACATAGCTCACAGCCGCCTGAGCCGATTCCTTCATTACATCGCCAAGCTTGCCTGTTATGGTAACATCACCCTTTCCAGGCAAAACAAGCGTTTCAACGCAAAGAAGTTCACCACCTGCCTGTGTCCATGCAAGACCTGTAACAAGGCCTATCTGATCTTTTTCTTCAGCCTTTCCATGCCTGAACTGGTGCGGCCCAAGATATTTGGAAATGGATGAAGCAGTAATATTAAAGGAACATTTACCATTATCATCCAAGACTTCACGCGCAACTTTTCTGCATATTGAAGCAATCTCACGTTCGAGATTTCTTACTCCTGCTTCTCTTGTGTAATGCCGGATTATTGTATAAATGGAATTTTTAGAAAAAGAAATATCCATACCTTCCAAACCGTTTCTTTCGATTTGCTTCGTAAGCAGAAAATCTTTTGCTATATGGTATTTTTCGACTTCAGTATAACCGGGCAGCCGGATAATCTCCATTCTGTCTTGCAGTGGAAGCGGTATATCAGGAAGTGTGTTAGCTGTTGTAACAAATAAGATATCAGAAAGATCATAGTCAAGATCAAGGTAATGATCATTAAAAGCGTTATTCTGTTCGGGATCAAGTACTTCAAGAAGAGCAGCCGAAGGGTCTCCTCTAAAATCCATACTCATTTTATCAATTTCATCAAGACAAAAAACTGGGTTGTTTACTCCGGCTTTTTTAAGAGATTGAATTATTTTTCCAGGCATTGCGCCAATGTATGTACGCCGATGCCCCCTTATTTCAGCCTCATCACGAACACCTCCCAAAGACAAGCGGACAAAATTTCTGCCCGTTGCTCTTGATATGGATTTGGCAAGAGAAGTTTTACCAACACCAGGAGGGCCTACGAAACAAAGAATTGGACCTTTTATTTTTTTAACAAGAGTTTGTACGGCCAAATATTCGAGAATTCTTTCTTTTGGTTTTTCAAGACCGAAATGATCCTCGTTTAAAATTTTTTCCGCATCTTTAATATCTGAATTCACATCAGAACATTCGTACCACGGGAGACTTATAATCCAATCGATATAATTTCTTACAACTGTTGCCTCAGCTGACATCGGGGTCATCATTTTAAGCTTTTTAAATTCCTGAGCTGATTTTTCTTCCGCTTCTTCCGACATCTTTTTTTCTTTGATGCGGTTTTCCAGCTCTTTAAGATCATCGCCAAAGTCGTCTTCGTTTCCCATCTCCTTTTTTATGGCCCGTATCTGCTCATTTAGATAATAGTTTTTCTGGGTCTTATCCATATGTTCTTTAACATTGCTTTTAATCCGCTGATCGGTTTTATAGATTTCAAGTTCGGTATTGATCAGCTGAAGAAGAAAAGTGTAACGATCATTAATGGAAAGCGTTTCAAGAAGATTTTGTTTGTCTTCCATTTTAAAAGGAAAATGAGCAGTCACCGTATCGGCCATATGAGAAGGGTCCATAATTTCGGTAAGCTTTTTCTCAAAATCTTTCGGAATATTCTTGGTAAGATTTGAATATTCCTCAAATGCTTCAACCAAAGCCCTGCACAGAGCAATACTTTCGGTTTCATCAACTCCAATTTCTGCTACAGGCTCAATTTCAACTTTATAAAAACCATCATCACTTAAAAAAGATACAATGCGTCCTCTTGATTTTCCCTCAACCAATGCCTTTACGGTTCCATCGGGAAGACGAAGGAGCTGTAGTATCTTGCTGGTTGTTCCGATTAAATTGATGTCCTTTTCTTTAGGGTCATCTTCTTGTGAGGCTTTTTGTGTCGCAAGGAATACGCTCTTGTCATTATTCATAGCATATGTCAGAGCGTCTATCGATTTGGTTCTTCCTACAAATAAAGGAACGATCATATGAGGAAAAACAACAATATCTCTTAGCGGTAAAAGTGGAAGTTGCATATTCACCAGGGAACCTTTTTGATCTTTGCTGAAAATTTTTGGGATATTAACCATAAGTCAACTATTTATAATTATGAGATTAAGCCTGCTTTTTTGATTGCTCAAACAATAAAATTGGTTCTTCCTTGTTATTGATGACATCTTCGCTGATTACACATTCTTTTACATTTTTTGCCGAAGGGATTTCATACATTATATCAAGGAGGCTGCTTTCGAGAACCGCTCGAAGCCCCCTTGCTCCTGATTTACGCTTTTGAGCTTCTTTTGCGATGGCAGATAACGCACTGTCAGTAAACCGTAAATTTATGGCTTCCATTTCAAAAAGCTTTTTAAATTGATTTATAAGTGCATTTTTAGGCTCTGTCAAAATTCGTATAAGTGAAGCCTCGCTCAATTCATCCAAAGAAGCAACAACTGGAAGACGTCCTAAAAACTCGGGAATCAAGCCAAACTTAATAAGGTCTTCGGGCTGAACCATTTTTAATAATTCACTTTTACTTTTATTTTCCTTAGGGGCTATTTTTGCACCAAAACCCATTGACTTTGATCCGAGTCTATTTTGTATTATCTTGTCAAGCCCATTAAATGTGCCACCACAAATAAAAAGTATATCTATTGTATCTACTTTTACAAAATCCTGCTGGGGATGTTTCCGCCCTCCTTTCGGAGGTACACTTGCTGTAGTTCCTTCTATAATTTTTAAGAGTGCCTGCTGAACACCTTCACCCGAAACATCCCGGGTTATCGAAGGATTGTCGGATTTTGCAGCTATCTTATCTATTTCATCAATATAAACGATCCCACGCTTACATTTTTCAACATCATAATCAGCATTTTGCAACAAAGATAGAATTATATTTTCCACGTCTTCGCCTACATAACCTGCTTCGGTAAGGCTTGTTGCATCGGCTATAGTAAATGGAACATTTAAGAATCTGGCCAAAGTTTGAGCCAGCAGTGTTTTGCCTGTACCGGTGGGACCGATCAGCAGTATGTTGCTTTTTTGTAATTCAACACTACCTTTGCTGATGTCAGAATTAAGTCTCTTGTAATGATTGTATACAGCTACGGATAAAATCTTTTTGGCATAGTCCTGCTCAATAACATAGTCATCCAGCATTTCTTTTATTTGTTTTGGAACTAAAAGGGTTTCCTGTTCAATAGTGGCTTTATCAGTTTCTTCATCAATAATTTCACTGCAAAGCTGGATACATTCATTGCATATATAAACAGCAGGGCCTGCAATCAGCTTTGTAACTTCTTTCTGATTTTTTCCACAGAATGAGCAAAAAAGGCTATCGCTGTCGTTGCTCTTTTTGGTCATTTAGCGCCTCCGGCTTTTTCAATATTATCAAGGTCATTTCTATTAGTTATAACATGATCTATAAGACCATATTCTTTCGCTTCGTTGCCGGACATAAAATAATCTCGATCTGTATCTATTTGTATTTGCTTTATATCTTTTCCGGTATGTAAAGTCAGGATTTCATTTAAAGTTTCTTTCATTCTTAATATTTCTTTAGCCTGGATGGCAATATCGGAAGCTTGGCCCTGAAATCCTCCCATGGGTTGATGAATTAATATGCGCGCACTGGGAAGAGCGTAACGCTTTCCTTTATTTCCCGCTGTAAGCAACAGGGCCCCCATACTTGCAGCCTGACCTATACATACAGTTGCAATATCAGACTTTATATACTGCATTGTATCATAAACAGCCAGGCCTGCAGTTACAATTCCACCCGGTGAGTTGATATAAAAATTTATATCTTTTTCAGGGTCATCAGATTCAAGGAAAAGCAGCTGGGCAATTATAAGGTTGGCAACTTCATCATTTATTGCTGTTCCAAGAAATATAATTCTGTCTTTTAAAAGACGTGAGTAAATATCATACGCACGCTCTCCCCTGCTGCTCTGCTCGATAACCATAGGTATAAGTGGCAAAATATTTCTCCTTCTAACTTGATGTAGTTAACAAATCCTTGATATTAAGGAATATAAATTCAATAAATTGATTTATTCTTTTGATTCCGTTGATTCAGGTTCAACATTTTCGATGTTGCTGTTTTCTAATATAAGATTGATAGCGCTTTTTTCAAGTAAGGTTTGTTTAAAATAATTGAGCCTATCCGTATTTTGGATATAAAACTGTTTTATTTCTTCAACAGATTGATTGAATTCTTCAGACATTTTTTTAAAACCATCATCAAGCTCTTCATCTTTTAATGTTAGTTTTTCCTGCTCTATTATCTTATCTAATATGAGATGACGTTTTGCCTGTTTTTCGGCAACATCACTGTATTTTTCCTTAAGGATTTCCTTTGTAAATCCCATCGCTTCCAATGTTGTATTGTGGTAAGCAAAAGACCTTTCAGCATCCGAAACTATATTTTCAAGCTCATATTGTATCATCATTTCAGGAACTTCAAACGGTGTTTTTGAAATAAGATACGTAAATATCTGTTCATTTAATTCCTGGTCAACTCGTTTATCATATCCTATTTTCAGGTTTTGATGTATCATGTTTTTCAGTTCATCAAGTGTTTTATTTTCGCCGAAGTTTTTAGCTAATTCATCATCTATTTCAGGCAGAATTTCTTCCCTTATTTCATTGAGAGTGACATTAAATACTATGTCAAGGTTTGCAAGTTTTGGGTTATGATAGTCTTCAGGGAAATGAATGCTTATTTCCTTATTTTCACCCGGGTTCATTCCTATAACATTATTATCAAACTCATTTGTAAAATTCCCCAAACCTATTTTCATTGTATAGTTTTCGGTTTTTTCTGTTGCTTGAAATGGCTCCCCATCTTTAAAGCCTTCATATGTAATAAGAGCATAATCACCAGTAGCAGCAGGCCTGGCTTCTTCTATAGTTTTTTGTTGAGCAAGATTTTTCTGAAGCATTTTAAGTTGAGCTTCAATTTCTTTTTCACCAATGGGATAAATACTTTTTTTAAGATTCAGGCCTTTAAAGTCAATATCGGAAATTTCGGGTCTAATTTCTATAGTTGCTTCATATTTAAATGGTGATTTTTCATCAAACTGAGGTGGTTCTATTTGCGGATCTCCAATAATTTTCAATTCTTTTTCTCTGACAGCATCGATAAATGAATCCTTAAGAAGTTTATTCGATACATCCGCATGAACATCTTTTTTAAAAAAACTTTCTAAAACCGAACGGGGTGCCTTACCCTGGCGAAAACCTTTTAATTTCGCAGTCTTTTTAAGGTTATCATAGGCATTATCAACTTCCTGCATAACCACATCCAGTGGAATCTCAACATGCAGAATTTTCTTCACTGTACTGATGTCTTCTATAGTAACTTCCATAAATTTCCTTTCTGATAAAACAATCTCTGATCTTTGGCCTACTCACTTTTAATTGATTTTAATAGTACTGGTGCGAAAGGGGAGATTTGAACTCCCACTCTGTCGCCAGAGCTGGATCCTAAGTCCAGTGCGTCTACCAATTTCGCCACTTTCGCAACTTGTTAAATATTATCGGTTTTGTAATTTTGAGCAAACAAGTTTAGATCGCTTGTTCAATTAAAGAAAACCATATTTTCTTACAAGCTTTACATTACCAACTTATACACTTAATATAAAGTAATTATTAGTGTCAAGCGAAATTGAATAAAGTCCTTGTTATGTCAATATATTGTATTTGATTAAGAAAAAACCTGTTTTGTATGGCAGGAAATTGCCTTTCTGTTTGTTTTCTAAATTTATTCGGGGTACTATATTTTTCAATTTCTCGTATCAATATTAGGTCATTGAAGAGTCTTTAATTGTGCCCAAGCAAATTGAAAGTGAGACTTTCAACAACAGGAATACATCGAAACCTTAAAATAAATTTTGATCATAACACAATAACCGGTCAAAAATATTGTTATATGAATTTTTGCGAATATTTAACAAAATCGCCTTTTTTTAAAATATCATCTTGCAGTAAAAAATAAAGCATGCTAAATGACGGCTCCAATATATATTTTTTCAACAATCGGGGCGTGGCGCAGCCTGGTAGCGCACCTGCTTTGGGAGCAGGGAGTCGGAGGTTCAAATCCTCTCGCCCCGACCAATTCAAAAATTTCAAATTTTCATCGCAATATAATAGTATGTAACCGTTCAATTGTGTGTGGCTTTTTATTTTCTATTGAAACAACTGAAATTATTATAGTAATTGATCCTCTCTTAGTTTCAAGGCAAGTTTTGATCCAGCCTCTTTAGGAGAATCTGCCTTTATAAAGTTGCATTCAACTTCATATTCGGGAATAAATATCTTTATAAACCCCATCAAAAACAGTAATTCCGGAAAATGATATCATCGTTTCCCCCCTTGTTTTTAGAATTAATTATACCATGACTTTTTAGTATAAGTCCAAAATTGAAATTGTCACTTTCTTTTTTGGGCTGCAAAATAAGTGGGTTATAAAAAAACTTGACAGGTTTTTTCGCTTGTGGTATCAATTCCAATTTTTTAAATAAATTCTGATGGTTATGCAGCGCTAAGGCCGCTGTGGATTTGTAAAGATCTTTTAAGCTCTTGTGAAATAATAAAAACATCTATTATATTAATTTGGCTTGAATTTTATATTTTTAATACAGTAGAACATAAAAAGGTTTGTTTGGTGTGAAAAAGAAAAATTTTTTACTATCATTTAAAAATAATGGCTCAACAATAAAACAAATTTCCGCATCTATTAATTTGGTTCGTTTCTCTTGCTTTCTTCTGTCCGTATTAGCGATATTTATGGCGTATTTAATGTATGATTACATTACATTAAAAAAAGCTTCCATTAATAATGTTTATCTTAGAGAAACGGTTTTAAAACAGGAAAATGAATTAACCGGCCAACGTAAACAGCTAAAGCTTTATGCAGATGAAATTAAAGATATTAAATCAAAACTTACAATCCTGCACGAGTTTGAAAAAAGAATTAGAGCTGTGGCTAATATCAAAAGGAAAAAAAAAGAAGCTATTTTGGGTATCGGGGGTTCTAACCCTGAAAATATGGATACAACAAAAGCTCTTACTGAAAAACATGACAATTTAATGCTTGAAATGCATGAACAAGTTGCGGAAATAAATTTTGCTGCAAACAGGCAACATGAAGAATTCAAATCCATATTATCTTTTTTTGAAGAACAACATAAACTTATTTCCGCAACACCTTCTATCTGGCCGACATCCGGCAGTGTATCATCAACATTCGGATACCGCAAATCACCTTTTACAGGTAAAAGAGAATTTCATAAAGGAATTGATATTGCCTCTAACAAAGGAACCCCAATAGTTGCTACTGCCGATGGTATTGTTTCTAAAACCGGATACATGGGCTCGTTTGGTAAAACAATAGTAATTAATCATGGGCATGGAATGATTACCTATTATGGACATACTAGCAAGATACTGAAAAAACCCGGCAGTATTGTGAAAAGAGGTGAGGCAATCGCACGTATCGGCAATACAGGGCGAAGCACAGGTCCTCATGTTCATTATGAAGTTCGTCTAAATAGCGTTCCTGTTAATCCAAATAAATATATCTTAAACTGAGGCAGTATGCTATATTATCTTCTTCTATGCAATTGATAAAAATGGCCCACTTGTAATGATATTTCACTAATTTCTTTTATATATTTATTTTATATTTTAAGCGGGTTATTTTAGTGTTTGTCCGTGTCAACATTCTTTAAACTCAAGGAAATATATAATGATAGCAAGTTTACTGACGAAAATATTTGGCAGCAAAAACGAGCGGGAAATTAATAAACTAAGACCGATTGTTGAAACTATAAATTCTCTCGAGCCAAAAATTCAGTCCTTAAGTGATGATGAATTAAAATCCCAGACAGCGCAATTTAAAGAAAGAATAAAACGCGGTGAAAGTCTCGATGAAATACTTCCGGAAGCTTTTGCAGTAGTCAGAGAAGCTTCTCTTAGAACCCTTAAAATGAGGCACTTTGATGTTCAGTTGATCGGAGGAATGGTTCTGCATGCCGGTAAAATAGCTGAAATGAAAACCGGCGAAGGAAAAACGCTCGCATCCACTTTGCCGGCATATCTGAATGCTCTATCCGGGAAAGGGGTTCATATCATAACCGTAAATGATTATCTGGCAAAACGTGATGCCGAGTGGATGGGCAATATCTATAATTTCCTTAATCTTTCAGTCGGAACAATTTTACATGGCTTAACAGATCATGAACGAAAAAGATCTTACAATTCGGATATTACTTATGGCACAAATAATGAGTTTGGTTTTGATTATTTAAGAGACAATATGAAGTACGACTGGGAATCCCTTGTTCAGCCTGAGCTAAATTTTGCGGTAGTAGATGAAGTAGATAGTATATTAATTGATGAAGCAAGAACCCCTCTTATTATTTCCGGCCCTGCTGAAAAATCGACCGATATGTATTATATGGTTAATGGAATAGTCCCCGGCCTTAAGAAAGAAAAAGATTATTCTATTGATGAGAAAGCCAGATCAGTAGCATTAACCGAGGACGGAATTGCTAAAGCCGAAAACTTGCTGAAGGTAAGTAATATTTATGATCCTAAGCACATAGAGTTATTGCATCACGTCAATCAGGCATTAAAGGCCCATACATTGTTTAAACTGGATGTTGATTACATTGTAAAAGAGGGCGAGGTTATAATTGTTGATGAATTTACGGGTCGCTTGATGCCAGGACGGCGCTACAGCGATGGTTTGCATCAAGCTCTCGAGGCAAAGGAAAATGTAAAGATAGAAAATGAAAACCAGACCTTAGCTACTATTACATTCCAGAACTACTTCAGGATGTATAATAAGCTTTCCGGTATGACGGGAACAGCAGATACCGAAGCCGCTGAGTTTAAGAAAATTTATAATCTTGATGTAGCTGTTATTCCCACAAATATGCCTATGGTAAGAAAAGACTTTCCTGATGCTATCTATAAAACAAAAAAAGAGAAGTTTGAAGCAGCTTTAGATGAAATTGCCGAACTCAACAAAAAAGGCCAACCAGTTCTTGTGGGAACAGTGTCTATAGATGTTTCGGAAAATATGAGTACTAAGCTTAAAAAAAGAGGAATTAAGCATACGGTATTAAATGCCAAAAACCATGAGAAAGAAGCCGAAATTATTTCTATGGCAGGCCAAAAAGGTGCTGTAACCATTTCAACAAACATGGCCGGGCGTGGAACAGATATAGTTTTGGGAGAAGGTGTAACCGAGCTTGGCGGGCTTCATGTGTTGGGAACGGAAAGGCATGAAAGCAGGCGCATAGATAACCAGCTTCGCGGGCGTTCTGGCAGACAGGGTGACCCTGGATCTTCCCGCTTTTATCTTGCTTTAGAGGACGATTTGCTCAGAATTTTTGGTGGGGAACGTATTACCGGCATAATGGAAAAACTTGGTATGCAGGAAGGAGAACCAATAGAACACGGGCTTATAAGCAGAGCAATTGAAAATGCCCAGGCAAAGGTTGAAGGGCACAATTTTGACATAAGAAAGCAACTCCTTGAATATGATGATGTAATGAACCAGCAAAGAGAAGTTATATATAAACAAAGGCGAGAGGCACTAAACGGACAAAGTCTGAAGCCTTCTATTGAGAGCATGATACTTGAAAAGGCTGAGGAAATTGCTTTGCTATATGCAGACGAAAAGGTGCTTCCCGAAGAGTGGGATATAAAGGGTTTGTCTGAAGCGGTTTTTACACAATTTAATTTTCGCTTAAATAATATAAGCGCTGAAGTTCTTGAGAATTTAAATGGAGAAGAGCTTGAGCAGATCATATTTGACGAAGCTATGGCAGTTTATAACCAGAAAGAGAGCCAGATAGAAGATGAAAATTTCAGGCAACTCGAACGAATTGTTATGTTACAGACGGTAGATGGTATGTGGAAGGATCATCTCCTTTCAATGGATCATCTCAAAGAAGGTATAGGATTAAGAGGCTATGCACAGCAGAATCCGCTTATTGTATATAAAAAAGAGGGCTTTGAGCTGTTTCAGGATATGATATCAAGGGTAAAGGATGAAGTTGTTAATATATTATTTAGAATACAGATATCCGAGCCGGAAAAAATTGATGATATCAGTAAGCCAAAGGAACAAAAGCTTATATTTTCAGGCGGTGATGATTCTGTTTCAAAAAAGCCTGCAAAAAGAGAAGATAAAAAAGTCGGAAGAAATGATCCCTGTCCTTGTGGGAGTGGAGGTAAATACAAAAAATGCTGCGGCAAATAATCCGCTAATGGCTGTGTCTAACAAGTTGAACAACTAGTTAAATTAATAAATTAAAACCTTGCCGGGAAAAGGTTTGTCAGCTATCTGTAAGTCATGCAAATTAGTGCCCTCTGCCGTGGGATAGCTATCTTTTTAAGGAATTTTATTGATTATATTTCTCCCGTATTTCCAGCAAAGTATAGGGAAATATGTGAACCGTGCAAGCTCAAGTTGCTTTTTTCTCCCCCGAACAATGTTTCTATTGTTCTTTGGCAATTATAGATTTTGAGGAGTCTGCCAACCTATCTTTTTTTATTAACTTATATTTATTAATACAATGCCCTGTTTTTACACCAAAACCAATGCTAAATATTTATTGATTTTTAAGTGATAACAAAATAGAATATTAAAGGTGCTGTTTTGGGCAAAGTTGATAAACTGATAAATTCAATTTCAACTCCAGTCTGAAACAAACTCTCTAAACTATAGGAAACTGATATTTGATTATTATCCTGTTAATATTTCACAAAACATTTATGACGACCTTCACTGACAATAAAACGGAAATTAGATTATAAATAGTACAAATAAAAAAGCAATGTTAATAAATATATCTAAAGATGATGCCACAATAGTCCGATCAAATATGAAAACCCTTATGAAGGGCTTGTTTTTGCTTGCAGTGGTTTTATCTCAGGTATTAGACGAAAATGTTTAAGGAGGTGGATTATGAACAATATTCAAAAAACTCTGTCTGTAGCAATAACCGGCCTTTTGCTGAGTGCTACTTTGGGATATGCCGGTTCGAGCATAAAGGGAGCCGTTATAAATACCTCGAATACGAAGAACAAGGTTAATGTTGCTTTAGGTTCAAATAGCAAGGCAAATCTTGATTCAGTTGCATTGAAGAACAGCAGTGTTACAGGTGCGGTAGTAAATACTCCAGCTGGAAAGACTTCTGTTAATGTTGCCCTTGGAAGCAATAATAAATCAAACTTAAGTTCGGTCACCATGAACGGGAGCAGTGTAAAAGGAGCTGTTATTAATACTTCTGCCGGGCAGACCAGCACAAATGTTGCTTTAGGTAAAGATAATAAAGCCAGCCTTGGTGCAACCAATCTGGAAAACACAAAAGTAAAGGGTGCGGTAGTAAATACGGCGGCTGGTCAGGTATTGACAAACGTAGCACTTGGAGCCGGGAATAAAACAAGTCTTGGTGCAGTTGACATGAAGGGAAGCGATGTAAAAGGTGCTGTGATA